>Ga0187886_1000329_pt1 | contig 60847 bp, 33 predicted proteins | sample June2016WEW_20_1_FD_133001 | JGI IMG/M metagenome (GOLD analysis project Ga0187886, IMG submission 133001) | Peatland microbial communities from SPRUCE experiment site at the Marcell Experimental Forest, Minnesota, USA - June2016WEW_20_150 | ecosystem: Environmental > Terrestrial > Soil >... | reverse complement strand
GCCAGAACATAGGTATTTTTTCAAGTGTGTTTATAACCATTTCATCGGTAAGTATTTTTCGTCCGAACAGCCATAAAGACATATACTCCGGATGAAAGATGTCTAAACATATCACATCATCGACTGAATGTTTAGGACAGAACAGCTTTTTGTCGGGATTGTAATAGCTCCGGTAAGCCTCTTCGGCTTTTTCGATGTATTCTTCTGATATAGTTTCGCTGATTCCCGGGATATTCAATTCTTTTATAACCCGCAGGGTTACCGCCCAAACGCCCTGATTGATGGCAAGGTCTTCTGTCCAGTTGGGATAATCAACAATGTCATTCATTCCCATTACAAATTTTGCCCGGCAGATTCCGTCCCTGTCCGGGTCGAAGGTATCCATGCAATATTGCGCAGCCTTCGTAACGCGCTCCATCGGCAGCGTGGTGTTATAACGCCGTCTGTTGAGCAATGCCCACATCAGCCATTCAGGCGTGGCTTCATTCGATTTCTTTTCGATAGCGCCCATTTGCGGAGTAATAATGGTGCTGATTGCTCCGTCAGGTCCCTGCGAATCGCCCCACCGCAGAAAAATTTTCTCATTCAATTCGCGGTTGTAGCATGCCCATAAGGAATATGCGCTGTCGCGGTTATACATATCCGGAGCGTAATAAATGCTGGGTACAGAATGCGGCTGAAAATCAAACGGTTCAGTAATCCACAACAAAGACATTAGTGTTGCATAAAAAACTTTTTCAGTTTGGCCTCCTTTAAAACCAAGTCCCTCGGCCAAATAGATTTGTGAGGCCAGACGCAAATCGTGCATCGTATTTTTGAGTTTGTCATCGACGAAAATGAAAACTGTTTTTTCGAGTTTCCGGCCGATTTTCAGCCGGTCGAATGGCTTTGAGGCTGTTTTATTGCGGTGGAGTTCGAGATTTTTAAACTCGAAATTATATTTGCCGGTTTTGTTATTCCAGTCACGGGATATAAATAACTCAATCGGACAGCCCAAAGCATTTACTATACAAAAATCTTTCTCAAAAACTGCCCAGTCTTTTGATTCTGGAATTGCATCAAAGGTTAGAGCCAGTTCTTTCAAGATATCTCTATTCTTATCCATCATCCACAGCCGTGTGGCCAGTTTGTCGGAAGAACGGTATTTAAAACTAATTGTGTAAAATCCCTCTTCATCTATAATTATCGGTAGAGATATTCCGCCATGGCCTTTCTGTTCAGCGGTGCCGGTTATGTGAAATTTTCCATTTTTTACAGTCGCCCGGCATTGGCCAAAGATTTTAAAATTTTCTCGAATTTCGGTCGGTTGTCCCTGTGTCGATGTTTCATCCTTGTAAAGAATTTCGCCAAAGGTCTGACTGATATAGTGATTGCCGATTGCTCGTTCTTTTGGCAGGCATATTTCAAAGAGTCGGGCATCCGGCAATTCTTTGAGGTCTGTTAAGCCGCCTTCTGTGTTTATTTCCGGCCGTCTGCGGAATATACGAGTGTAATGATTTTTAAAACCCGCATCAGCCAAAAGACCAATGGTCAGGCTGTCAGAGGTTCTATAGCCGATAGCGGGAAAGAGGTCTCGCAAATAACCGCCTTTGCAATCCGGCTGATCGAAACTCCAATAGTTTTCCGGCGTGATTGCCGGTTCGATACGGTTGGTTATCTTCAGGAATATAACCGGCATATCGGCCTGGTAAAAATCTATTCGTTTGCGAATAACGTGTTCGTTTATCACGTCATAAGTAACAGTTATCCACAGGTCAACAACGTATTTCAGTGTAACCTTGCCGCTGAGCTCAATATGTGAGGCATTACCTTTCCATTCAGTTGCTTTCCAGTTTTCTACAGCGTCCTTTACACTTGCTTCGGCATTTTGAAACCAGGCGGAAAACTCCCCGCATTTGGATTGGTTATTGATGGCCGTTTTGCCCGCAAGAATGGTTACGTAAAAACCGGATGTTTTATTGCCGTCAACTCGAAGCGAAACACTTTTTATATCCGATGATTCAGCGGCATCGGTCGTACTGAATACATACAAAAATAATATGGACAGTAATAAAATTTTCGTTTTTTTCATTAGTAATATTCCTCTAAATAAAAAATAAAGTCATAAATTTATCATTACCATTTAATCAAAAGCTAAAACTTTGCAGCCAGTCTGCCGCAATTATCGCAAAGTCATCGAAATTAATGTCGCCATCACGGTTTATGTCAGCGTTTGCACATTGGCCGGATGAATTGCTAAGCCACTTATCAACAAACATCTGCAAGTCGATCATTCCTACCAAGCAGTCGCCGTCCAAGTCGCCTTTTAATCGTTGAGGCGAGGCCGTTATCTCGGCGCAACTGGTAAAAGATAAATTAGTGCTGTAATCAACTACCACACCATTTATTAGTTTCTTGTTGTCTTCAATCGTAACTGTACCTCCCGCCGGAGCGAGGACAATCACCACCGCAGAATCTGCGGGAATGTTAAAGTCGGTTATACCGCTGGTATCGGTCTTGAGAAATGTCTGACTGACGGTATCATACAAGTCCACACAGTCACTTCCTGCATCAATACTAACCGTTTTGGGCGTATCATAAGGATTGAAGTATAGATAGGTGGGATAGGCTGTGTCATGATAAAAGTCCGTCTTCAAACAATCCCACTGCAGGATTTTCTCGACATTTGTTGTGCGAACAATACCGCCGAGATATCCAACGCTTGAAGAACCATAAAGACCCAGCCTTAGCGCATTATCGCCTGTCGCATACGGCGAGACCGATGTATCCATAACTCCATTTTCCACTTTGTAGCGGCGCAGACCCTCATAGGCGATATATGAGTTAGGGTCATACCCCTGCGATATTGCCCAATTCCAGGCATTGTAATACTGGTGATTTGCATCCAGATAGGATGGGTAAAACAATCTCGCGGCGTTGGCCAGATTTAACATCCATTTACCAATCGTCCTGGCATAACTACTGTTATAACGGACGACCGGAATAGTTGCACCTGCTGACTGAAACGTATTCATCGCAAACGCATATCCGCTGCCGTCCGTAACGCTTCCGACAAGTCCATCGCAATCATAGCCCCCCCAGGCACTGCTGCTTATCATGCCCCAGCCGACCCTGTAACTATATGTATCCAGATGGGTAACATATCCAGAGCACCAGTAGAGCAGTTTATCGAGGTCATAAGACCTTCCAAGTTCCGCATTCATCCTCGCTGCCGTAATCGGGCCATATTGCAGCATTACTTCGTAATGGGGATTCTGGTCTATGGGCACCACATCGGAAAGATAAGACATGCCCCAGTCGGCTGCTGTTAGATGATTTGAATCCCCGGACTTAGTGTATGCCATGTAACTAATCCACGCAAAAGCCGCAGCCGAGTCTGACTCGACCCATTGACCGTTATCGATAGGTTGCATCGTGCTGAAGTTGAAACTGTAATGGTTATAATTTGGAATGGTCCATGGGTCTTTTTTGCCGCCCATTACTACAGAAGCATTATATAGCTTGTTCGCTATAGCATTTACCTTATTTGGAAGTCCTCCCTTGTCCGGGTACAAATCGGCAATCTGAACCATGAAAATCGCAGGAAGCATCTTATACCAGAATTCGGTATTACCACAGCCGCCTCCATTATTGCCGCACATCTGCTGCGATGCGCAGTAGTACATATTAGCTGCACCTGTTACCGGATCATGACCATTATAATTACTCATATCATATCCTGCCAGAGTTCCGCTAACGATTAGAGCCAGAGCATTGATTGCCTCACTGGATTCAATGTTGCGTCCCACATAGGATGACATATTAAACATACCGGCCCACGGCCCGGACGTAATCCATGACGATAAGGGCAAATAAGAACCGGTTTTGGTATTATCAAGCACGTAGTCCACATATCCTTCGGTTACTTTATGCCAGTCCCGCATAAGATAGGGTGATGGTTCATTGGACATCTCTTCAACCCGCGGCAGGGTATATTGACTATCCGATATAATTTGCAGGTCATCAATGTAGATAGAATTGCCGCCGCTGGGCCACGCACTGCACCAGAAATCAATGGCGTCGATTTGAGAGAAGTCGTCAACGGGCACATCTCCATCGGGCGGGTAATAAAAGAATTCCGAAATTGGGCAGATAACCTTTCGCCAGCCGGTTTCTGATGCAGGGGGAACAGCGAATCTTGCAGTCTTGCTGACCTCATCCTGATATATTATCAATTGAACAACGCGAGATGAACCCGCCAAATCAGACCAGACCCAGAAACTCAGCGCCTTATCGGCAATTGGCGCAAGATTGATTTTGCCGGGATAGAGTTTGCGCGGCACAACATCCCAGACACCTGCCGGTCTGTTTTCAAAATGTATGCGCATTGAGCCTGTCCCTTCTGTGACAGGGGCAGGAATCACTGCCTGTTCAACCAGGCCGGTCCCCCGAGTATCATACCAGCCGCTAACTGCAAAGTTGTCGAAAGATTCAAGTTGCACCTCCTCTGCAAAACATGAAGTCATCAGCCCTGTTAACAGAACTGAAAAAAGAATTTTTAGATATGATTTCATCTTTATCTTCCTTTTGTATAATCGACGACTACGCCGTTAATCAGCGTTTTTTTGCCGTCATATTTAATTTTGCCATTGGCAGGACATATAATTATAACTGCCGCCGATTTTGGCGCCAAATCAATAAATGTTTTTCCCGTAACAGATGTGCTTATAAATTTATTGCCGATTGATTCATAAATATCTTTTGTTTCTGCCCCGAGTTCGATAATGACCTTCTGCTCTTTCGGAAAAGGATTGTAATACAAATAAGTCGGATAAGCCGGGCTGTGATAGAAGTCAGTCGCCAGACAATCAAGCCGGAGAATGCCTTCTATGTTTGTCTTTCGGATGATACCGCCGAATATCCCCGCATAAGATGAGCCGTATATTCCGAGGTTCGTTTTGGCCCAGCCGTTTTTTTTGGCATCACCTGTCGCGTAAGGGGATTTGTCGCTAAGCGACTCTATCCAGATGTCATCAATATATATTCTATCAGACTTGCACGAAGGGGCAGCTTTTTTTGTATCAGTAACTTTGAGATAAATCGTTTCCGCCTCCGTCTGAATCTCAGCGGCTTTGTGAGCATTGGTTTCAGAACTGAATTCAAACAGCGGTTTATACGGCCCTGTAATTTGTAAAGAATAGCTGAATTGGAAACTTTCGCCGTCTCCGGGGTTATCAGTTTTGCCTACAAAGTTCAGAATATGCCTGTCCGTTTTGCTTAGTTGCACTTTCCAGATATGTTCGAGACTATCCTGCTGGTCCTCTTCTATACACTCGTAAATTTTGTTTGTCCCGATAGCCGCTGTATAGTCTCCTGACGTTATTTTACCTTTGACGGTTTCGATATCAGCAACAATCCTGTCAATTTCAAGATACCGCTGACGAAGGCCTTCATAGGCGATACAGGATTGCGGGTCATTATTTTTAGACCATTCGTAGTCTGTCTGCTGGTTCGCATCCAGTCCATCAGGATAAAAGAGTCTTGCGCTGTTTGCGGCGTTAAGCATCCATTTGCCGATAGCCTTGGCAAATCTCTCATCGTATCTGACCAGCGGCACAAGCGAGGCTGCGACATCAAAGGTATTCATCGTAAAGCCGTACATATTGTCTTTATCTGTTACGCTTCCAATTAGTCCTGCGCAATCAACACCGCCCCACCTGCCTGTTGTAGCTCCCCATTTTCTCCAGTTGCTTCCGTCGAAACACCAGTTGACAAATTTTTCCACGTTATAATTTGTGCCGATTTCCGCATTCATTCTTGCGGCTGTATATGCCCCCAGCGGCATAAGAACTTCGTAATAAGGGTTTGTTTTAGACTGTTGAAGATAATCCATGCCCCATTTTGCGGCGTTAAGATATTTTGTTTTTGATTCATTGTCCGGGCTTTTGACATAAGCCATATATTCAATCCATGCCACTGCAGCGGCTGCATCCGCCTCTTTCCAGACGGTATTATCAAATGGCTTCATTGTCGAAAAGTTAAAGGCGGTATAATCAAAATTCGGCTCCTGCCATGGGTTTGTCTTACCTCCCATTGCCACACAGGCTTTTTGCCACTGGTCTGCGGTAAGATAAAACTGTTTTTGCATTGTTTCGGATTCAGGATAGAAATAGTATGTTCTGTAAAACAGCACGCTGGGAAACATTTCATACCAGAAAGTTTGGCCGGTTTTATCGTTAATCCTGTTCAGATAAAGTTTCTGGTCATCGGTAAAATAGTTCGGGAAAATATCCAGATATTTTTTGTCTAAACCTGTTATCAATCTGCTGCTGATGGCTCCAAGACAGACGATGGCCTCTGTTCCGCTCCTGTTGATGCCGACATACGAAGGTATTATAAGAATTTTTTTGTCCGCGTTGTTTTGCAGAGTTTCAAATTTTGCAAGCGGTAGGAATTCTCCCTTTTTTTCGGTATCAAAGATAAATTTATCAAAATCTTTTGCTGTTTTATTCCAGTCTCTCATACGATAAGGCTGCGGAAAGTCGGGCATCTGGTCTATCCTCGGAATGTTTATCTGCGGGGTCATTCCGGCATTAGAACAGCTTATAAAGGCCAAAGAGCCGATAAGCATCAATACCGCAAAAGATTTAGCAGTCATTAAATTATGTCCTTAAAAAGCTAAATTTTTAACGAGTCAAGAATATCATTTATTGAAAGTTCGGCTTTGCATATTACTTTATCCGAAGCGCCATAGTATATCGTAATGGCATCGCCTTTAACAATATGGCCGTTGGTAAAGATAACATTTCCAAAAAAGCCATTCTTCTCATAGTCTGTTATCGGCTCCATAATAGGCTCTTGTGAACGTGCCAGAACTCTGGCCGGGTCGTTCAAATCAAGAAGCATCGCACCAAGACAATATCTGTGATTCGTGTCCGCGCCGTGATAAATCTCAAGCCAGCCTTTTTTCGTTTTTATCGGAGAAGCGCCGGCTCCAATTCTTTCGCTGTCCCACATACCGTCTCGGGTTCCGGCTACACATTTGTGTCCGCCCCAGTATTGCAGGTCGTTTGATTCGGCGAGCCAGATATAATTGCCGCCGATAACGGACATATTCGGACGGTGCAGGCAGCAGTATCTGCCGTTTATCTTTTCCTCAAATAAAGCACAGTCTTTATTTGGGCCTGAAATTATCATACCGTACCTGTTAAAATTCGTCCAGTCAGACGTGCTCATCAATCCGACGCCGTATCCGTAATTTGAAACGGCGGTATAAGTCAGATAGTATTTCCCTTCGATTCCGGCAATTCTGCAATCCTCAATGCCATACGATTCAAGGCTGCCTTGTCCAAATAAGGGTTTGTCGTCAACGACGGTGAAGTTATTTCCGTCCTTGCTGTGCGCCAGTCTTAAATGCGACAATGTAGTCAGATACCCATGTCCTTTATATATGATTACTCTTGGGTCCGAACAGTTCAGATGAGGGTCTGCCTTGTCAAATTCGAGAATCCTGATTTCTCCATTATCCAGCACAGGAAAGCTTATTCTGCCTTCTTTCTGCTCCGGCCTCTCCGCAACTCGCATTAAAAGCCATATCTTGCCTTTGTATTCAAAAGCTCCCGGATTTAACAGGCATTCAACCTTAAGCCCCGCATGGCTCGGGCGAACTGCAGCGGGAACAAGAATAGGATTATTTTTAAATCTGTTCGCGATGTCTGCCATATTTGCCTTGTTAATCTGTAAGAATTTGTTCCTGTGCCGAGTCCTGCGATGGGGAAAATATCTTCGACTCCTGCAGCACTTTGACTTCTTGCTTAAACCATCTATATACTATTATTGCCCCAAGAGCAGCCAGAGCAAAACAAATAGAGGCCTTTGTGAATTTCAGCAGGATTGAATAACCAATGCCAAGTGAGAGGCCGTAACATAACAGGATACCGCCGATGACATCTATAAATGTGCCGGCATTCAGGGCTTTGCCGGGCAGATTACGCGCCTCTTTGCTTACAATGCCCCAGAAACCGCCGGGACGGACCTTTCGGTAGAATGCCTCAAGTTTTTCTTTGGACACCGTAGGCGTCAAAAAGGTAACTAATATGCTTATAGGTATTATGATGCCGGTTAGTAAGGCTATCTTAACTTCAAATGGCATATCCTGCCACGGATAACCAAATATGACCACAGAGTTGGAAATAAAAGGATTGGACAGCCCGGCAACCAGGCCAAGAACCAGTGCAGTGATTTCAGTATAGGCATTTATACGCCACCAGAACCAGCGAGCCACGCATATAATGCCGCTCCCAACCGTCAGGAATGCGAGGAATTCCCATGCTGCCGTAACCGATTTCAACAGTGGAACGATGCCTGCGGCACAGACCATCAGCACAACCACTACGATTCTCGTAACAATCATATATCGGCGATGCGAAGCGTCTTTTCTGATAAATCGCTTATAGACATCGGTCATAATATACGAAGCTCCCCAGTTGAGCTGCGTGGTGATTGTGGACATAAACGCAGCCAGAAAACCACTCACAAGCAAACCCTTTAAACCGATGCCGAGATACATATTTGCGACTAATGGGTAGGCCTGAGTATCTGTTTGTGTGCCTGTCAGACGTGGAAACAGAACAATGGAAACAAGAGCAACGGGTATCCACATCCAGGGACGGATGGATTGAAAAATGGCATAGAAAAGAGTCGCAAGCACGGCATGCCGCTCATTTCTGCAGCCGCTTATTCGCTGCATATTATACCCGCCGGCATCAGCCCACCAGAGGACTAAGGCGTAAATCATCAGTTTGAGCATATCTAAGTCGAAGTGTTTAAAATCGGGAAAAATAGAAAGCGTTTTCTCATAACCTTGTGTTGCGGCGATAGTGGTTAGGACGCTATGAAGGCCGCCTGCTTTATAGACTGCAATAAAGGCCAGTATTATCATCGAGCCTGAAGCGATAAAAAACTGCACAACATCGGTGATTACAACGCCATAAAAGCCGGAGAACACAGTGTAAATCAGGGCGACAACTATACAGGTCCCGACAGCCCAGACTTTATTCAGGGGTGTCATAATTGTAATGATGTTGCTCATAGCAAACGTAACCCAGGCGATTACGACAAGGTTTTGTATGATTCCGGAATAAAAGGCACGAAATCCTCTGAGAAAAGCGGCCGATTTGCCGTCGTAACGGAATTCGTAAAATTCCGCGTCGGTAATAATAGCCGATCTCCGCCAGAGACGAGAAAAAAGAAAGATACCAACTATTAACGCAAGTACTGCGGCAAAGACCCACCACATTCTCTGGAGGCCGAACTGTCGGGTGATTTCGGTAACGACCAGCGGGGTGTCAGATGCAAAACTGGTGGCCATCAGCGAGATGCTGATCATCCACCATGGAAGTGAGCGACCACCCAGAAAGTAATGTTCCGGGCTTTGAGATGCTTTGCGGGAATAGACTATTCCGATAATTAACGAAAAAAGCAGGTATGCAACGATAATTCCGTAATCAAGTATTGTCAAATCCTAATCTCCTATGCCTGATCGGTTACAACTCAAAATAGAGGTCGGCGTTTTCTATACGGTCCTTCCGAGAGAAACTTCTTCTGAGTTTTCTATCGCATCCAGCAGCGTATCTTTTTTGACCTTTGCAGCGAGAGTGCAGCAGTCGGCGCCGCCATACAGAATATAGATATAACTGTTGTATTCATAGCAGCCGCAAGTGAAAACAACGTTGGCAATACCGTTCCTGTTTATAGTTATGCGTTCGTGAGGCGTTTCAGGAACGAGGATTCGCTCAAGACGTTTTTCAATGATTCCGGCCGGGTCGGCTGGGTCGAATCTGTTAAAGTTGAAAATGGCCGCATCTAAATTATACCACTTTTCACTGGAATTTAATACATACCCCCTGTGGTAGATGACAAGATATCTCTTATTGCCGAGAGCAATTGGAACGGCCCCGGCACCTACCCAGGTATGTTTTGCGATTTCAGGTTCCTGAGAAGCGCTTTCTATTATTCCTAAATCATTCCATATACCTTCAATGCTGCTGCTCATTGCTAAAGCGATTGCATACTTCGAATAATTGGTATCAACACAGGGTCTATGCAGCATAAAATAATGTCCATCTATTTTTCCCGGAAAGAATACACCATCTTTATTGTTGTTTTCCTCTGTGCCGATACTGCCGGGAATGGGACCAAGTTTTTCCCAATTCAGGAGATCTTTGGATTTCGCCAAACATAATTGGGCTTTTACAGGCCAATCCGGCCGGGGATTGGGTGAAAAACTAACACCGCAATAAAGATAATAGTAAGTATCATCGGAACAGTGTAGTCTTCCATCTTCTACGCCAACATAGTCATAATCACTTTCATCATTTCCGGGAAGGATTATTGGGTCATTATGTCTATGAATCAATTGCAGCTCGGGTGTACAGACAGCTACCCCGCAAAAAGACCTGCTAAATGGTCTTTTGAGGTCAGTCTCTTTTGAGGGCCTGGCACGATAATAAACTATAACCACTCCATCTTTAATTCGAGAATCTTTAATGCTGTCCGTACCAAGGAGATTCCTGATTATGGGGTCATTTTGAGGTGATCTTTCAAGAAACAGCACAGCAGGATTGAATGTTACACCATCTTCCCACCAGTTTGAGGTAGGCAGGATGATTGGTTCTCCGTTGTTTAGTCTTGTTACCTTTACCCTGGAGGAACAAATCATCATAATTTATCTTCCTTTGAAATTGCCATATAACTGTAATTAATAGTTCTTTATATACTTATGTACTTATGATAGACACTTATATTAAGTTGTCAAGTGAAAAAAATGAATTGTTTCACGAAAACAGTAAACACACGGGCGGCCAATTGTCCGATAATAATTACATAACTCTTTGTCTTAAAAGTGGTTATGACTTTTAATTTCATCTTAATAGTGTTGCATATCGACATAGTAAATACTGATATAAACAAAAAATAAATAAATGTTGCATAAATTATTATTGACAAGTAAACAATTCTCTGTTATAAGATATACCATATCGATTGATGATTTGATAATAAGTTAAATCGAACAATAGGAGGCTAAAAATGTCAACGGCCGTCAAGGTGAGGAAAATTGCGACAGAGTTGTCTATTTCCCCAGCAACGGTGTCGAGGACTCTTAATGGTAATTATGGGCGGGGAGTAGCATCTTTGGCAACCGCCAAACGCATTCTTAATCACTGTTTTCACCAGGGATACCTTAGCAAAGAGGAGAAGGACCGTATTCTTGTTAAGATGCATGTTCAGGTATCTGAGAAGAAGGTGTTCTGTCTTTCATGCTTTGAGGGCCTTTGGAACTACAATGCAATTTTTTCCTCAGTTAGCAGCTCTTTGCAGGATAGAGGACAGTATTCAGGCTTTTTCACTGTTCGGTCAACTGAGGATTTACGACGTTTTCCATATGATAAGGCAGGCGTCATACTGGTTTTCGGACGTATTATGCCTGAGACTTACAAGGCACTGTCTGAATCCGGAATACCGATTGTGCTGGGAGACAACAATATACCGGAATCAAAGTGGAGCACTGTTAACAGCGATAACATCACCGCTACTTCAAGGGCGGTTGAAATTCTTGCCGCATTAGGTCACAAACGCATTGCTTTTATGTGCCGCCACGAGGACTATCCACAGCGCACCTACAATTTACACCAGCGTCAAAACGGCTATATGATAGGTATGACTAATGCAGGCCTTAGTTACGATGGCCTGATTGCCGCCAAGGACTGCTCAAAAAATGATTATACGCCAAGCACGCATGAAGAAGTCCTGGCCGATTTAAGGCAGCTCGCAGAATGTGTTACTAACTTAAACCCTATGCCGACGGCTGTTGTGGCTGCTAATGATTTAATCGCTCACGTTTTGCGGATGGTTTTGCGTGAAAAGGGCTTTAGAGTGCCGGAGGATGTGAGCCTTATTGGATACGACGGTCAGCACAGGATACCCGGCATAATGGGTTTTGAGCCGATTTCCACGATGGTGGTCAACTGGAATGAAATGGGCCAGGCCATGGTGGATTTAGCTACGGAGCTTATGCTAAATCCTAAAATTAAAACTCGTCATATATTGATTCCCGCAGAGTATGAGGATATGGGAACTGTCGCACCGCCTCGCTGTTAGGGAGAATCAGGTGTTTTGTATTGGAAACAGAATTTTAAGTGTTTCGCAGGAAGCCGTGTGGTTACTGTGAGCATTGTTGTTTAATTTTTGGAGGAATGAGTTATGAAGAAGTTGAATGTAGTTTTGATGATTTTTTTAGCAACTGTTGTTTTGGCACCAGTGGTGCAGGCTGATTTGGTGTTGGATCAGATGACCCTGGGGGCTCTAGTAAGTGGCACCACCGACCCGCCACCGGCACGGACTGGAATACCTGGACGCTGGGTTGACCTGCGTTCGCCTCCGTTCGCAAATGAAGGCAGTGGCTACCTGCAGGACTCGGCTGTTAGCGCCCCCGGTGCTGCCATCCAGGATGGCTCAATGCGAATTGATTACAGCGGACAGCCCGCCGGAAGTCAGTGGGATCGTGAAATAGCTGGGTATTTCGACGTGGGTCTATATGCCCCGGATATGCCCGACCTTTCTGACGGGTTTAATCCCTATGTGCCCGACCCCACCCTGGCGTTCACATTCTGCATGTGGACGGCTGGAACAGTTGACGGAGTTGTTGCCCCTGAACGCCTTCGCGAGCTTCAGATCTATTCGCCGGGCAAACGGGCGCTTTTCCAGGTGGAGAACTATAACGAATCTGATCCAGTTGGTGGGTGGACCTGTGTGAGTGCACCATTGACGAGTTTCGTTCCAGACGCAGGATTTGATTGGAGTGCAATAAATGAGGTCAAGTTCTGGTTCAGCTCATGGAAGGGTGATGCTCCCGATTGGATAGCTGATCCTGTTACCGGATCGTCGGTTTACGTCGATGATTTTCGGCTGATTCCAGAGCCGGCAACTATGTCGTTGCTTGCACTTGGCGCACTGGCGATGCTAAAGAGACGCAGAGCCTAATGGTGTAAGTAAATATTCGGCGGCGGCACGATAAAAACGCCGCCGCCGGATTCTATTAAGTGAAGCGCAGTTGTTGCGTAAGAGATGGCTCTTTGGGGAACAAGGAAAGTATGCCTATAAACTAAATGAGCTATTGAAAACTGTAAAAGTAATGTTTCGGTCATGGTGGGTTTTAAAGCCTTGAACGGCTTTAAAACTCTGGATTCCCGCGTTCGCGGGAATGACAGGGAGAACATTATTATTACAGGAATCAATAAACGAATGAAAGCGGAAAGGTTAGCGGTGTATGCAGACAAGGCATTGGAGTTGGAATATTATTATTGGAATATTATTATAGGAGATAGCAAATGAAATTATCGAAAATATTATGTTATATATCATTTATTGTTATAGCGGTTTTTTTGATGCCTGCGTTTGCAGCGACGCCGATTGGTCAGCTTGATTCGATGGATGATATTAATGATATTAATGCACCGTTTGATCCGAATACGCGCTGGGTTGACACTGGTACGACGGGGTTGCCGACGGGGCGTATGCTTCAGGCGCCTCCCGGCGAGGTGAACGAAGGCACTGGCTCGATGAAGATTAATTTTACGCCTCCAATACTCAATATACATAAGCAGATTGAGGTAGACAGGACTTTTAGCCCGGTTTTAGATGTTAATTATCAGACCCAGGCTATTACGCTGTGGGTATGGAGCGCGGAGGTCAATGACTCAAGGTCTCAAACTGGGAGTTCAAGACTCCAGAATGTTGTTTTGTATGACTCTACCGTTGGCGCCTCGCAGCATATTGGCAGTTTCACTGTGCCGCCTCTTAAGTACGTTGGCTGGAATAAGGTGATAGCTCCATTTAGGAACTTTATGTGGACGGCCGGGAAAGGCGTCGGTGCTCCTCTTATAAAACCCGGAGTCGTCGAGTGGAATAAGATCACCAAAATAGGGCTCTTCGTGAGTTGTAATCCCAATTATCTCATAGGCAACCCGATTTATATGGATAATTTACGGCTTGAGCTTGCTCCTGCTCCTATTGCCAGGCCGTATCAGATAGCTTCGTGCGATAATATTGTCAATGATTTGTGGGATGAGCTCCGTGGCAGCGGTGTTATGGTTCAGAGCGACGCCAACTTTCACGAAGGCACTGGTTCAATGATGATTGATTTTAGGGTATATGGAACAGCTAAACCGGACATTTGCCCAAGCTTGTATTTTATTCCAGCTTTAGATTTTACTAATGATTATAACGACTGGGCTATTACGGTGTGGTTGTGGACAGACAAAGTCCTTGATTCAAAACTCAAGGAGATTATTTTGCATGACGCTGAGTGGAATCTGGGGCGTTTCAGGGTGCCGCTGACGTTGAGTCCAGGTTGGAATAAGATTGTAGCCAGGCTTGATGAGTTTCTTTGGAATAGGACAGGTAATGATACTACTACTATTTCACCTAACGAAGTCCGCAAGGATGCGATTTTATCAATGGAGATATGGACGGAATGTTGGGATCGCGGTGGCAACCAGATTTATTTGGATGATTTTCGGTTTGAACCGGCTGTTAAGGCCCTGAGCGAAGCGAGAATTGTCAATGCCGAGAGAACTTTTACCCCGATTACCGTGGACGGCAATCCGGCAGACTGGGCGAACCTTGTTGACAGTGATGTCGTCGATTTTGACCTTCAAGCAGTTCCGGATCCCAACGGCAATCTCCATGTTAAGTATCGTCTTGCATGGGACCCCAATTACCTCTATATATTAGTGCAGGAACAGCCCGGTGATGGAATTGCCACTGAAGCAGCAAATCGTGCTGACTTTGATAATCCTTATCTCGGCGCGACAGAATGGTATGACAGTCTTTCGCTGTTTTTCGACTTTACAAATAACCGGTACCCAGGCATAGCTTCACATATCAGCTTTTACTTATTCCTTGGACTGAGCTCGACAGGGCGGACAGACCTTATGTATCCCCTGACCAACGGCAGGTGGAGTGACGAAGGCGGCTGTGATCTCGCTGCCATAGCTAATGGCTCCGTGGCGACAAGCGGGACATTAGGCAGTCGTGTCATAGAGGCAAAGATAAAGTGGAGCGATCTGGATAGCCGCATAGACAACTGGCGTCTGCCCCAGGGCGGCCTTGCCGCCGCTGTCACTGCCAAACCGGGTTCGGGTTATATCTTCGGCTGCGACCCGCGTCTTTGCGATACTGAGGATGAGTTGGCGCCGTGGACAACCGAAAAAGGCGTGGCATGGTTAAGTAATGGTGAGCCAAGCGGCAGGGACATCTACAGCATTGATGTTCGGCTGGTATGTTCGGCTGCCGACCTCAACGGCGATTGTGCCGTGAATTTTAAAGATTACGCACAGTTTGCAGAAGAGTGGTCCAACAACGGCTGTAACAATCTCGATGATTTCTGCAATGGAGCGGATATTGTGATTGATGGCACGGTAAATACGATAGACCTTGCCAAATTAGCCCAGGAATGGTTATCAGAGTAAGAAGAAGCAATCGGCAAACAGACGCTTCTTTTAAAGTTCAGAGCGCCTGATGAATTTTAAACGGTGATGACGGCGGCATCTTAAAGAAGATGCCGCTGTTACCGTAATATTGTGGTTAATAAAGGTGCAGTATGAGAAAAATAAAAGGATTTACCCTTGTCGAATTGCTGGTTGTAATTGCGATAATAGCAATGTTATTATCGATTCTCGTGCCAGCGCTGAACAAGGCTCGCGAACAGGCCAGGAGAATTATCTGTGCGAATAATGAGAAAACGATGGCTACGGCAGATTTAGCCTTTTCGCAAGACTCCGATGGCTATCATGTTCCCATACTCAATGGGCTTGATCCGAATGATACGCTCTGGTTCAAGGATCCGCTGTTTGTGAAGATAATGGGCATGAAGGGCAGAGTTAATACGGAAGAAGATCAAGGTTATACGGCCGTTGACACGTTGCCCAAAGAATACAAGTGTCCCACAGACAAGCGGACAGTTGCTAATGGCGGTCTTTTAGCAGATCCTTTCACCGGTAGGGTGCAAGGCACGAGCTATGCTATGAACGCAGAGTGTCTCTATGGGATTGGTCGCTCCTGGTATAGATACGTACCCGGGCCTGGATTGGCGCATCACATAAAGGTATCGAATGTGGTAAGACCTGCCGAAAAGATTTTCTTTATAGATGGAGCGTGGTTTGCAGCGTGTATGGATGGGTCTGATTATCTGAGCGGTACTCCCGGTCATCCCGGTAGTCCAAACTGGGACATGGTGGGTGATGTGATGGGACATGGGGAATGGGATAAGGCGGCATACAGGCATAGTCAAGGCGCTAATATCGCTTTCTATGATGGCCATACAAAGTGGATGTCGAAGAAAGAAATATGGCCACACCGTACTAAACAATCGGAACAGGCAACGGCTCTCCTTGCCTTATGGGTGCCAATTCCAGGCAAACGCCAGTTGGATCCACCACCTAATAGATAATCGCGGTGGAGGATGTAGATGAAGAATTCATATTTGGTAATTATCGTCGTAATGCTGGCGGTAGCAGTCTATACTGGTGTTGCGATAGCAGCGCAAATCAATATACCACGGGTCGAGTTGATGCCGAATATGCCTGTGCCGTATCTGATGCGCGACTGGAAGCAGGTGGCCAGGGATTATGATGAGTACGTTTTCAGTTTTACCCGCACGACATCGTCAGAAGATTTATGGTGGCAAACATATCCGATAGTATGGTGGGATACCCAGTGGAAAAATTATTCATGGAATACGTTTGGGATGCCGTCCTATATAGGGCATCCTTCGATGCACAGCGGGGGCTCCCATGAGGCCATAAATTGTCTGGGGGCTGTATTAGGCGGAGCGCTGGCGGGAATCGATAAGAGCAATCAATTTGTTGCCGCTACGGAGCAGTATTACAACTTCGCCCTGATGGAACAGCAGTACTACAATCTGACAAACGGCGAAGATATGGTACTCAATTACACTTCGACCCAATCGGGACAGACTTTCTGGTATGAAGTATTTCCTCCTCTTTTGTTTTGTCAGTTGCTGGCAAAGTATCCCGGTACGGGTTCAATGGAAACGCTGATGTACAGTATGGCCGACAGGATGTATGATGCCGAGGTGGCTATGGGCGGGAGCATATCGCCGTGGGCGGTGCCGAATTTTACGCATACGGCCTTTAATTTTGACACAATGGCTCCTTATGACAACGGCCAATGGAAGGAGCCGGATGCGGCTGCCGGTTATGCGTGGCTCGAATATATGGCGTATGTGAAATGGGGCGCATCACAGCATTTGAACGGCGCAAAATGGGGTATAGAGTATCTTCAGGAACGCAGCCTAAGTCCGCTTTATGAGGTATTGCTGCCGTATGGCGCCTATACCGCAGCGAGAATGAATGCGGAAGTTGGAACAAGCTATAATCTTAATAAAATATTAAACTGGTGCTTTGATCCGAGTACCGCATCGGATGCGCGATATGGCTGGGGTGTGATTGCCGATGTTGCCTGGGGCGGATATGACTGTGATGGTCTTGTGGGTTCTGTTACCGATACCGGCGGCTACGGCGGAACAGGCGGATATGCCTTTGCGATGAATACATTTCAATGGCCGGCAGCCTTGGCGCCAATACCGCGGTATAATCAGGATTATGCAAGAGCTATCGGAAAATGGATTCTTAATGCCGCCAATGCCGCCCGCTTATTCTACGCCAGCGGCCTTGATGCCAATCATCAGTCGGATAACGGCTGGGCATCTATATACGACCCCTGCAGCTGTATCGCCTATGAAGGTCTGCGGAAACAAGTTACAACGATATACGAGAAAGCCGTCTCCGATTACAGCAATCCTTATGGCACGGTATATGCAGGTGATTACACATACACATTTGGTAATGATAATGTATATGAAATGCTTAGGGAAGTAACAGTAGGTAGTGTCGATAAGCTCGAGCATGTCTGGCAATTTAATGTTACGCCAGGCTCAAGCCATTCGTTCAAGTTGAAGGGGCACTATCATGATTACGGCGACATAGACAGCGGTTTTGTCTTTTACTATGCCACCTCGTTCGCAGGCCCTTATACAACGATGTTCACGGTGACCAATATATCCGACGATGTTTCTTACAGTTATCCCCTGCCTTCAGGTCTTAGCGGCACACTGTATATAATGGCTAAGGACACAAATCCTACAACCAGCGGCACATCCAATGACATACTTCATATCAATATTATGTATATTCTTACCTATTTGCCTGCGGTGAGGCCGTATGCGACGGGCGATGGATTTGGCAATGGAATTGACTCCGGCTTGGCAACAAATTTTGCGTTGTATGGCGCATCGCATGTCGGGATGCTGGGGGCAATAGTTGAGACGACAAACGTAGAAAAAATTCTTCAGCTTGATTTGCTTGCAACTGATTATTATCATGCACAGGCTTATCCGACATATCTATATTATAATCCATACAGCACATCGCAAAGTGTGCAGATCGATGTGGGCACCTGCCCTGTCGATTTGTACGACACCGTTTCGCAGACTTTTCTGAAGACCGGTGTCAGCGGAGTGACGAATTTTGATATCGGAGCTGATTCTGCAGTGGTGATTGTTCTTGCACCGACAGGCGGTCAGGTAACCATAAATGGCAACAAGAAACTTATTAACAATGTTGTGGTTGATTACAAGACCAATACAAGTTTTACTACATGTGCCCAGGTTCAGGCATCACCGTTGCGTCTTGCCGGCGATATTACCGGTGATTGTGTCGTTGATATGCGGGACCTTGCGGAATTAGTGGAGCGATGGCTAGATCAGGGCACCTGTCTCGGCAGAGCAGATATTGATGGTAACAACATTGTTAATTTTGAAGATTTAGGCAAACTCGCTGAGGATTGGCTCACCAGTAATAATCCGCTGTAAATCCCGCAGGGGCTCGAACCCACAACCTTCGGATCGACAGTTTGGTACTCGCTTCATAACATCAGTATTCACAGTAAGTTAGAATGCGGTTTTTGAACAAAAACGAGGGTTACAAGTGATTATACAGTGGTGATTGACACTTTTTTGACACCACCTAATATCAAAGTAAACTTGTGAACAAGCAACCGTCTCTTACAAGGTTTCAAAAATGACTGATTTTTTCACCAGATGAATTTTTGCATAGGACACATATATAATTATTTGGATTAACTATTGACAACTTTGCGATTTAAAAAGGTATAAGTAAATGTGTAAGGCTATACGCTTTGCTCATTCCATCCAATTTGCAGCCATTGTTGAAAATTCAATAAAATTATAGTCGTTAAGCCAGTTTGCAGCTAATACATTCAAATCGTCCATATTGACGTGACAGTCGCCGGTAAAGTCCCCTTCCAAATCACACCTGAACAGGATATTCACAGGCATCTGTGTCTTTGTTATACCGGGGCCTGCATAACTTACAAGCAATACATTATCGCCATCGTATTCGAAATAATCGACAGTAATTGAATGTTTGCCGGTGAGGAGATATTTGTAGCCGCTCTTTTCCTGCACACTGTGCCAGCCATCGTTGTTGATAAGAAGAGCGCCGTCGATATATAACTTGCTGCCATCGTCGGAGGAGAGATAGAAAGTATATCCACCCTCCGAGTTCACGTCAAAATAGCCTGTGAAACGCATAGCGAAATAATCGTCCCGCTGGCGCAGGCCAATATCAAAATTGTGGGCAATTCCAGTTGCCGTCGGAGTGAGGGAATCAAAATTGGGCAGCGAAGTCCAGGTGCCTTCGTAATATTTATAATTCAAGCCATTGTCGGCTCTGGTCGCCCAGCCGATGCTCTCAAGCATCTGCCATATTTCGGGATTTGCCATAAATAAATCCCAGCAAAGCCCTGTGCGGTAATTTTCAATCATCGGAACAATCGTACCCTGGTCGATGGCGAGGTAGTCATCGCAATACCAGCTTTGCCCTAAATTGAAAGCATCGTAAAAGCCCAAAGGACCCCATAAACTGCTGCCATAATTATAATACAGATATTTCATAGTGGCGATTGATTCGGTCGGCGTGTAAGGCATAGAGCTTAACGCGGCGGTCGGAGTAATAGTGCCGTTGTCGGAAGCGCCCGGAGCGTGAGCAGCGTAACCCCATGGATTATAGCTTGCGGTAAGCCCCCAGACCAGGCTGCTGTATCCTGTATAACCTTTTGGGTTGGCGATGCAATAGGCGTGGTCGATTAGCGCGATGTTTCTGCTGTTCTCGAAATAATTGCAGTAATTGTCGTTTTTGTCGCGAGGGTCGAAACCAAGGAATGAGTAATGCGTCCAGAACATCGGTGTTTCATAGGCGCTGACCCACTGGGTATAGCCGAAGTATCTGTTTCCATTTTTGTAGCTGCCGCCTAAGCCAAAGCCTGTGTAATAACAGGAAGCGGGAATAGAATGCGCAGGCGAGGCAATTGCGAGGATATAAGTAATCATAACTTCTGCGCCGCCGAATGCGAAACTGCCCTCCCAGCCGCTGGTAGGCGACCAGAACCAATACAAATGTTTGCCATCGGTATCAGAGGCTCTGCGATACCAGTCCCATTCGACTTCTCCGTAGAGCTGATTTATGCGGGAGCGGATTTCGTTTTCTGTCGGGTTATTTGCATCGAAATACTGTCGAGCGACGAGCATACCTTCAATCATATAGGAAGTTTCGACAATATCGCCGCTTATAATCGGGTTGCCGTTGGAATCGTGATCGGCAGCAATAGATACGCCGGTTGTACCATCCATCCAGTGAGACCAAGCGCCGTGATAGCGTGTTGCCGTATCCTGAAGGAAGCTGACCATTTTAAGGACACGTTCGGCAGCCTCGGTTCTTGTAATCCAGCCGCGTTCAACGCCGACGACGATGTTCATCAGGCCAAAGCCTGAGCCGCCTGTGGTAACGGTTTGTCGGTCGTACGAGGCGAATCTTTCGCGAATCATTCCGCTGTCGGGATGGGCAAAGTCCCAGCAATATCTGAAAGTCGCCTGCTGAATTGATGTGAGGAGCTGCTCATCGGTCATCGCGTAAGTTGCGGCGGAAACGGTGTCGGACGGGCGCGATTCAATGCCGCCGACCACTGAAGTAATGTAATAGTATTTTGTCGAGCCGTTTGTTCCGAGAAAGTCGCTGTAGACGGCAATATCATCGAGAGATGTATTTATTTTTGTGAAAGTTCCGGGGACGGAATTTGCACGATAGATATTATAACCCTGCAAATCGGAATCTATTACAGGCTGCCAGGTCAAATCAATTCTGCGGTCGTGGCCTGTTGCAACCGGAGATTGCGGTTTGAATGATGCCAGCCTTAAATTGTCAAAATATATTGTTCCGGAAGAAACAGCCATACCCTCAAAAATCAAAGCGGAAATATGATTCAGGGCAGTCTGGGTGCAGCCGGAAACATTGAACCTGAGGGTGTACCATTGGCCGGCGTTTGGCGGTACGGAAGCGCCCGGATGCCAGCCAAAAATATCATCCCATACGCCGACAAGCGAAGGCGAGAGCTGGGTTGTCATATAAACGTCAACAAGTATTTGGTCTTTGTCGGATAAATTAAAGGTAAATCCTGTCCATTGGTGTTTAATTTCCACCTTGCCATCAGTTTCCCCTGTCCAGGTCGCCTTGAGGACATAACTGCCCTGCGTGGCAGCCGGTGCGCCGCCGGTACCACCCAGTACTTTCGTGAGTGTCATTCCTGTATCAGGTGAACTGAGGGTAAGATTTGTTTCTGATGTTTCATAACCGGCAAGCAGTGTCTCGGACGCAAATAACGGCGAAACCATACTGAGATTTAGTGCAAATATCGAAACTATAATGAGTGCAAAAAAAGCTTTTTTCATTTTAATACTGCCGTTATCTATACAGCAAAACTGGGGCGTCTAACTATTTGAGCCAGACACCCCAATCGCTAATTAGTATCAATCATCGTTATTCGATGACTTTTTCAATTACTGGCAATGCAAATTAGTCACATCGTTGCAATGCAACCAGCTTTCGGCAAATATCGCAAAATCGGCAAAGTTGATATAGCAGTCTTTGTTCATATCGCCAGGCAAATATGTCCGGCCGCAACTGTCATGTCCGCCATCGGCGATAAACTGTTGAAGAACCATATTAGCGGGCAGGCCAATTTCGTAAATTCTGACTTCGTCGATGAGGCCTTTAAACGAACGTCCTTCGCTCTCATGTTCGTCGTCCTCACCTATGTCAACATAGTTGTTGTTAAGGGCTATTGTGGAGCCTTCGGGAACTCTAACTGATGCAGCCAGAATGCCGTCAACATAAATGCACTGATGTACGCCGTCAAGTGTACCGACAACCTGATGCCACCGGTTATCACCAACGTCTCCAGTGCTGCCTGAGACAACAGGACCAATGTCATTGAGGGTGAAGCTGGCATTGTTTGAATCACCATTGGCACTGTCTCTAAAGAGTCTCCAGCTTGAATCGCCCTTGGTGACGATAGCCTCCCAAGGCTTGGTAAAGGTACATTTTATCCAGGCAGAAACCGTCATCTCTTCAGTAAAGTCAGCCCAACCTTCATCGTCGGGGCTTACATACTCGTTGTCGCCGTCAAGTTCGATTGCGCCGTTTACCTGGCCTGTAGTCCAGACAGGGGTTCCGTAGGGAACGCCATTTTTGTACACTGTGCCATCGTGGTGGTTGCCGGAAGAATCAGTAGCGTTAGCATCAAGTTTCCAGTAAGCGACAAGGCCGGTGTAGCCCTGGGCATAAACTCTGATCTTCACGGTATCGTTGGCATCATACTGACCATCGCTGACGGTCAGACACAGTATGTAATCACCAGCTGTGGTGAAAGTAACGTTCGGATCCTTAACCGTATTGCTGGGGCTGAATGTGGGAGTCCCAGGACCACTGACTTTTGTCCAGCTATATGTCAAATATCCGGGAATAAGCGGGAAACCATCATCGGTAACTACGGCATCCATTGCGACTGTAGCTGAGCCGGATGCCAGCCACACTGCCTGCTTGTCGCCGGCATCGACTGTCGGCGGTTGATTCTTTGTGGTGAAAGCCCAGGGCATACCATTGGTTTTGACTTCATTGCCTGAACCATCATTCGGATCGTAGCAGTCAACTCTCCAATAGTAATCCGTACTTGAGGCCAACATTCCAACAAGATTAGAATCAGCAGCCTGTTTGCTGACAATTTTTGTGTTCGTCCCAGGCATACAGGGGTCAGTACCAAACCATACATCGCAAGTAATGGGACCCTGATGGCGAGGAGCAGGACGAGTCCAGCTAAGGGTTACGGGTGCGGAAGAATCTACGGTACTGCCATTTGTCGGATTTGGATTCGATGCCGTATACAGGTTTTGTATAACTGATACATCGTCCCAATTAAGGGAGCCTAATGTGGCTGCAGTATTAGTATCCACAAGTTTCAACCATACTCTGCCATAAGCCGTTCCTGCAGAGGGAGTGCACATACCAGAAATAAGTTTCCAGGTATCAAGAGGATCGCTTCCATGATTAGGATCGGCTCTTCCATAAAAATACCCAATTATTTGGGTACCCTTTTCGACCGTCTTTGTACTATCAAGCCATTGAACCATAAGAATACCATTTAGGCCCTTAAGACCGCCGTTAACGGGTGGATCGGTTGAGCTAGAATAGGCGTAAACGTTAACATCGTAAACACTACCTACACTGGGAACAAAATCCTGGTATGTCGCGGTATCACTCATCCATAATTTTACTGCTCTCAAACCCCGTACCTTACCAATATCGTTATGATACCAGCCATTTGTACTACCCCATTGTACCCAGTTGACAATTACCGTTCCTGACTTATTAAACTGCCCCATAATCCCATTTGTATCCTCAAAACCCGGGTTGAGCAAAAGGTTGGCAGCCAGGAGATTGCTACCGGCAATCAGGCATAGAACCAATGCCATAAGTAAAATCTTTTTGTTCATAATCTATCCTTTCCTTATTCTTAATATGGCAAAGACAGGGCGCTCAATTTTTTATAACTGAGCGCCCCAGAGCAATTCAAAAATCAATTACTTCCTGCGTCTGGCAAGGAACAAACTGCCTAACCCTAACAGAGCCATTGTTGCTGGTTCTGGAATGATGTCAAAGAAGGAATCATCAAACTTCAGGGCTTTATCGACAGCGGTTGCACTAATCATAACGCGAGCCACATCAGCTCCCGCTGGAGCTTCGCCAATAAGACTCACCTGGACCCAAGGACTCGGCTCAGGGGGGATCAAACCGGTAATATCCAGTGATGTTGTCCCAAGAAGTTCGTCACCATACCACTCAATCTTCATCTCTACGATGCCCGCAAGCACACCAGGGTCCCTCCTAGTATATATCGAGTAGTCGTAGGATGTACCTGCACTAACCGCAACATCCTGGTAAAATGAGCCTGTTCCACCATTGCTCCACCAATAAACTGCCATACCGTACGTACCGGTGCGAGCGGCCCATGTTTCAGCACCTACCGTAGCGCCGGGGAAAGGGGGTACGGCGATCCAAGGGAGAGGGATGTCTCCGCTAAAAACCGCACCCTCAAAGCCGGGATCGACCAGCAGGTTTGCCTGAGCAGTTCCACACAGAACCATGCCCAAGCCGACACATAACATAACATACATTAACTTCTTCATTTTTCTGTCCTCCAAAATATAAAGTACTTTATTTACAACCCGGCCAAACACTTAGTCGGGCAATACACATGTCTGTTTCTCTGTCAAAACGTTTTCGCAACTCAATTTTACCAATCCTGCAAGTCCAAAAGAACACCATTTTGCGGATATTTTCAACCATTTTGCGACCAAATAACCTATATTATTAAATATCTTTCCAATGTCATAGGATTAAATTTATTTTTAGCTAGAATATACCAGGCACAGACGGAAATAAAGCCTTTGGCGGGCTCTGCTGCAGCAAAGGCAAAATCACAGGCAATTGCCGCGATTATCAAAACAAAAAATATGTTAGCTGATATTTTCATATAATTTTTTCTTCCCTTTTGAATCAGTCGCTTTTACCTGTGGCCAATTGCCAACTTCTGCGTACTGTATCGGCAGTAGTTTGGGCGTCATACGCTTTTTCCACCCCAACGTGGCCATCGTTAAAGAGGATACTGCTGACACCATTGAGAAAGAGGGAATCTGTAGCCTTGTGAAATGTAGCCATACAATCACCATTCTTATTACCAGCGAGTTGGCCGCCATACTTATCCGGCATAAAAAACATATCGTTAAGGCCAAAATAGCTCAGGTTAATGACAGTACCATTAACGGTGACGTGACGGTTTATAGGTGATGTTCTTTCTCTACCTGTATTCATAGTCCAGAAGTTTTCCTCAGTGAGAAACATTACTTCAGAAGGACGTTTTATGTTGGTGATTTTAGGCATTCGATAGGGCCCAGGTTGAGTGTTTGGCAACCAGTCCTCTCCGTACAATGTAGGGTCGTCATTTCCGTTACTAAGAAAACCGTTCACGCTGTATGTGAACTGCGGATTAATGGGGATACTGGCAACGTGGCCCAAATGCGATTGCCCATCTATTCTGGCAATCCGAGCAAAAGTCGGACAGTAACTTATGTTCTTATCCCTAATATACGGCCAAAGCGGCCCATTAGGCGTAACGCCGTTGTCATGCCAGCGACACTGCCAAGGATGCGATGCATCAAAAGTATTGTTGCGATACATACAATAATTCGGATGGGGGAAACTGCCGTCGTTCGACTGAAGATACATTGCAATGGCAAGGCCGTAAGTTTTAAAGTTGTTCTTACAGACAACAAACCTGGCCTGTTCCTGTGCTTTTCTCATCGCGGGTATAAGAACCGCCAGCAGCATAGCAATAATCGAAATCACCACCAGCAATTCCACTAACGTGAAACCTTTATTCTTTCTCATAATTCTATTCCCTAAAAACATTTCAAAATTATCGTTCTTATTTCTGCCAATCGGCCGCCATTTGTGAAAAATCAATAAAATTATAGTCGTTAAGCCAGTTTGCGGCTAATATATTCAAATCGTCCATATTGACGTGACAGTCGCCGCTAAAATCGCCGGGGAAGTTACATCTGAACAACAGGTTTACCGGAATTTGTTTTTTGGAGATTCCCGGGCCGGCGAAGCTGACAGTCAAATCCTGAGAACCGTCTTTTTCAAAATAGGTAACAACAATCAGATGTTTTCCGGCGGCAAGACTGACAATGCCGCTTCTGTCCTGCGTTCCATGCAGGCCGTCGTTGTTCACGACAAGAGCACCGTCGATGTATAATTTGCTGCCGTCGTCAGAATTAGTATAGAATGTATAGTTGCTATCCGCTGGCACCTTTATGTAACCAGTGAAACGGAATGCGAAATAATCGTCCTGCTGTCGCAGGCCAATATCAAAGTTGTGGGCAGCACCTGTTGCGGTCGGTGTGAGAGAATCAAAATCAGGCAGCGAATTCCACGTTCCCTCGTAATACTCGTAATTGAGCCCGTTGTCGGTTCTTGTTGCCCAGCCGATGCTTTCGAGCATTGGCGCTATTTCCGGGTTGGCCATAAACAAATCCCAGCACAACTGAGTGCGGTAGTTTTCAATCATTACTATAATCGGCCCCTGGTCAATGGCAATATAACCCGGAGCAAACCAGTTTTGTCCCAGATTAAAGGCATCAACAAAACCAAACGGTCCCCATACGTTGTTGCCATAGGTATGGTAAAAATGTTTCAGTGTCGCGATTGATTCGGTCGGCGTATAAGGCATCGAACTTAGAGCGGCGGTTGGAGTAATAGTGCCGTTATCGGGACTGCCCGGCGCCTGTGCGCCATAGCCCCATGGATTATTGCTTGCGGTAAGTCCCCAGACCAAATCGCTGTATCCTGTAAAACCTTTTGGGTTAGCGATGCAGTAGGCGTGGTCGATTAGCGCGATGTTTCGGCTGTTCTCGAAATAATTGCAGTAATTGTCGTTTTTGTCGCGAGGGTCAAATCCAAGATGGGTATAATGAGTGAAGAACATCGGTAATTCAAACCCGCCTACCCATTGCGTATAACCGTAATATCTGCTGCCGTTTTTGTAGCTGCTGCCGGTCCAGCCGTTGTAGTAGCAGGAAGCGGGTATTGGGTGCGTCGGCGAAGCGATTGCCAGCAAATATGTAATCATACATTCGTTGTAGCCATAGATAGCAAAATTCATAATCCAACCGTAGTTCGGCGACCAGTGCCAGTAAATGTTTTGGTTGGTTTCGTACCCCGGATCCGAACGACGCAGATACCAATACCAGTCTACCCCCTCCCAAAGGGCTGTGGCTTTACTGCGAATCTGAGTTTCTACAGTATCATTAGAATCGAAGTATTGCCGAACGGTGAGCATTCCCTGCGCTAAATAAGAGGTTTCAACGATGTCTCCTCCGTCATCGTACGTGCCAAATGGAATCGTTGCGCCGGTAGCCCCATTAACCCAATGCGACCAGGCTCCGTGATAACGGGGTGTTTTTTCATCCAGAAAAGTCAGTATCTTCAGGACGCGCTGTGCAGCATCCGCTCTGGCAACAAATCCACGCTCGGCACCGACACAAATAGCCATTAACCCCATACCCGAACCGCCAATAGCGCAAGTATTGTCGCCCTGACCGGAATTATAACTTTCTCTTGCCAGTCCGCTTACCGAATGGCCAAAATCCCAGAAATATCTGAACGTCGCTTCCTGAATGGATGTCAAAAGCTGCTCATCGCTCATAGCATAAGTTGCGGCGGAAACAACATCAGATGGACTGGATTCAATGCCGCCGACGACGGAAACCACATAATAGTATTTTGTCGAGCCGTTTGTTCCGAGAAAGTCGCTGTAGACGGCAATATCATCGAGAGATGTATTTATTTTTGTGAAAGGACCTGTTGCGGAATTGGCACGATAGATATTATAGCCACCTACTCCTGTTACGGGGTTCCAGCGCAAATCTATTCTGCTGTCGTGGCCGGTCGCAATCAGGCCGTTGGGTTCGTTAGGTTCGCTCCCAATCAGTCTTATGTTGTCAACATACACCGTGCCGTTGTCTGCGCCATAATTTTCAAAAACGAGAGCAGAGATGTGGTCCAACAATCCAGGGTCAAATGAGCTTATATTCATTTCAATTGTGAACCATCTGTTATTTTCAGTCGGCACGATATCGCCGCGGCTCCAGTTGCCCGGCACCCAGTTATCACTCCAGATACCGATAAGTCCCGTTGACTTGAATAAAGCTGCTCCAGTCGGTATAAAAACATCGACAAGGGCTTTGTCAAATCCGGCCAAATTGTAGCTCAAACCGCTGTGGCGGATTTCGACTTTGCGGTCGGTTTCTCCTGTCCAGGCTGCCTTTAGGACATAACTGCCCTGCGTGGCAGCCGGTGCGCCGCCGGTACCACCCTGTACTTTCGTAAGCGTCATTCCTGTATCAGGTGAACTGAGGGTCAGATTTGTTTCTGAAGGCTCATAACTTACAACGGTAACTTCCGAGGCTGATGCTGTCGCGGCTGCTGCCAACATAATCATCAATAACAAATATTTTCCCTTAATTAAACAGTACATAGGTTTTTTTTCCTGTATTCTACGGGACTAATACCTTCAACATCTCTGAAATATCGGGCAATGTGGTTTACATCCACAAAACCCAGATTAGCCGCAATCTCCGAGATAGTATCCGATGTTTCAAGAAGCATTTTTGTAATTAATCGTACCTTAGCCAACTTAATCTCCTGATGAATTGAGCTGTTCAGATTTTTCTTAAATCGCCTTTCAAGCTCCCTTCGGGAAACTGAAACCGATTCGGCGACATCGCTTACCTGAGTTTGTTTATTCACATTGTTTCTTATAAAATCGAGTGCCTTTGCCACAACAATATCCGACACCGCAAGCACACTCGTTGACTGCCGGGTTACTATATGAGTAGGCTCTACTATTATTTTTTCACATTTACACCCCGCGCCTTTTCGCATCATTCTATCCAAAAGTCTGGCTGCCTCGTAACCTGCTTTTATAGTATTCAGGGTGATGCTGGATAGCGGCGGTATTGCAAGCTCGCAGTTCACAACATCGTTATCGACACCAAGCACAGCAACCTGCCCCGGAACATCAAGATCTGCAGCTTTGCAGGCCTCTAATATCTGAAGTCCTCTGTCATCGTTGCTTGCCATTATCCCGATTGGTTTAGGCAGTGATTCTATCCACTCTATTATTGCTGTTAACTCTCTTGCGAAAACAGTTTTTGCTTTGTCGGGACAGGAGTAGTAATTGACATCGAAACCGGCATTTTGAATGGCTCTTGTAAAACTTGCCGCCCTTTCACACGACCAGACGGCATGATTCGTGCCGCAGAACCCGAATTCTTTAAATCCTAATGACAACAAATACTCCGCCGCCATCTGGCCTATTTTTTCAGAATTTCCAATAATATTTATCCGACCGTCGTAAACGGTTCCTGTACCTAAAACAATACAGGGCAAACTATCAGGTATTTTCCCCATGGCTCTTGAGTTTTTGGATACTCTCACAACCACACCATCCGGCTTTATTTTTTCGATATCTGATAAAGACTTGTTAACATCATCCGTCTCATGGAAAAACAGCCAGTGACCATTTTGTTTGGCATATTGAGATATACCTTTCAAAAGCTCCCTGTCGTAAGCCCTATAGCTTTCAATCGCCAGAATTATTTTAGGCAAATCACACATTTAAAATCTTTATTTATTTTCCTGCTAAACAACAGCGGCTTCGGCCGCTGCAAGCCTTCGCTTTTCGAGTAAATCCTTAATTTCGTAAGCGCGCTGTTCCGTAAGAGGATACTTTGTCAGCAAAAACGCGCTGAAAAAGCACATTACTGCCGGCAGACCTATTTCCCAGAACCTCAGCCAAAACAGCGTTGAATCGGATTGCACCGCAAGCTTTTCATTAAAACCGGTCGCCCTGAGAAGAATGCCTGACACAAGAAGCCCTGCAGATATTCCAATTTTCCACCACCAGTTGTAAACCGCCTGATAACTTCCCTCTCTGCGTTTACCTGTCACAAGTTCATCCTCATCGCATATATCTGCAAGCATCGCATAAACCAGCGAAAACAACACAAGCATTCCCAAAGACAAAGATGCCGTCGGAATCAATACCAGCCAGGGATGTATTTTGCTGTAACAAACAATCTTAAGAGAATTGCCGACCGCCATAATAATAAGAAATATCATAACTGTTTTTGACTTGCCCAGGCGCGTAGCCATCCATGTCATCAGAAAAACGCCTGGCAGAGAAAGCGTTGCCCATAACGTTCCGCACCATCCCATAAGAATCGAAGCGGTTGGCTTATCGCCGCCGTAAACATAATACAGCATTATGAACTGACTGAAGCCGTTGACAAAATAAAAACCTATTGTTACAGGAACAACTATCACCAGCAGCCATCTAAATGAACGATTTTTGCAGGTCATAACAACACTGCTCCAGAGTTTGACCTTCTCCTGATGTTTTACCTGTTCAACCTTGCGCTCTTTGCATAGCAAAACACAAACAATGCCTCCCAAAAGTATCAGACCTCCCATAACAAGGCCTACATACTTCATACCTTCTACTTCATCCTTGAACATTTTTCGTGTTGCTACAAAGTAGAGCCATGGAGTAGTAAGAGCGCCGACATTTATCAGAAAACTGGCATAGGCGAATAATCTTGTCCGCTCATGATAATCATCGGTCATTTCATAGCCCAACGCCCCGCGGGGAATATCATAAACAGCAGCGGAGGTGTAGAATAGCAAAGACATTAACAGAAAATAACTGAATGTTGCATATTCGCTCCACCCCTTGGACGCCGTCCATAACAGCGCAAAAGTTACGCCCAAAGCAATGGCTCCGACAAATATAAACGGCCTTCTTCTGCCAAACCTCGAACGCGTATTATCCGATAAATTGCCGACAATCGGGTCATTAAAGGCATCCCATAATCTCGGTGTACTCTGCGCGATACCCAGAAGAATAGGACTAACACCCAGGCCGGTGTTGTAAATAAGCAGCGCCAGATTCCCCAGCGAATTAACGGCCACATTAATAGACATTGCTCCCAGGCCGAATCCTATCTTCTGGGCCACAGGAATTCTGTCTTCCTTGGCGGTTATGTGATGTTTCGTTTCAGTCATATTTTCTCGCTTTAATTCATCCCTGTTAAAGACTAATCTTTATCGTATTGTTATTTTTATTCAGAGCCGTTTTCAATTTTGTATCTTCAATGACAGCGCCTCCCAAACGGTACGGATTAGGCTCTCTGCCAAATTCGAAATCTTCGCCGTTAATTTCAATTCTTCTGACTCCTCTTCCATCGCCGCTGACACAATAAGTAAACTTAACATCGCGGCCGCACAATTCCATCTGTGAAGTCAAACCATCAAGTTCTTTCGACAGCACCGGGTCAAAAATAGTATGGCCGCAGCTATGACGTATCCCCAGAAGATTCGACATTACATTTCTTACAAATATGCCCGGTCCGCTGGAATATATTCGCCATCCGCCTTTTAAAACTATTTTGCCAGATTTCAATTCTTCATATCGCTTGTTGGCCTCATAACGACTCGAAAAGCCTGCATCTGAACTGCTGTAGTAACAATTGGACTGTCGTATGTCCGCCTGCGGAATTATTTCCTGTATGCCGATAGGCACAACTTGTCGTAACGCTTTGACAAATGCATCTGCACGGCCCAATCGAGCCATCGCCTCTGCGTAACGTAAATGAGCGTGAGTGTACATAAGACCAATTTCGCGTCCAAAGTAAGGACAGCTTTCCGCACGCTTAAAGTAATGCTGCAATCCTCCATTATATTCTGGAGAGTTGTCCATCAATCTGGCCCCGTCAGGCCCTTTCAATCGCTGCTCTATTATTTCTGAATGTAATTTTGCCTGCTCCGGCGTAAATATCCCGCTTATTATGCCGCGTGTCATCGGCAGAAGACTGTAATGAATTCCTATCGTTGAATCAGATGGATGAACAAGTAAATCAATACCACCTTTCTGATTAACAATACCGAAACCTGTTACAACACCATCTTTAATCAGGAAATGATTAAAATCGTTCTGAATCGAATCGCATAACTTATCAAGTTCATCAGCCGTCTTAATACGTCCTGCCTTGCGGCAGACTTCCGCGAAACTTCTGAAAGCCTGATAACTTAAGATTACCGTCCAGGAACTAATCAAACGTTTTTTCAATTCCTGATTGGCCGGCTGCATCGAGTCATTCCAGTCGCCTCCATCATAATTTACCAGCACTGTACCTGGGGCGAAACGGTTGCTTTTAACATTTTCTATAGCCTTGAGAATATGTTCATATATGGTGGCACGTTCCGCTCGTTTCGGCCCGTTTTCATTGTAGAAAGGTAATTCCTCGTCGAGGAAATGATAATCGCCGCAGCTGCGAATATACTCGCTGACTGCCAGAATCGGCCAGAAAATCACATCCCCGTGAGACTCCGGATACCTGATATTCCTATATCTGTCAAACATCCACCACTGCGGCCAGCTGCCATCGATATTCTGATTTGAGAAAACGATAGAGAGAATATTTTTTACAGTAGAATAATGCTCAAGACTCAATAACATCTCTACCGCGCCCTGGCATACATCGCGGGTGCCCCATGCCGCCCCGCCATACTGTTCGAGACCATGAGGCGCAAGATAATGAATCTGCGAATTGTGAACAAACCACGGCAGAATTTCAATTATTTCATTTATCCCGGAAGTTTCCCCGTTTGACAGGAGTTTTATTTTATGATTAGTTTTCTGATTTTGCGATTTAGTTTGCTCGACAAGCCCTCCGCAAATCCGCATCGCAAACTCTTTCGCTGCTGTCAATTCAATCGTCAAAAAGTTCAGTCCCCTGCTTTTCCCATCAGCAAAAAGCAATTCATCTCTCCCTGTTTGTTTAATCACCTTGGAATTCTCCAGCCGAACACTAAAAAAGCCGTCGGGATAATTTTGAGCCAGTTTGCTTTTTTTGTCTGGAACAAATTTGAGAATTCTATCACCATTATTCTGCTGCTGCTCAAGGCTCCAGTTATGCTCAGCTACGAGCTGATTGGAAATAATCCAATCCGGCCGGCAGCCCTGAAGGACCTGTATTTTTAATATAATTTCCGCTTTATCGGGCGCCGCCTGAGAAAGAACTTCAAATATCAAATCGCCCTGCTTATAAATCCATCTGCATTCGTTAAGCAACATTTCAAAAGCCGATGGTATTCCTAATTGATAATACTCTCCGTTTTGCCGGACAAAAATCCGCTGTCCTGTATGACGGGGTATATTCAAAAGATTGGAATTCAAGGTTAAAAACCGGTTGAAATTAACATTGCCCTGGGTAATATGAGACTGGAATACACCAAACATATAAGCGGTGAAACTCATATTTGTCTCATCCGGCGTCAAACCGGTTCCTGTTTTCATTATGTGCCCATGAGGCCGATTCGCCCGGAGCTCTTTGCCTCGCAATACAACGTGCTTATTTTCACCGTAAAAGAAAGAAAGCAGTTCTCCTTTTAAAAACTCACTATGCCTTCGTTCCGTTCCGAACAAAATATTCAGTTCATCCTCTGTAAGGTCTTCGGAAGCAAACAGCGATGACTCCGTGAACAAACTTCTGCTCGGCTCCTCATAATCATATCCATCAGACCAAGGCAGGTCAGAAAGTTTCTTAATCTGTCCAAGCTTTGTATCAATCATTTTGATATCATCTGATGTGGTTGGTGCGATATGATTTTCGCAGAAAATGCCGAAGAATCCAAGATTACGGATTTGCCCTGGCTCCAAAACAAACGGCTTTTCCTGCAGCGCGACAACCGCAAACTCCTGCTGGCACAATCCTGCAAGCTCAGATGACGACAAGCTTCGCGCAACTCCTGTTTCCTTGTAGGCCAGCCCATAAAATTGTATTCCATCCGTTGAAAAACTATTTGTTTTAGAAATCGACCCCAGCGCAAGCCATGGAATACTATTCGGGCCATGCTCATTTTGTCTGCAGCAGACGATATGGCCGTGTTCTTTGTGCCAAAGCGGCGTATAATCAACATATTGACTTATATATAATTCATTTTTCTCATTTCCATCGGCACAAGTCAGGCCGACATCCTGAACATACAGAAGGTCAAACTCCTGCCTTTTGCCGTTTACGTTTTCGATTCGCACATCCCACAGCCACGAACTATCTTTTTTCGCAAGTAACAACCTGCAGGAAAATATTACGCCTTCAAATTCTCCCTTAACTTCATAAATATTTTCATTAATAATATGATTACCGGGTCCTTTAGGTCCTAACAATGAAACAGCAACAATTCTATCCCCTCTTTTTCTCAGATACAAATTGCAGCATCCCGGTTCAAGCGGAGAGCCCTGAATAAGGTTTATCTGCACCGCCCCCTTCTCGATACTTTTTATACTTCCGTTTTCTAATATGGCGAATTCCAGCCCGGCAGAATTTCTCATGTTATGAATCTGCTGCTTGTCAATCAATATGTCGTCTTTTAAACTCATCTAATTTCCTGCTTTAATACCTTTGAAGCCGCTGCGGACAAGACCCTGCCGAACATTGTTGTTTTGCATCATCAGTTTCCAGATTAGTCCGCTGCGGGAATTTTCTATCATTAAAAGCATCGATCCCTGGTCAATGCCGATTACCTGGTCTGAAATCCAATGCTTATCAATATTAAAACCATCCCAAAAGCCATAACCGCTGTCTTCGCAGGATTGCCATATCGGCCTGCCGTCTATTTTAAGGTTGCGCATCTCCCGCAATGCTGCAATCGCATCGTCAGGAACAAATGGTACAGACATTCCTGCGCCATAAGGATGCAGCGTGCCATATTGTCCCTGGTTATCTTTTGCCCCGCGAGGCGGATGACCCAGCACTAAATATTCGTTATTTGGACCGCTACCGGCTGTGATCCCCCAAAGATTTTTACCGTAACTTGCATATTCAAATGAATGGTCACGGCACCAGTCGCGATTAGCCTTAACCGCACGGCAGGTGTTCTCGTACCAGTCAACGCCGAGCGAATCAACGCCTGTTCGGCGAAAATCATAAAAACAATGCGCGAATATATATGTAAACAACGTGCCGGGATACGTATAAATAAATGGTTGGCCGTTTTTGTATTTTCCAACTGGACGGTTCCAATTTGTCATTGTTTCAGGACGCAAACGATATTCAGAATTCGGCGACGACTGACCCAGCAGTGATATCAAAAGAGTTTCATCCGAATACCAGTCCCATGTTTGTTTTTCAAATTTGCCCGGTCCGTTCATATCCCAGGCCATAAAAACTTGTCCATTGGCAGGATTAACAAACGCCGCCCAGTCCGCACGGGCAAAAATACGTTCCGCTGACAATCGAACTTCGCCGCCAAAATATTCGCCGGCCACAATCGCACCTGCCATCAGCAAAGCCGTATCCACTGTTGAAGCAGAGTTCTCATAGCCTGATTTCGTCGTATTACCATTTGCCAAATCGATGAAATGACAAAATATTCCCTTGTAATGTGCGTTGGATTTTTCCAAAGTCCGCAGAGCATTTAACGCCCTGTTTTTCGCCGCTTCATAAGATACATAACCTCGCTCGACTCCTATCGGCAGCGCAGCCAATCCAAATCCTAATGATGCGACACTGCATATATCCTTATCTGTCACGTCCCGCACAAGGCCGGAAACAGAATTTGCCTCGTTCCAGAAAAACTGAAATGACGCCCTGCTGATTTCTTCCAGCAAACGTTCGTCTTCCGCTGTTAACGAAGCACAGCAAAGCCCGCATGGAAACAAAACACTTGCTATAAAAAAAACAGGACTATTCATTCTACTGGACACTCTTGTCTCCGGAATTCGGTTGTTATGTTTGCCGCAGCCGCACGATTCACGCACTATAAGCCGAGCTTTCAATATAACTTTCGCAGGTTCTGAAACCCGGTCTGCCAAACGGTTCAAAATCATTCTAACCGCCAGCCGGCCTATTTCTTTAGTTGGGATATGCATTGTAGTAATCTTCGGCCTCCGGTGCATCGCGATATCCGAATCATCAAATCCGGTAACTCCAACCTGCTCAGGAACCCTGATTCCCTTATCCATCAGGGCATCAATGATGCCGCACGCGATATCGTCATTTGCCGCTACAACGCCATAATGCTCCTGGGACTCGATTAGAGGATATATCTTTTCTACTGCAAGACGATAACCCTCGTCATAACTGTAACTATTGCCGAAGAACTGTTTGCCTTCTGCGTTCAATTTTATTGACATCAGCGCATCAGCAAACCCCTGGGCTCGCGCGGTAGTATCAAGATTGCTTTTGGAACCGCCGACAAAAAACACATTTGTGATTTTGTGCACATCGATAAAATGTTTCGTCGCTTCAAAAGCTCCGAGCCGGTTGTCCAGAAGCACATTATCAAGTCTCCAGAGATTCACATCTCTGTCCAGAATTACCAATGGCCCATTGATATCTCCTACCCCTTCAAGCACTTCATCGTATAATTCAGAAAGCATAAGTATCACACCATCGGTTCGCCCTTCCGAACACAGTCGCCTGACAGCTTCTATCTGAGCATCTGATCCTTTGGCCTTCAATACCATTATATGAACGCCATTGACTTGTGCTTCTTCATGTGAGCCTTCCATCAGCATCGAAAAATACTGGCCCTCAAAATCCGGGACAATCAGACCTATCGTATCAGTCCGTTTTCTGCTTAGTGCCTGCGCCCGGCTATTAGGGTGAAAATCCAAACGGCGAATAGCTGTTTCAACTTTACGTCGCGTCTCAGGCGCAACCCGCCCTAAACCGTTTACAACCCTTGATACTGTGGAAATTGAAACACCCGCCATTTTTGCGACATTATGAATGGTTATACTGCCTGTTTCTGTTACCATTAGGATATCCTCACATATTTACTTAATTATCAGGCTAAAATACGTCTAATGCCATAAAAACCTTTTTACATTTTTTCCCAATTTTTGTCAAGATAATTTTTTATACGTGATTACCCGTTTTGGAACAGATATACGAAATTGCGGCTTTTCGTTCAAAAAACGTGCTTTTGGGGGACAACGGGTGCAATAGAACCGGTTTAAAAAATTGCCAAAAAATCCAAAATTCACTGACTACCCCTATACACCGCCGTGGATGGGGCTTACAAGCGATTCTGTATATTTTTACACGACTATAAGCAAGTTTGTTACGTTAAAATGGGTATTTTAATTTTATAATCTTATACGTCCCCAAAAAACCGCATTCTTAATATAATAATGCGGTTTTTTAACCTATTTTAATTTTAAAATACGGTTTTAATTTATAAATTCCCGTGATATTATGGCTTTTTTACTTGACTTTTTGAGGGTTTTTAAGAAAAATGTACTTCGTGAAAACGTTTTTATATTTAGCTAATTTAAAGCAAAGAGAGAATACTGTTATGAGAATATCTACTTTTGTCTTATTATTAGCCTTCTTTTCTTCTTTCGCATTAGCCGACCAGTGGTATTTATTTGAGGATTTTGACAGTAATCAAAGTCTGCAAAAGTGGAAACCAGCCAACATTCAAGGTCATTTTGAATTAATAAAGGCACCCTGCCAGACTCAAGGACCTGCTATAAAAGCCAACCAAGCGATAATGTTGAAATGGCAAGGCGATAGCGATGGTGTGGAACTGAAATATTTCCCTATAACACCTATTAATATCTCCTCTTGGCAGAAAATTCGTATTCTCGCGGCAGTTCCCGCCAATGCCGGTTGTCCGAAACTGAACCTCTGGCTTCATGATGGCAATAAAGGCGCACATTTAATCGGCTCCGACATCAGTCCCGCCGGCAACTGGGCTCAAATTGAATTCAATCTTGAAGATGCCAAAAAACAAATCGATACAGAGGCCTTAAGGGAGTTTGCCCTTGTGGTCAATGGGTATCCAAACGATAACGGCACGGTTTTCTTCGACAAAATCGAAGTTTTGAGCGAAAATGAAATCACATCGACGGCAGCCTCCTGCTCGCCAATCGCGACTCTTTCCGCCAGTTCCGAGCAGAAAGAACAGACCGCGGCTATGGCAATGGATGGCAAAATGGACACTCGCTGGTCCAGTAATGCAAATGATAATGAATGGCTGCAGATGGATTTTAACACGCCCACAGAATTAGTCGGCCTCAGACTGCACTGGGAAACCGCTTACGGCAGAGATTATGAGATTCAAGTACTCCGGCCTGATGGCAAATGGGAAACTGCGAGCAAGGTGCAATTCGGCGATGGCGGCGTCGATGAGATTTATTTCGGCTTGCGAAAAACCAAATCTATTCGCTTCGTCGGGCATAAACGCGGCACAGGCTGGGGATATTCAATATGGGAAATTGAGATATTAGGGAAAGAAAATCAGATTTTTGCGAGCGCATCTTCGTGCGCGGCTGGTACGGATGCCAATGCTGTTCTTGACGGCAACGATAAAACTGTATGGACGGCGGGACAAACTGACGCGAATGCGACTTTGGAAATTATATTTCCGAAGAAATTTGATGTCGGCGGACTGCAAATCAACTGGGCAGGTTTGCATTCGGCTGCGTGTAAAATCCAGGCACTGACGCAAAAAGATGGACAGTGGGAAACAATTACGAACAAAAAGGCAGGTCAGGCCAAAACTGAAGATTTGTTTTTTAAAGCTGTATCCGCAGAAAAACTGCGGCTTGTGTTTGACGGCAGCAATAGTGAGCCTGTCGGAATTTGTGATATTCAGATAAAGGGAGCAAGTGAAGCGTGGACATCGGTGAGGCATTTTGAGATGCTTGCACAGCGGCTGCCTGCGGGAGTTCTGCCGGACTGGCTGAGACGGCAGCAGACATTCTGGACGATTACGGGTTTGCCGGGGAGTTTTAACGAATCGCTGTTAGATGAATACGGCGGAGTGGAGACGGGGCTTCGATGTTTCAGCGTGATACCGGCGATACTCGTTGACGGCAAACTGCTGAGTGCGAAAAATTTTGAACTTCAGCAGTCGTTAGCCAAGAGCTGGATGCCGATCCCTGCGGTAAACTGGAAAGGCAACGGTATAAATTTAAATATCACCGCAAATACAATAGAGCCTGATACTACGCTGGTGCTTTATAAACTCACAAATACTACCATGGGCAAACGAGATATTTCGCTGCTTTTTGCGGCGAGACCTTTGCAGATTAATCCACCGTGGCAATTCGGCGGGTTTTCGGAAATCAAACAGGCACAATGGAAGAACAGCAGCCTGACGCTTAATGATAAACAGGCGGCAAGTTTTTATCCGGCACCTGATTTTGTTTCGACATATAGTCAGAAGCCGACGGCTGATTCGGTTGACATAATAGAATGTCTTGTCGAAAGAAAAACAGCCGGCGATTCCGTTTCGTCGCCTGATGGTATAGTTTCTGCAGGTGCAAGGTATGATTGTAATCTCGCTCCGGGACAATCGAAATGCATTGTGGCTGTTTATCCGAATACGGATAACGCTGATGTAAGTATAACTGGAGATTACGAAACATTTTTTAACGAACAAACAGATAAATCAATGCTTTCGTGGCAAAAACTCATCGGCGACTGGGACATAAATATCCCGGATAAAAAACTTGTTAATATAGTTCGCTCAAACCTGGCGTATCTGTTAATTAACGCCGACGGCCCGGCGATACAGCCCGGCTCGCGAAATTATAATAGTTCATGGATACGGGACGGGGCAATCAGCGCAACGGCAATGATGCGGTTTGGGCTTGTTGACTTCGGCAAAAAATATCTGCAATGGTTCACACCATTAATTAAAGATGACGGATTTGTGCCTTTTATCGTGGAAACAAAGACCGGCAATATGGCCGGATTCGCAGGCAACTGGGGTGAATATGATTCGTTCGGGGAATATGTGTTTCTTGTCCGTCAGGTTGTGGAAATCACCGATGATAATAATATCGCAAAACAATGCTGGCCGAAATTAAAAGCGGCGATGAAATATATGGAGAACCTGCGAAACCAGCGACTTACTGAAAAATATAAAGGCACCGAATACGAAGGAATCCTGCCACAGTCTAACAGTCACGAAGGTTATTTCCCTGCAAAGCATAGCTATTGGGATGACTTTTTCGCCTTAAGGGGTCTTGCCGATGCTCAAACAATCGCCCTTCGGCTGGGTTATAAAGAAGATGCAATCTGGCTGGCCGGGCTGGAAAAAGACCTGCGTAAATCGCTGCTCGAATCAATGGATAGAGTTCGCCGCCGTGATAATCTCAAAACACTGCCGGCCTGTGCGGAGCTTGGCGATTTTGACCCGACATCGACATCTGTCGGAATTATGATTGACGACGAGCGCGACATTCTTCCCCCCGACGCTCTCAAGGCGACATACGATAGATATGTCCGGGAATGTAGTCAGCGAGCTTCGCAGCCGGTCGGAAAACGAAGCTCATATACGCCTTATGAAGTTCGCAACATCGGGGCTCTGATTCGTATGGGCAGAAGTGAAGATGCTCGAATATTGCTCGATTTCTTTGTGCAGGACGGTGTGAGACCTGCCGCTTGGAACCATTTGGCCGAGGTTGTGCACGGCGACCTTCGCACACCCAGTTATATAGGCGATATGCCGCACACTTGGGTCGGCGCGGAGTTGATTAATTCTATTCGAGATATGCTCGTATATGAAGACCGCGGCAGACTGGTACTTGCCGCAGCGATACCCGACAAATGGCTTGATAGTGGAGTATCTGTCAGGAATTTGCAAACATTGTGGGGACCAATCAGTTATAATATCAAACGCGATACGAACGGCAAAGTTATACTTAAATTAAATTACACTAAACTGCCGCCGAACGGCTTTGCCGTCCCTGCAGGAACAGAATTAAAACTTCAGGAGATAAAAAATTGACACCATTGGCACTAAAACAAAAACAGCAACAGACTTGCGGATTGTCTTTCAACGACCAGTCTTTTCAACGCAACAGCCAAAGCTATTTTATTTTAAGCGGGGAGATGCACTACTTTCGCATCGATGCCGAGCTGTGGTCCAAACACTTGCAGCTTATAAAACAGGCCGGCTTAAATACAGTCTCATCTTATGTGCCGTGGTCTCTGCACGAACAAATCGAAGGTCAGCCTGATTTTCAGGGAAAGTACGCTTCAAACCTCAATTTCGAGCAGTTCATCGAACTTTGCAAAAAAATGGAATTGAATCTTATTCTCAAGCCCGGCCCATACATTCTTGCTGAACTGGCTATGCACGGAATCCCACGATGGTTTTTCGAAAACTATCCCGATGCCCTGGCCTGTGATTCAAAAGGTAAACCTTATCCTGTCAAATATACCTGCCTGACACATCCCGATTACAAACAAAAAGTAATGCAATGGTACGACACCGTAATGCCGCTTATCGCCGCAAATCAGCTTTCCAGCGGCGGCCCGATAGCTTTGGTGCAGGTCTGCAATGAAGTCGGCCTGTTCCAGTGGCTCAACGGCTGTGGTGATTACAGCTCTCATTCTTTGCTGGCATATCATAACTATTTGCATACTCTCTATGGAGATATCGCCGTATTAAACAAACACTACGGCACGAATTATCTTGATTTCGGCAAGGTCAAAGCTCCGGCAGGACGAACCACCTCAAGAGCAGACCATTTATCCTATCGAGATTGGGAGAGTTTTCATCGCGACTTTTATGCAGATTATATTGGCTGGCTTATAAAAGAAATACGTCAACGCAAAGTAAATGTCCCGCTCTTTCACAACGTCCCCGGCTGGGTCTATAGCAGAGCCAAAGGTATGCCCGTATGCCTGTCGATGTATCATAAATTATCACGGCTCTATCCCGATATTCTGCTTGGCGTTGACCATATTCCGGAAAATCCGTCATATCGCAATTTTCACGACGACAGATTAATTAACGCGTTCACGAAAGCCCTGCAGGGTAATCGCGGACCGACTTATGTTGCCGAGCTTCAGGCCGGCACCCGCGAGGCAAACGTACGCGTTTATCCAAACGAAATGGAACTGTTTTATAAAGCTTGCCTGGCAAACGGCGCCGTCGCTATGAATTATTATATGTTCAGCCAAGGCCAAAATCCGCCCGGCTGGGGCATTTACGATTCATCTTTTTATCTTCAAACACCGCTAAACGTCCTCGGCGAACCCTCCGAAAACTATCCTGTAATCCAGCATATCAGCAGCCTAATAAAAACTCACGGTCAAAGACTTTGCGACAGTCAGAATAAAGCCTTGCAGGCCTTGGCGTTTTATCCGCCATATTATTATCGTGAATTTACCTGCCCTTTGTTTACCGGCGAAAATCTCGATAACCACTCGTTTATTCAGTGCCGGCTCGACCCTCGAATGGTTACGGATGAACTGCTCTTTGACGGTCTCGGCAAACTTCTCGCTATGGACAATCAGGAGTTTGACGCTGTTGATATTACAAACACCGATGCAGCTCAACTCGACCGTTACAAACAGATATGGGCTACTTGTACAGAACAGATGGACGCAGACAGTCAGCAAACATTATTGGAATATGTTCGCCGCGGCGGCCATCTGATTTGCTTTCCGACTTTACCAAAACTTGACCTTAACGCCAAACCGTGCACTGTGCTTGCCGATGGTCTGGGCGTAAGCTCCGACCAGATACTCGATAATTCCGATGGAATGATTAGCTGGACACAGACAAACGAAGAGTTACACGCAATCAGTTATATTGAAACTTTCAACGCTAAGCAGGGGCAAGTTATCGCATTGACGCGCGACGGAAAACCCTGCGGCTTCAAAGTCAATTGCCAAAAAGGTTCAGCCGCAATTTTGGGAACAGGTTTTATATATCAGGCCGTTGCTCACAAACAGGCATGGCAGCATTTAAGTCTCGATATAAATTTCAAAGGCCCAATCACCTGCGATAATCCTTTGATTATAACCCGCACACGCCTGCATAAAAACGGCGGCGGATACTTTTTTATGCTGAATTACCATAATCAGGCGATTACAACGAAAACAAACTTCGGTGGACAATTTTTCCTGCCGGCGTTCAGCGGGCTTGTGCTGGCATTTGATATGCCGGTGTCGGAGAATTTTACGATTGTAAATACAACTTCCGAGATTGTGAACATTGAAGCGACTGACTGCGGAATAAACATAGAAGTCAGCGGCAATGAGAATACACCTGGGCAGATTTGTCTGGATACTACGAGAACAATAAAAAACGTTTTGCTAAATGATAAATCGATACCATTTGAACAATCTTCACGAAAAGTAAAAATATATTACGCCCATAGTAAGGCAGCAGACCCAATCACAATAAAGATATTCTGACGGAGCGGAAAACTTTAAAAAAGGAGTTCGATATGATACCTGTCAATCGTGTATTACTGTGCATTTCTTTCCTGATGTTTTTTACAGTTTTTTCAACCGGAAAAACAAATGCTCAGGAGCAGATGCTTGATGATTTTGAAACGCCTGGGGGTTGGAAGATAATTGTTTCCGACGGTGTTACGCTCAACATCGCCTCTGATAAGGGTTTCAGCGGCAACGCAATACGGCTCGATTTCAACTTTGTCGCCGGTGCAGGCTATGCAATCATTCAAAAACGTATTCCCATCAGTCTGCCCGACAACTACCGTTTTACTTTTTACCTGCGGGCTGATTCTCCGGTCAACGATTTTGAGTTCAAACTTTTGGATTCAAACGATAATGTATGGTGGAACAAAAAGGTTAATGTGGAGTTTCCGCACGACTGGCAGAAAACAGTCATCAGGAAACGCAACATTTCCTTTGCCTGGGGGACTGACAACAGCCCGCTCAGGAAACTCGACCGCATCGAATTTGTCGTTTCAGCAGGCAAAGGCGGCAAAGGTTCAATATACATAGACAATTTAACCATAGAGCCTATCGACAAATCAAATAACAACGTACTTCCTGTCGCTGCCGCCTCCTCTGCTGCGAAAAACGCGAGTCCTGAAAATGCGATTGACGGCAATCAACAGACGGTATGGCGAAGCAGTCCGGGCAAATGCCAGTGGTTTTTGCTCGATTTTAAAAAAGCCGCGGAATATGACAGCATAGTCATCAACTGGGACGATGCTTATGCGGCAGATTATCAGGTGCTGACTTCAAACGATGGTCAGAATTTCAACACGGTTTTTCACGTACGAAATGGAAACGGCCACAGGGACTATATCTATCTCGGCGAGTGTGAATCGAGATACCTCAAGCTAATTATGAACGCAGGCCCCGAAAAATATTACGGCATCTGTTCGCTTGAGGCAATACCGACAGATGCAAGCTCCACACTGAACAAACTGTATGAAAGAATTGCCGCCGATGCTCCTGGCGGACATTTCCCGAAGTATTTCGATAAAAAACAGACATATTGGACGGTTGTAGGGCCGGAAGGAAACAGCAAAAAAGCACTCATAAACCAGGAGGGCGCAATCGAAATCGACAAGGCAGGATTTTCTATTGAGCCGTTTCTGTTTGTCAACAATCATCTTATTACATGGGCTGATGTTTCGACGGCTCAGTCGCTGGAGAACGGCTATCTGCCGATTCCATCGGTTGTCTGGCAGCACAAAGACATTGAGCTTAAAGTTACGGCATGGGCAGCAGGAAAACCGGGAGCGTATTCTCTTTTCTCGAACTATCGGGTTTCGAATCCGACTGAGCGGACAGTCCGCGGCACATTTTTTCTGGCAATAAGGCCTTTTCAGGTACTTCCGCCATCGCAGCAGCTAAATCTCGTCGGCGGCACAACTAAAATAAAAAACATCAATTTTGACGGAGACAAAGTCTCTGTTGACGACAGGTCAATAGTGCCGCTGGTAAAACCGGACAGGTTTATCGCGGCGGAATTCGCAGATGGAGATATCACTGAATATCTAACCTCCTCAAAAACGCCCGCCAGCAGCAACATTTCTGACCAAACTGGTCTTGGCTCTGCGGCTTTAGGATACAACTTTAAGCTGGAACCGAAACAGTATGTTGACATAGTTTTTGAAGCACCGTTCGATGGCGCATCTCAATTACAGCAGGTAGTTGCGGACGAGCGAATGGCTTTTGCCAGACGAACATTCGATGACGCAAAAATATTATGGCAAGGCAAGCTCGACAAAATCGATATCACGCTTCCTGCGTCGGCGCAGCAGATTGTTCAGACTCTCAAGACGAACATCGGATATATCCTCATTTGTCGAAACGGCGCCGCTATTCAGCCTGGCGCCAGGACGTATGACCGTTCATGGATTCGTGATGCCTCTTATACATCAGCAGCGCTTCTGCGAACCGGAAACTTTGCGGAAGTGCGTGAATTTATCGACTGGTATGCCGGGTATCAGTACCCAAACGGCAAAATACCCTGCGTGGTCGATTGGCGAGGAGCAGACCCGGTTAATGAGTACGACAGCACGGGGCAATTCATTTATGTAACGGCGGAATACTTTCGATTTATGCATGACAAGGCGCATTTACAAAAGATGTTCCCAAAAATTATTAAAGCTGTCGAATACATAGAATCTCTGCACAATGAACGCAAGACAGAACTTTATCTTTCAGGAACTCCGGAGCAGCAGGCATGTTACGGATTAGTGCCGGAATCCATCAGCCACGAAGGATATTCCGCCAAACCGATGCACTCGTACTGGGATAACTTCTATATCATAAAAGGACTAAAAGACGCGGTGGAGATAGCCAATGCGCTCGGCGAAAAACAACTTGCAGGGAAATGGGCTAAACATCTCGAAGAATCTCAAAGGAATCTGTACGCCTCGATGCGGAAGGCGATAGCGAACAAGGGAATTAACTATATTCCTGGCTGTGTCGAGCTTGGCGACTTTGATGCAACATCAACGGCCATCGGCATATTCCCCTGTGATGAACTGAATCGCATACCGCAGCCATTCCTGAATAATACCTTCGATAAATATTTTGACCATTTCACCAAACGACGGGACGGCAAAATAGAATGGAAAGACTATACGCCTTATGAAATTCGCATTATCAGTGCGTTCATCCTTATGGGAGACAGGGAAAGAGCTAATGACCTGCTTAACTATTTCCTTAAAGACCGCCGGCCTCTGAGCTGGAATCACTGGGCAGAAGTCGTCTGGCGGGACCCCAATGAATCTAAATTTATCGGTGATATGCCTCATACATGGGTCGGCTCAAGTTATATAAACGCCGTAAGGACGATGTTTGTATATGAACAGAATGCGGATACAACGCTCGTTATTGGCGCAGGGATACCTGAAGAGTGGCTGAAGGAAAAAGAGCCGATTGCCATCAGAAATTTCCCAACATATTATTGCATATTCAGTATGTTGATGCAAAAAACTGACAATAGCGTAATCGTTGACATCCAGACAAAAAACAAGGTTTCGCCCGTTAAGGTTGTATTGAAATCGCCATTGGCAGCACCGATTAAAAGTGTTGTGGCCGATGGAAAAACAATAACATCTTTTACGCCTGATGAGGCGCTGATTGACGATATTCCCTCTCGAGTGGTTATTTACTACTGAAAATATATAAACAAGGATTATTTTATGAGAAGAAAAATCTTATGCATTCTTGGACTGATTATGGCGATGGTTTGCGGGAGTGTATTTGGCAATTCCGTTTGTTCTAAACAGGATGAGCAGTATCTGCGTCAAATTCTTAAAGAAACCTGGGCATATTTAGACAGTCACCTTGCCAAAGAAACAGGATTTCCAACCGATTCTCAGAACGCCGGCGGCAATACAAACACAACAAATATCGGATTATATCTTGCCGCTATCGGCCCGGCACAAAAAATGGGCTTTATCACAAGAACTGATGCGCTGCAGCGCATACATAAAATAATCGAATCGCTTGAAAAAATCGAATCGCGCAATGGCTTTTTATACAACTGGATTGATGTCGGCGGCAATACAAAAATGCCCGATGGCGTTATGGCTGTATCGGATTTCAACAAACTTATTACCGGCCTGATACTTGTTCGTCAATTCTTCCCTGAAATAGCCGATAAGGCCTCCCCATTGATTCAGCGCGTGCAATGGGGCAGACTGTTCGATACCGCAAGCGGCAATACATATTGGGGCTACGACCTGAAAAATGACAAACTTATAGGTCTCGGAAATTTCTGGCTGGCTTCAGATTGCCGGCTGGTTATGTTTTATATGATAGCAAGCGGTTCTGCGCCCGCAGAGATATGGGACAAGGCAAAATGCAATAAAATCCACGCCGACGCCCTCACTTTTTACGAACCGGGCTATTGGTTCGGCGGACTTTTTATGCAGGCAATGGACGCGATGTTTTTAGACTCCCCCGCAACAAAAGAAATGGGAAATTCCATCGCTGATTTCGCCTGGCATCAGATACGCCGGTCTCAGGACCGCGGCCTTAAAGTATGGGGATGGTCGAATTGCAATATACCCGGCAAAGGCTATACCGAAGGAGGATTTCTGCCGTGGTGGATTGTTACACCTCACGCTTCGGCGCTGGTGATAGAATATTATCCGCGTCACGTAATCGAAAATTTACGCAGACTTGACGCCATAGGATTGCGAAAACCTTTAACCACCGATGCCGCCAATTATGGTTTTCGCGATTCTATAGACCTGATAACAGGAAAAGCCGATGACAGATACCTCTCGCTGGACCAGGCAATGATATTTTTATCTTTAACTAATTTCCTTGAACAAGGTATGATTCGAAAATCTTTTACAAACGACCCATTAGTCAAAAATGGTTTTAAATTATTGGGAACACGGCTTGCGCAGGACCCAAATCTCCCGGAAAAATGGGCAAAACGTGATGCGTCAGAACCCCAACCTTTATCGCAGCAAAAGCCCTCAAACTTTGTTCTTGATATGAAACATCCTGACGGATGTATCTTAAATTCAAATGCTGCCGGGGGTAGTAAAGTTGACTCTAAATTTACTGCCGAAGGTCTGGTTATCGATTTTACGACAGGAGACGAGCAAAGCAGCGAAATTAATACAGACATCACCTTTCCGCAAATAGACCTCAGAAATCTTGATAGTATTCAAATTAAATGCTGCGGCAGGTCAAAAGATGCTTTGGGCGGAATCAGGCTTTACTTATATGATGACCAGGGACAATCTCAATACACATACATAGACTCCTTATTGCCTGAAATGAAGGAATTCAATATTCCCGACTCGTCGATACTGGGAATGTTAGCCAAACCTGACGCGGTTAATAAATTAACGATAAAACTATGGCCAAAACCCTGGTTCTATACAAACCAGAATACAAAAGCAAAATCAGGAATTATCGTCATCGAAAAGATTACTTTTAAACAAAAATAAAAGGGTGAGGATTTAAAAAACCCTCACCATTTTGGGTATTCACATTGCTTTCTATACTAATCCGCCGCCTGCGGTGAAATTGGAAACTCAGGTGCAGAAGACTCTTTGATTGACGGATTTATCATTAAGGATGGCTATGCCAACGGCAATGGTAAAGTTAATTTGCTGGAATTCACAAACTCCTGCTTCTGCGCCAGCCGGTATTTATACTACGGCTGAACAATTGCTTCCTGGCAGATGGGGTTTGCCCAATTTCCTCTTTGAATCATTTTCAGGGCATACAAGCGTTTTTCAAACTCTCCGTATTTTATTGTAACCCCCGCAGAAACCGTCAGCATTACTGACTCCGGAGGAATTGAGTAGCTATCAGAGAATTCCGCTCTGTTGCTTATGAAGGTCAATGCTCTGGCTCTTTCTTCTCCTCCGTCCCAGCCCAAATGAGGATAAAAAGCGTAATCAGCCGTATTGTCTTTTATTACAAAATTAGAATTATTTTCCACAATGATACTAATGGGACAAACAGAATTGCCATTCAGATTTTCGATGGGAACAGTCATCTGCAATGTAGGCAATGTGATTTGGCTCGTCGTAGCCAGGCAGATTATGTTTTCTGTTTTTAATACTTCATCAGCGTTATTAAAAAATTCAAATTTTAAATTCATATCTTTTTTATCATCGGCGATATTTAAGTTCAGGGTATCTTCGATGTATGTATCATCAACCACGCGTTCATACAATATATTGGCATCGGCGCTTATTTTTATCTTTTTCACTTCTTCGTTGAGAAAGAATTCCAATGGTATTTCGGTATTGTATATTTGACCATTTTTGGGAGATGTTATTATGGCCGTATTATATTGTTTCATTGCATACCAGACAGGTCTTGGTGTGCCATTTGGGTCTGAATTCGCGTCATTGATTCCACACAGGCCGAACCACTCTTCTGCATCCGGCTCATGTGTATCCGCGTCATTTGGTATTTCGTTATTTTTCCACCAGCCGTCTAAATATGTAAAAACGCATCCGCCCCCGGCGCCGCTGTCGATAAGTTTACGATACATATTCAGTACCCCATCCTGCTGCTCCTGCAGAGAATTGCCTCCATATCCGTAATTTCCCGGTCCTGCCGGAGACACAGAAAGGCCGTATTCCGTTACTATAAGCGGGTTTTGGGGAGCCAGGCTTCTAAAATAAGCCAGAAATCCGTCATAGCCCAGCGTATGCTTAACAGTTGCGCCGCCGTACATATATAGATTATATGCCGACATATCAAAGATGTTCATATTTATGTAATCGCCGACATTCGTATTGGAAAAAGAGACCGGCACGCCGGGATGCTCTTCATTTATTATTGTTTTTATTCCTGTCCACAGATTTACTAAATCGGCAGCGCCGCCCTGATATACTTGTTCGGTCGTAGGCTCATTCATAATCAGATAAGCGATGATGGAGTTGTATTTTTTTGAATAACTTAGTGTATTTCTGACAGTATTTTCGGAGTTTATTATAAAGTTGGGGTCTCCGTAGTCGCCAGCCGAGTCCACCCATATCCCAAACACAATTTTAAGCCCCATACTGTCGATTAGCGCAAGTTCTTCTTCTGTCAAAGACGACCATATCCTTATCGTATTGTAGCCGGCATCAATGATTCGATTCATATCAAACACTATAACTTCCGGCTCAAACGTCCTCGCCCATGGGTATTGCCCGGGTCTCGTGCCTGGCTCATAACCTATACCTTTGACAAAAAACCTGCGTCCGTCAACATAATACCGCCCGTCTTTGACCTCTACGTTCACCTTGCCTTTGAGCCAGTTGCTGCGCATTTGTTCCAGGTCGTAAATGTCATAGCCGTTCAGCCAATTCTGCCCAAGCACAGCAAAATCATGCAGGTCAATCTGGCCGTCTCCATTTAAATCACCGGGCAGACAGCTCTTAAAGAGGACTTCGTCGGGGATTTGTCTTTTGGATATTCCCGGCCCTGCGTAGCTTACAATCAAATTTTCACTGCCGTCTTTTTCAAAGTAAGTAACCGTAATTGGATGCTTGCCTGCCAAAAGATAAATAGAGCCATTTTTTTCCAGCATTCCATGCAGGCCGTCGTTATTAACCACAAGGCTCTTTCCGATATACAAATTACTGCCGTCATCAGAATTGGTGTAGAAAGTGTACATACCGGCGGATGGCACTTCAATATAGCCGTTAAAACGGAAGGCAAAAAAATCATTCTGCTGTCGAGGACTCAAATAAAAGTTAGCGACTTGCCCCTCTGTTTTTGGCGTTAGTATCTCGAAGTTCGGCAGCCAATCCCAGGAGCCTTTATAGTATTTATAATTCAAGCCGTTATCTGCGCAAACCGGCGCCGCAAACCAGGCCGGGATTATCCCGCAAAATAAGCATAATATACTCAATCTTGTCTTTAGCATCTCTGAATATCCCTAAAACCGCTGTCCCCCGGTATTATACCACATTTTGTTCGCTTAGTTTTGCTTTTTTGCGTTTTTATCCCTCTTTTTTGATGTTGTTTTGTTTTAAGAAGTACCTTTTTAAAAAAAATACCATTTTGCAGATACTTTCAACCATCTTGCGACCTGTGAAGGTTTCTCAAAATAAACGTCGTAAAATGGATGATAGCCGCCGCAAAATGGTGTTTCATAATGCATGGAATTATCTGATAATTGGGGTAAGTTTGATAATATTTATCAAGGAGGTTTACCAGGTGTATAGAAGATTGTTTTTTGTTGTTCTAATGACTACTATGGTTTCGCCGTTATTTGCCTCTGAGACGCTGCTTGCCGGTTATGAGACATCAGAAACAAATCTTACCCTCAGTTCACCTGATACAGGAATGACGCTCACGAAAGTACAGGGTGGTACCGGCGGCGCACCTGCTGCCACGCAGGGCAGTTATGTCCTAAAGGCTACCTGGACAGGAGAATCGGATGGCAAGGTGGAAGTTAAGCACCAATGGACGGGATTTACATTCAATTTATCCGACAAAGACCAAATACTTGTTGACGTTTATATGACAACCCAGCTCTCGCCTTCGCTTGTCGGCGTATGGGATGATATTTTTGGCTGGCATCAGGGTATTTCCGTACCGCCAACCGCCGGCCAATGGTACACCCTCAGCTTCGATGTTTCAACCTGCACCCAGACTTCGCTGAATCATATTGCCGCTTTGCTTTTTGAGGGTATGCCTGTTTCTTCAGGAACCGTATATTTTGACAATTTAAGGTTATCCAGCGGTCTGCCAGTTGACACTGCCGTAGAGAAACAGGGTGACTGGTTCTATGTGAACGGAGAAAAATTTTTCGTAAAAGGCGTATGTTTTTTTGAAAACCATGATGCCGGACGTTCCTCACTGGAGGTACTGGATTATGAGTTCCGTAAAATAAAAGAAGCGGGTTTCAACACCATACGTTCATGGTTAATGCCTGAAGAACTTGAACTCGCAAGGCAGCATGGGCTTATGGTTATGCAAGGTGCTAACCACCTGTGCTTTTCCTATGAATACAAAGATAGAAATGTCATCGACAACATTAAAAATGACACCGAAAATGTTGTTGGATATTCCTCGCCACATAATAACATCTTGTATTACATAATAGATAATGAACCCCAGATACATAAATCGGATGGCGGCATTTACAACCAGGGCGAGGAGGCTATTACCAGTTTTTACAACGAACTTATTGAAGTCGCTCGTGGAGTAAAACCAGATATTTTTCTTTCTATGGCGTCGTTTCCGCCTGCAGCTTTTCTTGATTACTCCGTATTCGACTGTGTTTCATTAAATTTATACCCTTTTTGTCCGGCCGAAAACTCTCTGGGCTATCAAAAATATCTCGAATGGTTCAAAAGAGAATATGCCGCGGATAAGCCTTTTATTATCAGTGAATATGGATGGAATGTTTCAAGAGGAGAGGCCGGATTTAGCGAAGCAATGATGGAACTTCTTGATAAACAGGTTAATGCCGGTGCGACAGGTTCGTTCTTTTTTACATGGCGGGCTTTTGGACAAGAGGTCATAGGAGACAACCAATGGTTCGGTATAATTCCAAATGGAGGAGAGATAGACAGCTATAGAAACGAACCGCGAGCTATTTATTATGACTTTAAGGAATATTTTGAGGCAATTATTGTTAATCCTAAAAATAATCAGGCGTATACAACAACAATACCTGTAGAAGTCTATGGATCCGACCGAACTCATTCAGTCGAGGCTGTTTTTGAAGGCAGAACATATAACTTAACAAAAACGGGAACCTATTGGTGGCAATGCAGCATTGTTCCTGATAATAACTCTACAGGAATTAAAACGCTTACTATATGCGCAAAAGATGAAACGGGAAACACTCTGGCCGCAAAAAATCGCGACATAATTATTGGCAACCAGACCTCATATACCGTTAGTATCGCCAGAGATGCCGGAGAGCTTAAAGGGGGCGATACATATCATGCCGCTGTTTCTGTTACTGATTCAAATAACAACCCCGTTCCGGCTAAAACTATACGTCTTGGAGTTAACCAGACCGCTAAAGATATGTGGTCAAGTACCGCTATTTCCGGTATCACAAATACTCAGGGACTATACGAGTTTTCCCTGCCCGACATTTCTTATGGCTATTTTACACTTATGGCCGGAATTGATTCGGAGTCAGATATTATTTTGAGCTATCCTTCTGTAGATATCGTTCGTGTTGAAATGCCGCCGGTTTCGCAGGGGCTTAAGTATGACTACTATGAGGGTTCATGGTCATCGATACCGAATTTTGAAAATTTGACAGCAATCAAATCCGGACAGATATCAAATTTCCAGCTTACTCCAAGAAACAGAGACGATTACTTCGCCATACGTTTTACCGGATATATCGATATTCCTGCCGATGGAATTTATTTTTTCTACACTGACTCAGACGATGGCAGCCGACTTTATATAGACGGCATACTTGTAGTTAATAATGATGGGCTGCATGGTATGGACGGCGATGTAGAAGGTTCAATCGAATTGCATACCGGCAAACATCTAATAATTGTTGGTTATTTTGAAGCTGCCGGTGCTGAAGATTTGAGAGTAAGTTATGCCGGACCAACAATAAATAAACAGCCTATCCCGAGCAACGTTCTTTCATGGTGTAATTTGGGTGGCGATTTGGATAATAATTGTCGCGTTGATATTAATGATTTAGTAGTTGTAGTTGAAAACTGGCTGACAGATTATAATTTTGTCGATTTTGCAAAAATAGCTTCAGATTGGCTTCAAGTACGATAATCAAAATAATATTCAACAGTTTCTGTTAAAAATTCCTTCCTTAAGGATACCTCTAAAAAATCATTTTGGCGGCAGAGCGGATCTTTTTGTCGCAAAATGGTGAAAACTGTCCGCAAAATGGCGTTTTATTGTTCATGATGTTTAAGTATAATAGATGCCGAGTCGGCAGGGTTGAATTTCGAAATATAGTTATACGATAGTCTGAGAGATGCAACCCGTTCCCAGACAACTGTTTATAGTGCAAAGGCACGCTAAATATATGAAATTTCCAGGTCTGAGATTTGTCTTGTCCGCAATAGTGTTGTGCATTGTATGCTGCGCATCAGCGCAGCATATGCCGGCAGACTTTACAAACAACAAAATTGTCAACTTTGGCGACTTGGCGGTAATGTGCGAATACTGGCTCGATAATGTTCAGCAATTTACCAACGGCGATGCCGATGGCGATGGCACTGTGGATATGCTGGATTTTAATAAGCTTGCAGAGGAGTGGCTCTACAGGGAATGCAGCCATTTTACCGCAACCGCGTCAAGTCAGGAAAATTCCGATACCTCGCCGGATAGAGCCATAGACGGCAATTTTATGACACGATGGTCCAGCAGCTTTAATGACGGACAGTGGCTTACTGTAGATATGGGGGAAATCAGACAACTGCAGGGGGTAAAAATTTATTGGGAAACCGCTTACACGTCAGAATACTATATTATGCTGTCGCAGGACAATTTGAATTGGACAGTAGTTTTCCACACGACTACCGGAGACGGCGCGGTGGACAATATTGTTTTTACGCCGACTTATGCACGTTATATCAAAATATCCTGTATAAAGCGTGCAACCGAATGGGGAAATTCAATCTGGGAAGTGCAGATTAATTCAACAGACAGATGCTATAATGATACATCTGGCACCGTCATTGATGGGCAGATTGAGTTTCTTATAAGCCAGATGACGCTTGAAGAAAAAATCAAACTTATCCACGGCGAAACCGCAATGGACCTGCCAGCCATCGGTCGATTGGGAATTCCGAGTGTGCGTATGTCAGATGGGCCTGTCGGGGTCAGAACTGGCACCGCAACAGCATTTGCGGCAAGCATAGCGCTGTCAGCAAGCTGGGATACCGATCTGGCCAAACAAGTCGGCCAGGCAATCGCCACAGAATTGCGCAACAAGGGCAGAAATATGATTCTCGCTCCGTGTATGAATATAGTCAGAGTCCCGCAAGGCGGAAGAAATTTTGAAACTTTCGGCGAAGACCCATTCCTCAATTCCAGAATGGCTGTCGCGTATATCGAAGGAGTGCAATCCAAAAAAGCCATTGCCTGTGCCAAACACTACGCCTGCAATAATCAGGAATATGAACGCGGTGATATAAATATTCAGGTGGACCAGCGTGCTCTGCACGAAATATATCTGCCCGCCTTCAAGGCTTCTGTTGTCGAAGCCGGGGTATGGGCTGTTATGGCGGCATATAATAAAGTCAACGGCTATCACTGCACCGAGAACAGCTATCTTCTGCAAACCGTATTAAAAGATGAATGGGGTTTCAAGGGATTTGTCGTTTCAGACTGGGGAGCCGTTCACAGTATCGCAGGAACCGCAAATAACGGGCTTGATGTTGAGATGCCTTCAGGAGGCTTCTGGGACTACGGACAACTGCTGGCGGCAGTGAACAACGGCGATGTAAACGAAAATACCATCAACGATAAAGTCCGCAGAGTGCTCAGGGCAATATATAAAAGCGGTATGACCACGGAAGCGTGGGACGGCATAGATGAAATGCTCTCGGAACATAATCAACTCGCCCTGAAAGAGGGAACGGCGGGAATAGTTCTGCTGAAAAACGAAAGGTCTATATTGCCCTTAGACAGTAATTCGAGCGCTACTATCGCGGCTATCGGCCCAAATCTTTACGAAGCCAGAACCGGCGGAGGCGGAAGTTCTATCGTCAGTCCGTACTATTCTGTATCTCCGCTGCAGGGATTACAAAATATGGCAGGGCCTAATATCACCATAACCAACTGTGCCGGCTCGCTTCTGAATAACTCCAGCCCGCTTGCTATCGACCCATCATATTTGTATGTTCTGGATATGAGCGGCCACGGCCTGAATGCGGAATACTTCAATAATATGACCCTGCAGGGTACGCCGGTCTTAACTCGCGTCGATGCAACCGTGAACTTCGACTGGTCAGGCGGTTCTCCCGGCTCCGGAATAAACGCTGATAACTTCAGCGTAAGATGGACAGGCAAACTTGTTGTCCCGACGAGCGGCCTTTATGAAATAGGTATGAACACCGACGATGGGTTCAGGCTTTACCTTAACGGCCAACCGCTCATCAACGACTGGACAGACCATGCGGTAAGATATACTTCGGTAAGTGTTCAATTAACCGCAGGTCAGCAGAATGACTTGATAATCGAGTACTATGAAAATGCCGGCTCAGCCGTCGCAAAATTATCCTGCCATCTCAATGACCTTCTCGCAGAAGCAGTCAACAAAGCATCTGCCGCCAATGTCGCCATTCTCTTTGTCGGACTTTCGAGCGATCTCGAAGGCGAAGGCAGTGACAAAGCCGTAATGGACCTGCCAACCAGCCAGATACAGCTGATACAAGCTGTCGCGGCGGTTAATCCCAACACAATCGTGGTCATTTTCAGCGGTCCGCAAGTGGGTATGAGCAGTTGGATAGATGATAATAACGTACCGGCTGTAATGCAGGCGTGGTATCCGGGGCAGGAGTGCGGCAACGCGGTCGCGAACATACTCTTTGGCAAAGAAAACCCATCCGGCAAATTGCCTGTAACATTTATCAAACAGTGGCAGGACAGCCCCTGCTATTCAAACTATCCGGGCAATGTTTACACCGAAGGCATTTTCGTCGGCTATCGCTACTACGACCATGCAAATGTCGAGCCGCTGTTCCCATTTGGCTACGGTTTATCATACACGACATTTGCGTACAGCAATCTCTCTATCGACACCAATTCTCTGGCGGCAAATGACAATTTCACGGTCTCGCTGGAAGTGGAAAACACCGGCCAAAGAGCAGGTAGCGAAGTTGTACAGCTTTATATCTCCGACATCGCAAGCTCAGTGCCGCGGCCTCCCAAAGAACTCAAGTCATTTAAAAAGATTTATTTGCAGCCGGGCGAACATAAGCAGGTATTATTCACTCTCGATAAAAGTGCATTATCTTACTACGATACCGCAAACAGTCGATGGTATGCCGAACCGGGAGTATTTGAAGTAAAGGTTGGAAGCAATTCAAGAGACATCCGGCTTTCCGGCACATTTGAATTGTTCTAACAATTGAAACTATAAAGAGGGCTGACACCAGCAAATGGAGCCAACAAGATTCGAACTTGCAACCTCTTGAGTAATCCCGAAGGGACTCTCCGCAGGACGCCTTGAGGTGCTAAACGAATGACGGACACTCGGCGGGAGGTTATAATGCCTCCCAGCTTTATCCGCCGAAGGCGGAGAAAGGAGTGTCCGAGATGGTACAGTACAAACATTACAGTAAAGATTTCAAATTACAGGCGGCCAGACTCGTAACCGAGCAAGGCTATTCTTTAAAAGACACTGCCCAAAAACTCGGCGTCTCGGCGAAGGGGCTCGAACCCACAACCTTCGGGAAAAACCAACTGACCCTCTCTGTCAAAGTGTTCTCTACCCTCGGCCTTCTTGGCCGATGTTAAAAGCAATTGCTGAATGCCGGATTGACAATCCGAATCTCAAGACACACACACTTGTTCTATGGCGATGAAGAAGACTTTGAACAAAACAGGTATATTTCGAAAATATAATTAGTCATTTAGTCCGGGAGAGTTCATGTACTCAATTAATGATCTATGTTATCACTGGACTCGAAGGGAAACTCAAACTCGCATTTTGGGGATAACATAACATTTTTGAAGAATTGTTTTAGCCGACCCTCGGACTTTTTTGTCCGAGAGTAAAAACAATGGGAATATATGTCAAAAAAATCTACAATCGTAAGAACTTGCAAATTAATAACTTAAGTAACGAGGCCGATGGGGCTCGAACCCACAACCTTCGGATCGACAGTCCGATTATGGGCTTTTGTAACTATTTGTAAGATAAGATGTTACAACAGGACAGAAAAAGACTTATGAAACTAAAGCAGAACTAAAGAAGAACTAAAGAAGCACCAAAGAAGAAGCTTTGGTGCAAATTTTGGTGCAGAAGGCAGCTTACGCAATCTAAAATTGAGCCGGTTCCGCACAGAAATCAAAAGGTAAATAGCTTCACAAATACCCACCAAATTTGCCATCCTCTTTTTTATAAATGAACAGTTTCTCTCTGTGTATAGCTAAAAATACCAACTGTAAGTTTTTATTTTCTAAAATCTTAGGTTCGGACGACTTTTGAGACCCTACGGGGTGCTGTATCAATCACATTAAGCCCAGTATCAAGTGCTCGGCGTACCGTTGCTACACACTCATCAATAGTAACATTCCTATCGGCAATATCACCGATACCAAGCTGTGTAGCCATAAAATTTGTTCTGCCCAGTACACGACGAGGCTTAAACAAATACTTTCTATTGTTTGTGTCCATACTCTTCATAGAAACAAATCTCTTTAAGAGCTTTACGCCCGGAAACTTTCCCAAAAGCTGCTTTTGAAGCAGGATACCATATTGGAACAACCATTAAAACATAAACATCATCAGGTACATTTACAATCTTTTTTACCTTTTGTCTTTTCCTTCTATTCTCCGCCTTCTTCTGTCTTTATGTTTCCTGATTTTTTCCAACTTTTTTGCTTCTGGGCTTTCTTTTCCCAGTAATTTATTCTCCAGCAGTTCACACATTTGCTTTCTCGCATAATATGTACTGCTGATAATTTCTTCATCGAGAGTGCCAGGAACAACATCGTTTCTGTGTACTACGCGGCATTCATAATACATAATACATTCCTGAATTACGGGAACTTTTGCCGTTTGGGCTGCTACCGGAGTAAGCCCCATTTGTTTGAATTTATCGTTATCCCTGCCTGAGACAGTACCACATCGCAGTGCGGCTATCCCCGTATTTGCCATTCGCGGGCATCTATTTTCGCTTGCAATTCATAGCTATATGCTATATAATACTTACGACAGTTTTTGGGGTTGCTGTGATAAATTCGGAAAAGGGTGATTAATGAATAGGCTAAAATGGGGTTTCATTTTAGCATGGATGTTTTTTATCTTTCCAGCTTTGGCATTTGCTGTAGCGGATAAAGACTATTTTGTTGGGGCTTACTATTATCCATGGTATAACAGCAACAATTTCCACGGCAGTCTTCCATTGGGAAGCAGTACCCTTATATATTATTTAAATCCTCAGCAGACGCCGGAATTAGGCTGGTACAATCAATGGAATCCTGCTGTGATAAGTCAGCATTATAAATGGGCCAGATACGCCGGCATAAATTTTTTCGTTACAAGTTATTGGGGTTCCGGCAGCGTCGAGAACAGCGTCATCCAAAACCGCATGTTCGACCATCCCGACCGCGGCGATATCAAGCTGGCCGTTTTTCTCGAACCTGTTATCACACCTTCTAATATTGCCGCCGAGACAAATTATCTTTGCGACAACTATTTCAATCGGCCTGGATACTTTCGAATCGACAACAAGCCTGTGGTTTTCATTTATGTAACCAGGGCGATGAGCGATGCAAATCTCACAACTTATATCACCAATCTCCGCAACGCCGCAACTAACAAGGGCTACACCGTATATATCGTCGGCGATGAGGTTTGGGGCAATTCCAGCTCTTATAAAAGCAGCAGGGTAAGCTTAATGGATGCTGTCACCAATTATGATGTGTATGGCAATCTTGGGGCGGGCCATTTTGCTACGGATTCTGCATTGAACACCCTGCAGACTAACTATAGTGCGTGGCGAACTAAAGTTCATGGCATCAATAGAGATTTCATTCCGGGTACGACACCGGGATTTAATGATAGAGGCGTAAGGTCCGGCCATACACCAACATCAAGAAAGCTTTATAATGAGACTTACGCTTTTGGAACGCTTTTTTCAGGTATGCTCGACAGAGTAAAGGCGATTGCTGACAGGGATATGATTATGATTACATCCTGGAATGAGTGGCACGAGGACACGCAGATTGAGCCTGTAACGCCGGCAGCACCCACCAATCAGGACAGCAACAGCGGTTACTATACGGACGGCCTTTATTATAACGGTTATGGTATGCTGTATCTGGGCATACTGCGCGATAAAACAACGCTGCTTGCGCTCTGCGATTATGACGATGATGGTCAGGTGAGTTTCAGCGATTTGGCTCTTCTTTTAGATTACTGGCTCGAGATATGCACCAGCGACGTAAATTGCATCGAGGCAGACCTTACCACGAACGGCACAGTTAATTTCGCCGATTTCGCGATTTGCGCGCAGCAATGGTACAGCAATTAGTTTTTACAGCTTGTATCGCCAGTCTGATTTTCTTATGCCAGTAGGCTCTGTGCCTAGGTCATTAGCTTACCGATTTGTATGCCGTTCGGACAAACCGCTTCAGCCGCCATGTAATCCACAGAACCGACTGAACAGTTTATTTTTCTAAAGGCAGAAGCAAAAACCTCTTTTGCCAGAGTTTTATCGCGTGACAGGAAATAGTTCCATAACGAAAGGGCTCTCCGCAGGACGCCTCGCAACTAACCCCTCAACGAAGAATTTTTTTATAACATCTTACAAAAAAATATGTTTATCACTTTGGAACAATCCTTAATGTCAAAATTTGGAAAGGTTTTATATTAAATTTAATCTGATTATTGTTCGCCGCAAGCTGTTTTATATTCTCTCCAATAAGCCGGCGGCGTTATCGTCTGCCAGCCGGAATCATCGAAGTCAACAGCAACGAATGGATTTTCTGAGGCATCCTTATGCTCAAAAAACCTGAACTGCCCTATCAGCTGAAGGCTACGGACTACCTGTGATTCAATAACTTTTAGTCTCGATTTTAACTTGTTAAGCGTAAATCTTTGTTCATGCAATGCCATATTGAATTTCTCACAGAATATTAACAAAACTTTCGGACGGTTATAATATATGTTGAACCGCCACGCTTGCAATCATTTATTTCAAGACAGCGTCTATTTGAGCCAATTCCTGGTCCGTGAACTGAAGATTTTTTAGAGTTGTGACATTATCCTCGATTTGTTCAACCCTGCTTGCGCCAATTAACGCCGATGTCACCCGTTTATCTCTTAACACCCATGCCAAAGCCATT
>Ga0187886_1000327_pt1 | contig 61069 bp, 55 predicted proteins | sample June2016WEW_20_1_FD_133001 | JGI IMG/M metagenome (GOLD analysis project Ga0187886, IMG submission 133001) | Peatland microbial communities from SPRUCE experiment site at the Marcell Experimental Forest, Minnesota, USA - June2016WEW_20_150 | ecosystem: Environmental > Terrestrial > Soil >... | reverse complement strand
CGCTGACAGAAACAGCGCATCAATCGTCGACGGAGGATCACAGAAACTCTCGACTGGACTGGCAAAAATAGTTAATGCAAGCAAAAACATGGGTAGGATGGGTAGGACGAGACAGCAAACGAGGAACCAGAATGCATTCAAGGCGTTGTTCATCACCGACCCTGACCACGCAAACGTCGACTCTGCTGAATTGTCCATAATGTCAGTCGCAGATAGTCAAAAACTGGTCCAGGAGATATTGTCAAAGAAGCTGACGATGGCCGATCGGATTCAAGAGGTTTTCTCGACGCATCCCAACATAGTTAAGCGACTTAGAGCCTTGCAAGAACTTGCCTGACACTCACGCTGATTCTCCATGTCATGCACAGCCTTTGAACTCGAACCTCATGAGTTCTGGCGAGCGCGCGGCCACCATGCCGCCTATGAACGGACTTCCCCAGAACGTTAAGGCTCGGAGCGCGCTAAACTTCTCTCCACCGTGCCTTGGTTTTTGCAACCATAAAGAGTATGACTGTTACAGCTATTAGGACACTCCAATCGAGAACTATCGTCGCAAGTGGTAGTGACAGATACCCAGCGGCACTCTGAGCTAACTCTGCTGCGTACGTGGTAGGCGAGAGGTAGGCCAAGTATCGGAACGGAAGCGGAATGTATGTGATGGGATAGTAAACAGGCGGTATCGTTGAGAAAAGCGTCGAAAGAAGCCGTGTGAACGCAAAGCTCTGGACTATGTCGCTGGAAAACGTTGAGAGCGTGTAGCCAACCGCCATTGAAGCAAAAAACATGAGGAGAAGCACTCCAATGAACTCTAGGACTCCAACGAGGCTCATTGCCACATAATAGTGTGCTATCACGGCGAGTACGGTTAGCGCGGGAATGGAGTAGACGATCTCTGAGATGGCGATTCCAATCATGTAGGTCAGCCAAGTGGTTGGAGAACTGACCACCATGTCTTGGAGCTTGAAATCGTTCTTCAGGTGCGAAAGGTCGGCTTGCAGGGACATGCCGCTCGAGAACATGCTCATTATGAACCCGCCTTCCACGGCCTCTCCTATGAGGCTACCGCGGCTTACGAACACTATGAGGACTAGGAAGGAGAGGGGTGACAGAACCGTGTTGATTAGGACAATCGGGTAGTTCTTCATTTCATACAGGGCGTTGACGAGTATCGCGGCCAGAATCTGGCTGAACCTACTCCTCTTCTGCATCGCGCTCTTCTTGAATGCCAACTCCTTTGCCTCCTTCTCGATTCACAAGATAGAAGAATATGTCGTCCAGCGATACCGGATTGATGGTAAACTTGAACCCGCCCTTGGAGAGTTCTCTTGAAATTCTGAAGGCCTCTTCTTCTGTCGTGAGTATTCTGACATAGCCATCTCTTCCAGTTACTGTCTCGCCCTTCAAACGCGTAAGAAAGTCAGGCGCCGGTTTTGAGAGCAGCTTCATGCTGTAGTTGTAATTTATGCTTTGTCTCAGATCCTCGAGGGTTCCGATGCGGATTAGTTTGCCTTGATCCAGGATGCCGATCTTATCAGCTAGCTGTTCCGCTTCTTCGAGATAATGTGTAGTAAGAAATGTGAAGCGGTTGTTTCCAATATCTTTGAGAATCTCCCAGAATTCTCTTCTTGAGATCGGGTCAAGTCCCGTTGTCGGCTCGTCTAAGAAGAGTATTTCGGCTTCTGAAGACAGGACAGTCGCAACCAAAACCTTTCTCTTCATTCCTCCTGAGAGCATGCGATTCAAAGTGTTGCGGTATCCGCTGAGTCCGAGCTTTTCAAGCGACTGGTAGGCCCTCTTTTTTGCTTCAACGTAGCCGAGCCCTCGCCAAAGAAGATATGACAGCACCGTTTGCATAGGCGTCATCCACGGTATCGTTCTCGCTTCTTGGGGTACTATGGCGATTTTTTCTCTGAGCATACCGGCTTCCTTTACGACATCTATACCGTTTATAGTGGCTCTTCCGGATGTTGGTTCAAGCTCGGTTGCAAGGATACGCACGAGTGTGGTCTTTCCAGAACCGTTTCGGCCTATCAGCACGAACACACCACGGGTAGGAATAGAGAAGCTTGCGGAGTCAAGCGCCTTGGTCTTGCTTTTGCCGTAGACCTTGGTTAAATGATCACATATAATTAACTGAGAACTCTCTTCCATCCCCTCATCCAACACGACTGTTGAATTTTGGGGGGCGCTGTTAACCCTTTCGGTTGATGGAACACAAGACAAGTGCTTCGTCCATCGGCGCGCTAGGCTGTTTAGAAAGCGCGCTGGCTTGTCCCGAAATTGGTCTAAAATGGCCATAATTCTTATTTTCGGGTTTGGGGGCAGTTTTCAGGTGTCCATCTGTTTTTAGCCCTCTTACGTGCCTTGAAGTTCCAAACGGGCTATATGCAGCCTCAACGGTTTATAGCACGCGCGCTTATCCACTTTCCACAAAGCTTTAAGCTACGCTTGGTCAGAGAAAGGGATGCGAGCTATCTTCAGATCTATCCAAAAGTGTAGGGGATGTATAATCTGGGGTATAGTTCCCCGTGCCGGGGTCTCCTAGCTAGGTATGGAGCAAGCCTGGAGACGAGCAATCTCGCCTAACAGCTTGTGGCCTCTCGGGGCCACGTGGGTTCAAATCCCACTCCCGGCGCCAAGAACATTGCTAGCGCACGCGTCAAAAATGGTTTTTATTCCTTGACTTTTGGGATTTGAGGCAGTTTTCTGGATCGTAGCTCTTCGGGCCTGTTTGCAATCGCGCGCGCAAAACTTAATAGCTAAAGCGGATAAACAAGCCGTGCAAAATAGGGGAAGGAAAATGAAAGTACGTATCAGGGAACTAATTGCTGTTTTCATGCTCGCTGGAATACTACTGATGAACGTGAGAATGCCTCTAGCAAATGCAGCTTCTCAAACAAGCATAAACACAGCAATCACAAAAGGCCTTGCATACTTAAATTCTACACAACAATCAGACGGAAGCTGGGGACCCGGTTCGTCTCCAATAGCGTCCACAGCGACGGCGGTTCTAGCCTTCGAAAACCAAGGGCACTATGGTTGGAACGCATCAGACCCCTACAGTTCGACTGTCCAAAAAGGATTAAACTGGCTCTTTTCAAATGGACTAAACATAACAATAAGTAACCAGACGGCGGGTAACCCTGACACTAATGGAAACGGCATAGGAGTGTACTGGAGCTCTGATGGTTACCCAGTCTACGAGACTCCGATGGTGCTTTCGGCTATTGTGGGCTCTAATGCACCAACAAACGTCACGAGCGCGGGACCATTGGGTGTCCGCATGTACCACGACATCGCACAGGACGTGGTGGATTACCTTGCATATGCTCAAAATGACCCAAGCAGCGGCACATATAGAGGTGGATGGGGATACTCTGAAAACTCAGGAAGCTCCGACAATTCAAATACTGCATGGCCTGTTCTAGGTTTAATGGCGGCTGAACTGTGGGGAATAAACGCGCCGCCATTTGTCAAAAACGAACTGAACTACTGGGTCGCAACATGTCAGGATCTTACCGGTAACTCAACTTCAAACAGTCAGTACGGTTCATTTGGCTACTATGACCACGTTGTCTATGGCGGTGTTGCCGACACATCATCAGGAATCTTGCAATTGACCTATATCGGCGCACCCTCGACTAACGCTAGCATCATAGCCGCTGAAGGTTACATTAACAAGATGTGGCTTGTTAACGACGGTGTCTGGAATGTTAACATTGGCAACTTATATGCTATGTACGCTGCGATGAAAGCATTCAGGGAGGCGACGCCACCAATACAGTTCGTGGCAAACTACAACGGTACTAACGGAGTCGAGTGGTATAACGGCACAGGCCAATACGCAGACTCACTCATCGCGAACCAGAACTCCGATGGTCACTGGATCAATTGGATGTCCTGGGCAGAATCAAGTTATTTCTCCAACGACCTAAGCACTGCTCTTGCCGTTCTCATTCTCGAGTTCATTCCAGTCAGGGTCACCTACTCGCTTACAGTGACAGTAGAAGACGCAACCAACAACAACCCAATTGCAGGTGCAGCCGTCCAAGCTGTTGGCCCAGAAACCTACTCGGGCAACACTGGAAGCAACGGACAGATAACGTTCAACAGCGTTCAAGCGGGCAGTTACCAGGTTAACGCCAGCGCGTCAGGATATTTATCATCAGGAATCACAGTTTCAGTGACCAGCAACACAGCTGTAACCATAAAGCTATCGCCAACTACGCTTACTCCGCTGAAACCCGTTGGCGGAGAGGTTGAGCCTGTCAACACACTAATGGTTTTGTTCGTAGCCGTTGAAGACACACTCTCAAAATACTGGGTAGCATTGATAGCAGTTGGGGTAGTAGCAGCTCTCATAATCTTCAAGAGACGACGCAGGTAGCATCCTTTTTTTCTTCTGAGGAACTGAGAATAAAGAGAGCGTGCGCTCTCGTTCCTGGGACATACAATTGTCCTCGCACAATCTTGAACTCGAGCTCAAATGTGAAAACAGGCTTCCCTGCTAGAAGTTTTCGCGCCTTTTTTCCCTCTTTTGGATGGTTTGCCACGTTTTCTATCCAGTACTTCCCGAGAAGCGCATGCCTGTGGCGCGCTATTCGCTACAAGTCCAAAGTGCAGCAGGATTTTTGTGACAAAATGCTTCCACAGTACTAGGGGCTCTACCCCCATTTTCGATAAAAGACCTCTCCTGAAACAACATCACTGATAGCTGGGGAGAGATGGCTAAAGTGAACGAAGGAGTGCATCCTTCTTTGTTTTACAAAGGTTATTTCGCGCTTTACCCAGCGCACGCTTCTATTAGTAAATTGGTGCTAAAATCCCACCCCCGGCGCCAAACTCGCGCGCTGCCAAGGTTTCAGGAGTCCCTATAGGTTCTTCATTGCCTCATCCGCGCCAGGCTCGATGCCTTGGAGGAGCATGAAACCTCTGGGGCCTTCTCTAGTGGTTATTTCGCCTGCGATGGATGTTTGCATGCGCTTTTTCACCTCTTCCACGTTGCGGGTGTGGCCGAGGACCCAGATGAGCTTGGTGTAGGCAGCCGAGGGCAGCATGTTGCCGCCTTCTATAACGCCTCTTGCCAGCATGTCCCGACCGGTCTCGTAGACTCGGAGGTGAACGTATCCGAAGAGCGGTTCAACGACGAGCACGACAGGGATCTCTTCTTCTTGGCAACGTTCCAGGGGCGGGAACATGTCCGTGCCAACGTGTCCAAGTCCGGTGCCTATGATCACGATGCCGTGATAGCCCTTGTCAACCATCGAGTCGAGAATGTCCGGGTTCATCCCTGGGTAGGAATAGAGCATGCCGACTCTTGGGTCGATCTTCGTGTCCACGTAGAAATTCTCAACGGCAGCGCGATGGCGAACATCGTCCTTGAACCATGTGACACCGAACTCGTCGATCTTCCCCAGTGGAAGGTCATCTAGCGTGCGGAAAGTGTCCCTTCGGGATGAGTGCATCTTGCGGCACCTTGTCGCACGGTGGATCAGGTTGTAGCTGTCACTCACGCCTCCGTGCATGCACACGACAGTCTCGGCGAAGTTTTCGTTGCCGGCGAGCTTTGCTGCATACAGGATGTTTCTGGGGCCGTCGGATGAGGGTCTGTCGGAGCTTCGCTGGCTCCCCACGAGGACCACGGGGATGGGCTGGTTGCGTAAGAAGTATGAAAGCGCCGCTCCAGTGGTGCACATCGTGTCTGTGCCGTGGCCTATTATCACTCCGTCGACGCCGCTTTCAATCTCCTTTGCCACAGCCTCGGCGGTCTTCACCCAGTATTCCGGCCTAAAGTTCTCGCTCAGGATCTGGTACAGCGTCTTCGGGGTCAGGTTGACGGCTGAAACTAGCTCTGGAACGGCAGAGAACAGTTCTTCAGGGGTAAAAGCCGGGAGCACTGCGCCGGTTCTGTAATCCAGCCGAGAAGCCACGGTGCCGCCTGTTCCTAGAAGGGTTACATTGGGCAGCTGTTTGTTGAATTCGACGTCGACATGGGGAAGCTGATAATGACCCTTGTTTCGGCCGAATTCCTCGATCCTGGTGCGAGCATCGACCAGGACTCCAAGGTTGTAGCCTGTGTCCACTTTCAAGGTGACATAATCGTCGGCGGTGTGCTGACTCCTCGGGAGTACCACGCCTTCATACTTGGCGTTGCCTTTCGTTATCCTCACCCTGCTCCAAGCTCGTATTCCCTCCCTGATCAGTCTCTCACGGAGGCGACCCCGGTATCCTTCTGGACTGTTATCAAGTTCACCGCTGTTTTCGTCCACCATCTTCATTCATCCTCTGATGCAGTAATGACTGAACTCTTTCGAAAACTCTTCTTCCTTCTACGCTGTGGTTGAATGACTTCAACACCTCGCCGACTATTCTGGGAACCATATGATTCCTGTAAGCCTCATCAGAAGCGATCCTCGACAGGTCGTGTTGGGTAAGCTTCTCAAAAACGATTCTGTCCAACGTCGCTTCGTCAACTGCTACCGCCGGAAGTTTCCGCAGAGCTTCTTCAATGCTGAGCTTTGGCTCTCTGCCCAAGATTTTGATAAGCGAGTCGATCTGACTGTAGTTCATGAGCTTTTCTGAGAGATGTGATGCGAGTTCGTCGATGATTCGGTCGCTGATTTTGATGCCTTTTCTTCTACTACTTCGTGGAAGCTCGATGAGCAGGTAATAAGCCGAGGAGCCTTTCAGACCTAGCCTCTGCGTGTAATCGCAGAACTTTTCGACCTTCTCCTCTCTTATGAGTAGGTCCACTTGATTTTGGTCAAGATGATGTTTGCTGTGCAGTTCTTCAAGGATTTCCCACGGGCGCTTTCCAACTTTTTTCCTGCAATCGTCGACAAGTTCTGAAGGGATGACCACGGGAGGCGTATCGGTGTCAGGGTATATGCGTTCTTTGCCATGAATCACTCTGAGGAATTCCGTGTTACCCGACGGCAAAAGCTTCCGTGTTTCCATCGGCACGCCGTCCAGGGCCATCTTCAATCTTTCCACGATTTTCTTCATGGCATGCATGGCTCTTTTCTCAGGGCCGACCACTATGACGAAAGCGTCCTCTCGTTTCGGACTTATGATGGCACGTATCTCGGCAATCCTCTTTTCATCGATAAGCAGTCTGCACGGGTGATCGGAGCGTTTTCGCACAGCGTTTTCTTCGGTTTCATCACTGTGAAAGTGATCCTCGCGTGCGATGCCTGTTATGAGCATGCTCTTCTCGAAGACTTCAAGGCCGAAGTCCTTGTCAGGTTGGACTTCCATGCCGAATATTCCCTTCATGTTCGGGAATACTGTGGCGAAGGCTTTGTTATCCCCGAGTTCGAACAGGTGAGAAACGTCAACGTAGGTGTGCTCAAAATCGTCCTTTCTTATTCCACGATCCTTCATCCTTCTGCTTATCTCTATCAGGGCATGCTGTCTCACGACCTCGCGGCGGCACATCAGGTCGAACATACTGAGGTCCTGGACCCCTTTTATTTCTGCCCTGTTTCCGCCCTCTATCGACAGGTTCACGTCTTGCCGTACGACGCCGATTCCTCTTCTTCCTATGCGGCTCACCCTCAGAACGCGGCCGATCTGCTTGGCCAATTCGACGAGCTCCTCAGGCGATTCGACATCTCTGTGGTCGCTTATGACTTCGGTCAGCGGAATCCCGAGGCGGTCAAGGTTGAAGTAAACCGTCCGGCTGGCCGTGTCATACCAGTTGACTCGTCGGGCCGCATCCTCCTCGATGTGCACGTTACTTATCCTCACCTTCTTTCCATTTACTGGCACCCAACCGTCCCTGCCGACTATGAAGGTTCTTTGAAAGCCAGTGGTTATCGACCCGTCAAGATATTGCTTCCTGTTAACAACGACTTCTTCAGCCAAGGCTGAGCAGTTGAAGTAAAGGGCTAGGACAAAACCTTCTTCTATCGCCTTCATGTCTGGAAAGAAGGGCGGCGTCTCATCCATCTCGTACGTGCAAGTGTTCCTCTCACAGGCGAAGTAGATCACCCTGTAACCCTTTTCAAACTCAACGAGCATCCCTGGATCAAAATCCCCCATCTCACCCAGAACAGGTCGAAAATACCTGTAAAAACTGTAGTCCATGTTCTTAGGGTCATCCTCCAACACGGGAGGACAACTGCAGAAAAGCTTCCTCTGCGAGCGGATCTGATGATGAACCTCTATCCCAGCATGGAAGCCAAGTCCTTTGAAATCGACGTTTCTTGGATCCAACATTTGTCTTATCCAACGTCCCTAGCATGTTAAAAACCTTCTCAACTGCATCGCTAACACGAAACGTACAATGCTGTAATTCAGGTTCCGTTCATCTTGGACGTTGATTGTGTGAACGATCTTGCAAACCGTGATGGTTCACGTGCACCCATTCAATTCCACGTTCGGAACGATTATGACAAATATTCGGTTCACCCTCAAGTGGGCCGCACGCGATGCGAAGAAAATCGTTCAGCAACTCTATCCTCAACTGAAGACGGACAAGTATCCAGACCTCCGTGATAACTTCACGTTCCTGCAGGCTGAAGGCATTCTCGACAAACAATAACCTGACCCGCGCGCGCTAGGATCCCTTTTAGCACTTTGGTCATTCGTTCAGATAATTTGTAGCGCGCTAGCGTGTTCCTAAATTCCTCTTTTTAAGTGTGATAGAGTTGATTTGCGCCTATTGAACGATGCTCATCATATCCCGACGTCCATCACTATCCATAGACGGAGTACAGCCGGAAGCACAAAATACTCTGCAAACGAATTTAGGAACAGGCATGCGCGCTAGGGGGCTAGGAATCGAATGAATTCGTTGTTATTTGAGTTGACTACTATCGCTACTGTCACGCCGATCGGCAGTCTTTCAATTCTGCTGACTGTTGTGAAGTCTAGGTTTTGCGTGTGTACTATGTAGTCGGTTTGGTTGATGGTTAGACCGTAGATGGTGTTGCCCTCGTTGATGTATGAGAATTTGTTGGTTAGTGTTCCGTTTATCGTCGTCTCGTTTGAGGGTTGAACTGTTCCTGCTTCGAACCTGTTTTTTGCCTCTTTGACGAGGTCTGTGCCTTGGTATGTTTTGCCGTTTTCGCTTGTCATGACGATTGTGTAGTGGTCTAGGTTCACGGCGTCAACGATTCCGAGGCCGGCCAGTTTGAGGGTTTCTTGTGCTGAGGTAGATTCGCCTTGTGCAGTGCGCCAATATACAGGAACGAACCAGAGGTTTTCGCCGTTTATCGGGTATATCAGTGGCATTTCTGCTTCGTACGCGCCCGTGGTGGGTTTTAGGATGTGGGATTCGATGACGTTCTGCGCCTGTAGGCCGCTCTTGATGTCTAGGCCTGTGGTGTCATAGTACTCTATTCCACTAGCCGCTGTTTTGAACATTCCGGCCATCGTCTGCGCTTCGCCGACGAAGTCGACAGGGACCAGCGCGGTTATCCTGTTTGTGTCGGGGTCAACGATCCATCGGACGTCATCTGAGATTTCCACCCTGTTGGTTGATGCAGGTATCCAAGCGAAGCCACCTGCGAAGATGTCGAAGCCGTTTCCTCTCCTGGTGGCACCCCATGCACTGATCATGGTCTTGAACCAGCCTTCATCGTAGCGTTGGGTGACCCAGTCGGGGATCTCGTTCATGCTGTAGGAGTTTTCGACTTGGCCGAACTCGTTGTACACGTACACTCCTTTGGGTTGTGCGACGAACGTCCATTGTTGAACTTGGGTAGCTGTCAGGACGTATTTCCAGTTGCCGTTGTCGTCGGGTGTCAGAGTAGCTCTGCCGTAGGCGTCGGCAGTAGACAGTCCCCAATAGGCGTTTCCCTGTATGTTTCCCGTGTAGAAAAGTGGGAAATACACGAGTCCTTCGCCGACTTTGAAAGGTTTGTCGATAATCTCGACGTCGAGTTCTGGGTTGTTCGCGTCGACGATTACGAGTCCCTTGATGGTATTGTCACCATACAGATTTGGCGGGATCATCGTCACCACCCAGACGAGTCGGCCCTTGTATATGGTTATGTGTGCTGATCCGACCCTTACGCTTCCGAAGTGGGCAGCGCTTCTCAGTGCGATGCTCTTTGCCAATTCTTCAGTCGTCAGCCGTAGCATGTTGTTGGGAATTTCATTCTGGAATAGCGGTGTTCCCGCAGGTTCGAACGTCAGCATCTGGTTGAAAGAACTTGCATTGTTGACTCTCGACGCGGCTTGGGTCTGCCATAACATGACGGCTGAAAAAACGATAATAGTTATCATTGCAATGGCGGTCAGCCATCTGTATTCTTCCTTTCTGTTCCCTCGACCAAACATCGACCTGAATCTTCTGTTCTCGTATTTTTCATGCATGGATCGTTCATCGTGGTCGGATAATCTGTAGATGTTCATATAGGCGAACAGCCACTCTCCTAACGTGATGAACAGTTTGAAAAATATGAGCCAGAGAACCATGTAGACGTCGATGGTGACGGCTGCAATGGCGATGAATCCGAATAGCGCGCCAACAAGGCCGAGCAGCAGGTATCGCCAATAGCTCTTAATCCAGTGCTCAGTCGTGGGAAACACGAACACAATTATCCATGTCAGCCACCATAGCAATGGAAACATTTCCTTCTCCGCCTCCCTTTGTTTTTATTTCTTGACTCACAAGGCGCTGATTAATACTACATAGGGCAACCTGATATATACTGTACCACACTCGCCCAGTATATCAATTTGAATTTGCGAACAGTCTTCTGGAACGTTAAAGGACAACGTGGGCTGTAACAAAAGGCTTCGCACGTGCTGCATGACAATGATTTTCCTGATCGGTTCCTCTCTTGGCGTGTGTGGAAGACAGATGTGAACAGATTTTTTCTCTTCGTAACGATGGAAAAGAGCATTTTGTAAGATTTTGCCACACGATTAGGAATGCCAATTTCAAACGAGGGGTCTGCAAAACCGAATGTCACTTTTGCTCAAGCTGTCTTTTTCATTTCTGCTATCGCATCTTTTATTATGGAAGCAGATTTTTCAAAGGCCTTCTTCGCTTCCGCATCCAGCTTAAGCTCCAGAATTCTTTCAACCCCATTCTTTCCAAGGACGCATGGAACACCGATCGACAGATCTGAAAACCCGTACTCGCCCTGCAAATACGTGGAAACACTCATGACTCTGTTTCTGCCTCTCAAAACAGCATCGGCCATTATCGCAATGACAGCGGCAGGGGCGCAAACTGTAGACCCTTTAAGCTTTATCACGTCTGAACCTGAAGCCCGGGTGAGTTTACTACCTTTTCGACCTGGTCCTTGTCAAGCAAGGTCGTTATAGGTATTCCTGAAACGGAAGCGAAGTTCACGAGGGGAACCATGGAATCCCCGTGCTCCCCAATCACCAAAGCGCGGATGTCCTCCCGTGAAACGCCCAGTTCCAATGCGATGTAGGACCTGAAACGGAGAGTGTCAAGAATGTTTCCCATTCCGAAAACGCGGTTTCTTCTGAACCCTGACTCCTCGTAGGCAACGTAGGTCATCACATCGACCGGATTAGTCACCATCATCAGCATGCAGTCTGGAGCATACTTGACAACCTCTTTCACCACGGATTTGACTATCTTCGCGTTCTTGTTCAAGAGGTTAATTCGGCTCATTCCAGGCTGTCTGGCCAAACCAGCAGTTACGATTACGAGTTCTGAACCTTTCATCTCTTTGTAATCACTGGTGCCCTCAATTTTCCCATCAAACTCGATCGCAGGGGCCGCCTGCATCATATCCAAAGCCTCGCCCCTGGCCAAGTTCTCAGCGATGTCTATCAGAACGACATCACTGATTCTGCGGCCTAGAATGTTGAAGGCAGCAGAACTTCCCACTTTCCCAGCGCCTATTATCGTGATCATAGCATACATGTGACAAGCTGGTTTCACATAAACCTAACTAGAAATGGCACAGAATAGAACCAAGAAAGCTTAATTAATCAAAATATTTCTTTAGTCACTACGGCGCCTACGCCATGATAGCCCTGGTAGTATAGTCCGGTCACATTGATGAAAACCGCATCAGTGTCGGAGTAGTATATGCGGCTGTCGCCCGCAGGACCCGGGTCCAAATCCCGGCCAGGGCGCCACTTCTATAAGAGACTTCCTCTGTAATGGACTGAGGCTGGGCATCCGAGGCATCTGTTGTTTGTGTAAAGAGTGCAACTACTGCAGTCGGTTTCGGTTTCGCATGGGATTGTCTTCTTTTTTTCCAGGATAGGTCTTATGGGAACGATGAAGTCTCTGATAGGTGTCACGATGAGATTGAACTCCATGTCTTTTATGAGAGGGTTATTTCTCATGTGAGAGTCTACACATGACATTATGGACCTCATGTTCTCTCCGACTAAAAGCACCGTTAGGTTATACTTTCCAGAAGTCAAGAAACTGTTCAGGTACAGAGGACACTTGTCGAGGAAGCTTATGACATCCTCGGTGCCGGTTGTCACGATGTCCATTTTGGCAAGAAACAGCTGACTCTTCTTGATGTCCGTTCCAACCGAATGGGCCAGCACACCTATTTCTTTGAGCTTGTGCAGTCTTGCGCTGATTGCGGGCTGCGAGATTTTCAACCCCTCTGACAGTTCAACTTGGGAAAGCTCTGGATTTTCTGACAACGATCGCAGAATCTTTTTGTCGATTTCATCGATTCCTTTCAACAAGATGATTCTTCCCCTGCGAAGACAATTAGCTTGTTGCGACTTCTACTTCTATAATGCATTCATTGTAGTTAATAAGTAAATCGCCACGAAAACTTCTCAGTGATAACCAAAACCCTTATGAGCACGCGAATAGGCATATGTACATAGAGGATTTCTGGAGGTTAGCCAATGCCGGAACTTGAATCGTGGGAGAGCAAATGTTGTCGATGCGAAGGAGAACCTAAAGTCGATCTGTATCCTGGAAAGAGAGCATGTCACGTAGCCTGCGGTTCTTGCCTCTACCCAGCAGATTGGTCTCGATGTCAATCATGCGAGATCGTGACCCATTGCATGTACGCTGTGGAATATCTTAGGAACATGAAAATGAAGAGCTCCGAGAAAGGATGCCTATTCAAGGACCAGCTGAACGGAGAAGAGAGCTTGTACCACGCATTAAACTTTGTCAATGCACAGCAACAGCTTCTAAACACGCATGGTGAAAAGCGATACATTAAAGAACTGAGAGAAGAAAACGCTGGAAGCAGATGCCTGAAAAGATAGCATAATTCTTATCCGCTACACGAAAGAGAAGTAGTAACTCTACGTAGAAAATGTGAGAGCTGAGTGATTTTTGGCAATCGGCTAATCGTTCTTGCTCTCTTTTCTTTCCTGTTCGCCGACTAACTCCTTGAGCTTCTTCTCCATCTTCAGCTCGTATTCGTGTTCCTTCACAAGCGGAGGCAGACTCTTTTTCTTGAAAAGCAAGTTTGGAGGAACGATTCGTTTCTCTCCTACCCTGACCTTGGTCTTTTTGCCGTAAACTTCGTCTTCAAATGGCTCCAAGGCCTCCACGACCCAGTTACCACGACTTTCCGACAATATAGCGACCTTGTGCTTTCCCTTGTAGTAGCGAACTTCTCTGCTCATGACCTCTCACGCTAAAATGCTGACACGGCTGGATCTTATAAAACGCACGTTCTATAATAGCCTAGACAGGCCCAGAAAACATAAGAACACCTTTAACCGATCTTCTGGATCGACAAGGATTGACACTTTCTCAAGTACGGAATGAAAAAAAGTATTCGGACACTTGGCTACACGATGTTCTCAAAAGCACCGGTGTAGGCCAGGATGAGATTCCAACGATCACTGCCAAATCCTCGCGAAGTGGTCTGTGCGTAGTCTGCAAGGGTTCAAGACTCTTGTGCGGCAAGACACGATGCCCGATAATTGTGAAGGTCAACTATTACTTGAGAAGTGTGCCTTTGATGAACAGCGAAGACATCGCAGGCGCTTCACCGCCAAGCGTCTTCGTCGGCAGAATGGGCTATCCAAACGTTTATGCAGGACCACTGGTACCGCCCGTGCATGACGACACGAGTATGTATGACCTGCCAGAACTCTGGTTTGGAAAATCAATAGACGAAATCGTGGCTTTCCGCTCGATGCTCGTTCGAGGCAAACAGAGAGTGCATGTTCAGAAGTTCAGCGAAGCAGGAAAAATAATTGAGAAAACCCGCGAACTGGCTCTAGCTGTTAAGCCAGTGGATGTTGAATTGATCTTGACCAAGAAACCTCATGGTTCCATATTCTTGAGCGACGAAGTCCAACCTTTTGGGCCCTCGGCCCCGATCAGAGACTTGAACGTTGGCAATACAAGATGGGATCAGAATGTGGAAAAAGCGTACTCGGACACCGACCTGAGGGCTGTCCAAGCAGTGCTTGAACTCTACGGCAAAGGTGTGTTCGAAACGAAAATCCAGAGAGCCTTCAGCGTCGGAGCCTTCGGCTTGGAGAAGAACCGCCGATTCGTGCCAACACGCTGGAGCATAACGGCTGTGGATGACATTATCTCGAAAAACCTCATGAGCCAAGTCAGAGAATTTCCTGAGATCAACGAGTACCGCGTTTATGAATCTAACTACCTTGATAACGTCTTCGAAGTCCTTATGATACCACGAGAATGGTGTTATGAAGCGATCGAAGCGTGGTACCCTGGCACCGTTTGGAACCCGGATGGTGAAAAGGTCGTGATGTTCGGTGATTGGGAAGGCCATGATGGTAGAACCTCGTATGCAGAGATAGGCGGATGTTACTACGCCGCACGCCTGGCGGTCTGCGAGCTGCTGGTGAAGGAAAGAAGGCAAGCGTCGGTTATCGTTCTGCGGGAAGCTCACCCTGGCTACATCATGCCAGTAGGAGTGTGGCAGGTCAGAGAAAACGTAAGACATGCCATGGGCCAAAAGCCATTAAACTTCAACACGTTAAACGAGGCACTGGAAACGATTGCAAGCAAGTTTAAGATCCCTCTTCAGAGCTGGGTAAGACAGAGCCAACTTATTCGCAATGCCTTGTTCCAAAAACGAATAACAGACTTCCTACGCAAACCCAAGCCTGACTGACACGGAAGATGGTGTCCTTTTCTCGGCCGAAGCCTGTTCCAGCGAGCCTGCTGAGCTTCCTGTTTTATCCTCTAACTCTGCCAAGGATCCAAGTTGACACGTCCTTCCTGATCTCTTCTTCGTCCATAAACTTTGACCTGCTCGCATCTCTTTCCGCTCTAGCCTTCTTGTTGTAATCTTCAACTCGCTTGTTCGTTGCGGTGACTAACCCCTCAAGCCAATGAAGCTTCTCCTCCACCCTGTCACGCGTGGTCACAAGCTTTATTGCTCTTCCCACGACTAGGACTTTCCTGTCCCAAAAGTCTAAGCTAGACCACAACTCTTGTTCAAACAGTGTATGCCAAACGTAGGAAGGATCGGAATCCAATGGCAAAGTTATGATGTAAGCTGTTGGATGGAACGGATCCTTCTTTATGTCAACATGGGTCGGGTCGACTGGGTGCTTGATATTTACCTTTTCTGCCAGTTCTGCCAACTCTGACTCCAACTCAAACTTAGCTAGTCTCAAAAGTTAAAGCTTGCGTCCTGATGAGAGGACGCGTGTAAAAAAGGGACTTTCGAAAACAATTCCTGATTTCAGAGAATACGTGATTCCGAGTTTCTCGTATCTTCACAACGGTCTGAAGTTGATACTACTAATGGTGGAGCTCCGCCATTTTTCTGTATCTTTCCATAGAAGAAGTCACTATTGCACATACATCCTTGACGCTCTTCCACTCTTTGAACTTTGCCCATTTGATCGGCTCTAGCCTCTTGTATGTTTCAAAGAACTCTTGAATCTCTCTGAGTCTTTGTGGATGCACGTCTGAAATGTCGCGGTAACCGTCGAATCTTGCGTCATTAACGGGGACAGAGAGAATCTTCGCGTCTTCCCCTTTTTCGTCTTCAACGATCAATGCTCCTATCGTTCTCACCTTGACCATGCAACCAACCTCAAGCGATTCATAGCTGAGAACCATTATGTCGAGCGGGTCATCATCCTCAGCCCAAGTCTGCGGTACAAAACCGTACTCCACTGGAAAAACCACTGATGAAGGTATTACCCTGTCCAAAACGAACGCCTCCCACTCAGAGCGGAACTCATACTTATCTCTTGACCCACTCGCAACTTCAATCACGACATTCAAAAGCGTCGGAGGCTTGTCACCTGACGGAATATCCTTCCAGACATTCATTACAATCAGCACTTATGACAAAAAGTCACACCGACTAATCTGTTTTCCCGAGAACGCCCTACACTGATTGAAAAGTTAACCTTTTTCTCATTTCTGCTATGACAAAATCGACTTCACTCACGATGAATCCAATGGCCAAGAACAGGGAAGGGAAGTATCTTTGAAGACTGTTGCAAATTTAGGTTTCCTTGAAAAACTCGGCCAACTTCTTTGTCTCAGCTCGGGAAAGTACCTCGGCGCATTTTCTTGGATCCAAGTGCCTAAACTCCAAACCAAGAGTAGTGAGGATTCTCTGGACGCCTTTTGCGATGCTTGGTGCCACAAGTATTCCTCGCACGGCACGGTCTGCCCTCGTTCTTATCGCCTCAATGTATCTTGCAAGTTGGACAGCTGCGGCTTTTCCAGCTGTCTTGCGCTTGATTTCCACGACAACAAGCTTTCCGTCCTTGTCCTCGCCATAAACGTCCACGAAGCCTGGTTCAACCTTCTTTTCATACGTTATAGGTCTGAAGCCTTCCTCTAGGAGATCAGGTCTGAGCAAAATGGCTTTTTGCATGTCCTCTTCACTTGCGTAGAGCGAAAACTCTCCCGAATCGACCAGGGCAAGCGAGGCAACGAGCTGAATCTCGTCAAAGAAGACCCTGACTGTTTCAACAGGTTTTTGCCTCAAGGCACGGATCTCCAAGATCTTGCCCTTGGCCTGCACGTTGAAGACCACATCTCCACCGGGCATCCAGTTAACCGGTTCGTAACCTGCTGAACGATGAACAAGAAGCGAACCGTCTTCCTTCACGATCAGGATGCGTTCTCCCGGGCCGAGCTTAGACTTTGCCCTGCCAAGATAGTGCACCCAGCATCTGCCGATGACAAGCAGGGTTTTGTTATGTGATACGGCCTCCTTGACTAAATTTTCGGCCTCTTCAACGCTGGGATCAACCAGCACCGTCGGAAGCTTTGAACCTGGCATCTTATCCTCGCCAATAGCTTTAGAAGACATGTGCACTCATAAAATTTCTGAAGGGTTTGAATGCGCGGTTGGCACAAGAAACGTAGAGTCATGATTTGCTACGATACGACGGCAAGCATTTACGACAAGCGCTACGCTGAGGAGCAAGCAGCCAAGGTTGAAGCCGCATTGAAAAACGTGAAAATCGAAAAGGAATGGCTGATTTTGGACGTTGGCTGTGGAACCGGCATCCTCTTTGACCACGTCGCTGACGAGGTAGATGGAATTGTCGGCCTTGACTTTTCCAAGAAATGCCTTCTCCAAGCGAAGGAGCGCATACGCAATAGGAGCCTGCGAGACGTGCAGCTCATCCAAGCAGATGCAGACAACATGCCCTTTCACAACGAAGTCTTCAACACGGTCTTTGCCATGACAATCCTGCAAAACACGCCAAGCCCCAACGAGACCTTGGGGGAAATCAAACGCGTCTTAAGAAATGACGCCCTTTTTGTGATTACTGGTTTGAAGAAAATCTTCACCAAGGAGGATTTTGAACGACTGTTGAAGAATTCTCAGTTAAACACTCTTGTGCTTGAGGACGAAAAACTGAAGTGCTACGTCGCTGTTTGCACCAACCCGCCCATCGTTGGCCCCTCTGTGAGCCAAAAGAGACTTGAAAGCCGTAGTGAGCCCGCAATGCACAAGAGAAATAAGAATCCAACCTGGCGATCAAGCAGCACTTTATCAACTGACTGCAAGAGCATATCTCACCATTGCGCCGGGCAAAATCAACGTGGACAACTTCACCCAAACAGCAGCTAAAGACATTTGTCATCGCATCGCTACCCGCCTCAATGTCGCGCACCAGACTTTGAGAAGCACTTCGATAAAGCTGGTATTATCATACATTTATAGGCTCTACCTCGCTCCGTCTGCGGGATACCAGTGCGCCCTATGATTGATTTGCAGTTCTGGCAAAACCTAAATATGTGCAGGGCTTCTTTTGGTTCAAGAAGAGATTACACGATGCATGCAAATGAGACTCCTGCCCCTCCAGAGACTCCTCCTCTAACAGAACAACCAGCCTCACTGCCGCCGCCTAGCAAGAGGTCTAGAAAGAGGATCTATGCCCTCTTAGGGATTGTTGCAGTTGCGGCTGTTGCTTCAGCTCTTGTCTTTGCGTTTTTAGTTCCGCAAAGCTCAGGCACAATCATACCGTTGAGCTACAACTTCACTGTGGGAGACAACATGACCTACAACGTGACGACAAATATGACAATGATGGGGCGGAATTCCGTCTCGACAATGACGTTGAGCATGGGCATCGTCAGTTTTGACGGTGAAAACTACACCATCAACGAGACGGCCAGCTTTCCCCAACTAGGACCCTCTCAGAGCTTTTCTATCACTGAGAAGATGAACAAGACAGGATATTTTACAATCACGTATATTTCAGGTCTTCCGGCTGGAATGAACCAGACGTATTCTACGGGCAACGGCCCGCTGGGGTTTGGCACGTTTTTCCAGAAGGATCAGGCTAGGGTGGGAGAAACCTGGCAGGTTCCAATGGGTTTAAGTAACTTGGCGAACGTTGGTCCGGCGGGAAACTTAACTTACAAGTTTGGTGACATTCAAGACATCACCGTGCCAGCAGGCACGTACAAGGTTTTCAGGATAGACGTTTCAGGCAGCAACCTTACCATGAGTTCCACCATTGCTGGCGTTTCATTCTCTATGAACATGAGCGTTAACGGCCAGGAATACCTCGAGTACGGGACTTGCCGGCCGATTAATTTTAACCTTCAAGAAAATGTCTCCTCTCAGTCTGGTAGACAGAATTCTACAATGACCTCTTATATTCAGATGATACTGGCACAGGACAGCAAGCACTAGAAACGGGTTATGAGGTTCGAGCGCGCGCGAGCCAAAAAGAGATTTGAAAGTCGCAGTGAGCGCGCGCTACAAAGAGACAAGCCTTAAGTTACAGTTCCACTCTGGGAGTCACCTATGGGCAAGCTTGCAAGATGGTGGATGAATCGGTGAATCGATCAGAGCATAGGCGATTTACCTGCTGGCAAACTTGATTGGAAACTGTTAGATTCACGAGATTGGCCAGATTGTGTTCCCAAAGACAAGGATGTAGTAATTCAAGAAACGGAACGGGTATTCGCTTTGTTCGCACCCGAGGAACGATTCAAAAATCTGCCGGAACACTCATTTGAGCCCCACTACGCCTTGATAGATGGACTGAGGATGCATTACGTAGACGAAGGACCTAGGGAAGGTGAAGTTGTCCTAATGCTCCACGGTCAACCAACTTAGTCTTACCTTTACCGCAAAATGATTCCCTCATTGGCTGCCGCAGGCTATCGCACGATTGCAGCCGACCATATTGGAATGGGTCGATCCGACAAACACATAGAACTGTCATTCCACACCGCCGAGCTACACGTTCAACGACTCAAAAAGCTCATTGCGACGGCTCACACGTCTTATATAGTCAGCTAATCAGTGTTCTAGAACAAGGCACCGTCATGAGAATCCGTGAGGCCATTACAAGACACAGGTCGTTGGTGGAGATATGCGGCTTCTTCACTTCCTCAAGGTTGCTAGTTCTTCTCATTGGCTGGATGTCAAGTCTTGTAATTCTAAAATCAGAATTCTACTACAACCCTCAATCCATACTTGACCTGTTTTTCAGATGGGACTCAGGATGGTATCTCTCAATTGTCCAAAATGGCTACTCTTATGTGCCAGGGATAGCGTCAAACGTGGCGTTCTTCCCTCTTTATCCCTCGCTCGTGAAGATTTTTTCTTTTGGTCTTGCAGATGTAAGGATAACAGGAATTGTCCTGTCTAATGTTGCTCTGCTCTTAGCGATGTTCTACTTGTTCAGACTAGTCAGACTAGACTACCAAAATACGAAGATACCTTTGAATTCGGTTATCTTTGCCCTGATATTTCCGGCTTCTTTCTTCTTTTCGATATTTTACGCTGAAAGTCTTTTCTTTTTTCTAACTGTTGCATGCTTCTACTATGCCAGAAAAAATCGTTGGTTTCTTTCATCACTGTTCGGATTTTTTGCTGCATTAACGAGAGCGTTGGGTGTTTTCATATTCATACCCATCTTGATCGAATACTTGGCCCCAACTTCTATCAAGGACCTCAAATTCAGCAAGATCAAGAAAGATATACTTTGCTTGCTGTTGATTCCCGCAGGCTTGCTCACCTACATGACCTACTTGTATATGAGATTTGATGAACCTTTGGCGTTCTTGAAAGCAGAAAGCGCATGGAGCAGAGTATTTGCACCAGGACTTCTCACATTAAAAAGCCTTTTTTATTACGATCCCTTTTACAGATTCACGTTTCTGGGTTTTGTGGCATTGTCCATTTTGATGCTATTCTACCTGATCTATTCCAAGGTTAGAATCAGCTACATTGTGTACACTGCTGTCCAATTGTTCTTCATCCTTTCTTCGAGTCTACTGGAGAGTTTGCCAAGGTACGTTAGCGTTTTGTTTCCAATGTACCTCGGTTTTGCCATAATGGCGAGAAACAGATTCTGGGAAGAGACTCTCAAATTGTTCTCCGTGAGTCTCTTGACGCTGTTTGTGATTTTGTTTGTGAACGGTTACTGGCTGACTTGAGCACGCTACCTCTACTTTTCAGACTCGTATAAATATCTTGGTACTGTGCAGAGAAGCAGGGGTTTATTGGTTTTTCTAAGGTTTTTGCTTCTCGGTTTCCTCGGTTTCCTCGGTTTCGAGAGTCTCCGTTCATCATCTGTGCGCACAGAGCTTCAGAAAGCCTATCCCATGAATGTAGATGTCTTTGGTCAGTCTCTTCAACGGTGTTCTGGTTCCGCGCTTTTCTATCCATTCAACTGGAAACTCGGCCAATTTGTAACCCTCACGCACGCTTCGTACGATGATCTCGGTGTCCCAAAACCAATCTGCGCTACTGCAACGGCTCAAAAGGTCTCCCACGACCCTGCTTGAAAACGCCTTAAACCCCAGTTGGTGATCGTGCACGTGTGTTCTAAAGACTGCTCGAATCAGCAAATTGTACATTCTTGACACAAGACCTCGCAATGCAGGGCGCTGCACAACGGCCCCACTCATGTACCTCGAGCCAGTGGCGAGGTCATAACCATTTCTTATTGCCCCAATCAGCTGCGGATAATATTTCATGTCGGTGGCCAAATCACAGTCAACAAAGGCGTAGATATCTCCGTTAACCTTTTTCCAGGCGTTCTTGAGAGCCAAACCTCTCCCCAATTTCCTATCCGCGTGAACATGAATTATGCGTGGGTTGTTCCCTGCCAAGCGCTCGGCCATCTCGTCAGATCCGTCAGTGCTTCCATCTTCAGCTATGACTATGCAGTAATCGTCGCCCAGAGCGATGGTTTCCTGCAACAGTGTTCTCACGGCATTTTCAAGGAACTGTGCCTCGTCGTGGGCAGGAATCGTGGCAACTATCAATTAGCCGCACCTGCAAGCATGGTAGAGCACGCAACCTCAAATGTTATCGCTGCTACGAAGACTCTCAAGCTGCAAAACGGGTACAAATGGGGAATTGTGATGCTGGCCATGCCTATCTTGTATGTGCGGCTGATCTATTAAACCGAACGCACCCGTTTCAATTTCGAAAAAGCCAAATGCACAGTGCCAATAGTAGCGCGCTAGCGTGTTCCTAAATTCTTTCGGGAAGCAGCTTGCTTTACTCATTTTGCTCTTCAACCATATTTTGGTCATATAGCATACCCCGGGGGGAGGGTGTGAGCACGCAAACACTCACTCGAACCGTGACAGTAACCATCGACCATTGGAAAACGCCATGCCTCCCCCTTGAACAGAATTTAGGAACAAGCATGCGCGCTGGAGCTTCAATAGATATTTGGACAACATTAAACCTGTCTTGGATAGGCTTCTTGTGGACTGGAGCATACTTGAGATAGTCGACCTGCCGGCTTCAGGGTCTCCATCAAGAGCGTCGTTTACGAACTACAACTTGTTTAACCTAGTCGATCGACGCATGCGCCCGACAAGAAGTGATTTTCATCTTCATTACACTGCCCGGTTAGGCGCCATAGTGCTAGCGGAAAACAGTCAGCCTGCCGGGTTCTTGCGAAAATTTTAAGAGCATTAGTTAACAACTAGAGTGCGTTCGTGAGCTCTAAAAGGACTCGTGAGAAGAATGAAGAGAACTTCCATAGTCTACGTGGTTCTGTGCACCTTGATTCTCTTTTCAGCGGTCAGCCTGCCCAGAGCAAACGCCTCAATAACCAATTACAACTGGATCGGCAGTATGGTTCGAAACAGTTTCGACAATTTCTATGGCGCACCCGTCACGGCCTATGAGGAAAACACGACGGCCAACCTCGTCGTAAACGTCTACAACGACTTCTACTACGGTTTTCAAGTTGTTCAAATAAACGTCTCAGCCGTGATAGTCGGTTTCGACTGGGGCGTAAACTACACATCAAGCCAGTGCAGCATCACCAACACATATGCTATACAGCCGTATCAATCAAACGTGTTCACCATAACCTTTACAGTCCCATCAGTGCTAGTAGCCTCCAACTTCGTCACGCATGGCTACACCATCTACGTGGAGCACGTAAACAGCACGACCGGAAACAAAGGCATAGTGGGCAGGTGGACAAAAAATGACGATAGCTTCGCCGTATTCTCCTCCGACCAAGCAGACGCCTACAACTATAAGAAGCAAGTCGAAGCCTATCCAACCACCGCTATCAACGGTATTCCCATCCTAACCGCGAAAGCAAGAGAACTGATCGTGCAGTCCAGCGTCGCCAAAACCCTAGCAAGCAACTATTACGTGCAAGGAGACTTTGCCAACGCCAAAAAATACTACGGAGACTCGCTAAACAACCTACAAGAAGCCTATTCAAACGACACAGACGTAATGTCCTCGATTGAAAACTCGCTAGCAGGCCTCTTAAAAGGCGGAGGCGACATGCTGACCTACCAAGGATATGCCTGGCTCATCTTCGGAATCGGCTTCCTCCTAATGGGCATCGGTGTCGTCGTGTACCTAACCAGAAAACGACCGCAGCCAAGGATAAGCCAACAAACAAGCCCACCGTCGAGCCCCGCAACCAGCTAACAACCCCTTTTTTCTTTCCTTCTCGAAAAACAATTCCATAGGCACATTCCCATCCTGAAAGTGCAAAACCGCGCTGTCCCAACGAGATCCGAAAGCGAGATGTTGACATTCTTGTGGCAGAAGAAAACGACAACATACTAGGTCTCATCGCGACGTTATACATTCCCAGACACACCGCGCACTGCGTTAAGGCCGTTAAAACCTTCTTCAGAGTAAACGACCTAAGCCTCGAAGCAAACACTGAAACAGGAAACCACGGCTGAATTGCCGCCCAAAACCGCGTAAATTACGATGCGGAAATGGTAGCCCGGGACATGTGACTCATCTCGTTTAAATCTCTCGCGCGTGCTTTGGGCCTATGTCTCCGCCTACCACAATGGAGTCCGCTAAAACCTTCGCGCTAAAACGGAATCTCGTTGACAGAGAGTGAACTAAAGCGAAGCCAAAACTTAAAAAGCGCGCTACGATTGGCGCGCTCTAGAGTTTGAGGCCTTTTGCCACTCGTTTGCCAAACTCTGGATCAGCTTGAGTAAGATTCTCGACCATCCGTTTCTGAATGGGCTTCTCTGCGTGACTCAGCGAATCCACGATGTTATCAACCAGGTGGTCCTGATCCATTTTGCCTAGTGAACTGTAGCGTTCGCCTGCTTGCTTGAAGTCGTTTGTCAAACTGATTTTCTGGCGCGCGATGTCTGCTTCAAGATGCTCGTGAGTCGTGCCAGTGGCCGGAGCTTCATGCGGCATTCCATCTGCTAGCGTGTTGGGTTCGTAGTTGACTGTTCCTCCGCCGTAGGGCGCATACTGCATGGCACCGTCGCGTTGATTGTTATTGACAGATGCCTGTGGCCGATTGATTGGAAGTTGCAGATAGTTAGCGCCCAATCTGTGCCTTTGGGTGTCTGCGTAGGAGAATGTTCTACCCTGCAGGAGCTTGTCAGCGGAGAAGTCGATGCCTGGAACAACAGAGCCTGGGCTGAAAGCTGCTTGCTCTGTTTCGGCGAAGAAGTTTTCGGGGTTGCGGTTCAACACCATCTTGCCCACGGATGTGAGGGGGAACTTGTCTTCCGGCCATGTCTTTGTGGCGTCAAGCGGGTCGAAGTCCTGCTTCAACTCGTCCGCGATTTCCATGATCTGAACGCACAATTCGTATTCGACTATCTTTCCTGAAGCAATGGTTTTGTACAAGTCGCGAGTAGCAATGTCAGGGTCCTCACCAGCCAGGCGAGTAGACTCGTGGCGGTCTATTGTTTCTATTCCTGCTTTTGGCTTCCAATGGTACTTGACGTAGACTGCTTTGCCCTCGGCGTTTACCCACTTGTAGGTATTGACGCCAAATCCTTCCATTCTTCTGTAGCTCTTGACTGTGCCTCGATCTGAGAAGAGCCAAGTGATCATGTGTGTGGATTCAGGAGTCAGCGAAATGAAGTCCCAGAAGCGACTGTTTGCCGACGAACTTGTGGGATATCCAGTGTCAGGCGCAGGCTTGAAGGCGTGCACCATGTCAGGGAATTTAACGGCGTCTCGGATGAAGAAGACTGGCAAGTTATTGCCGACCAAGTCGTAGTTACCGTCCTCAGTGTAAAACTTCACAGCAAAACCTCTGGGATCGCGAGCCGTATCTGCGGATCCTCTTGCACCGACAACCGTAGAGAAGCGGACGAACACAGGCGTCTTCTTCTTCGAGTCTTGAAGGAATTTTGCAAACGTGTATCTTGCCATGCTCTTGTACACTTGGAAGTAGCCATGCGCGCCGGCACCTTTCGCGTGCACCACACGCTCGGGAATACGCTCACGGTCAAAGTGGGCAAGCTTCTCAATCAAATGCACATCCTGCAGCAGCACAGGACCGCGCTCGCCTGCAGTGAGCGAATTCTGGTTGTCAGAGACAGGAACACCCTGATTCGTCGTGATATGTTTCTCTTTCATAACTTTTCACCTCCCCTTTTCTGTTGTTTTTTAACGTCTTAGGCTGTCAAAGAGCTAAAGGTTTATTTAAGATTTGTTATTATCTAATAAAAGGTATGAGTCGCTCTCAGAAATCAGACGCATTGATAATCGAAACTCTCCGGAAGAAAGGATACAAGGCCACTACGCAAAGGATAGCTATTTGTCGATTTGCCCTCCATAGCCGAGACCATCCGAGCGCGCAAAGAGTCTACCATGAAGTAAGGAAGGTTCATCCAACTGTCAGTCTTGCAACAGTCTACAAGACACTTCAGATTCTGACGGAACACGGCCTAGTACAAGAACTGGATTTGCCAGAAAGTCAGGCAAGGTTCGATTCTTATGTGGAACCTCACATTAACCTGATCTGCATGCGGTGTGGCAATATTCAAGATTTCGATGATAGTGCTGCTCGAGAAATCGTTGAGAGAGTGGCGGCCAAAGCAGAATTCACGCGAACGGGGCAACGCTTGGATGTTTATGGCGTTTGCAAGACTTGCCGCAGCAGAAACAAATAGCACGCAGGCTAGAACCCAAAGAGGTTCAGACTTCTACCGTCCTACACCGAAAGAGCACACGCGATACAAAGCTCCAAAAGCTTCCTGGCGCTCATGCCTTGCTACTAACCTGAAGACCTATCAAGACCTGCCAAGGAATTCTTGTCGACCTGCGTTCTCTTGCACCACGCGCGCAGCCTGAAAAACGACCTGGTACCAGAACACTATCAGGTACTCGACCCCCTAAGGTTCCTCTACACGCGCGCGTGGTGGGGCTGCCCGGATTTGAACCGGGGTCACGAGCGCCCGAGGCTCATAGCCTAGACCAAGCTAGCCGACAGCCCCTTGAAGCTGAAACTCTCATTTCAGGCGAGAAAAATAAGTGTTCCTCAACGCCTTTAAACCCTTACTCCTAAATAATACGCTTACGGTTTCGAGGGTTGGAGAGAGGGTTGTCTGTTCCCCAAAGGGTCCGCGGGGTCAGGATACTGAAGGCTGTCTCCTCACCTTTGAGGCTGCAGATTTTGAACCTGCTTTTTGACGAGGGCCCGCTTTCTTACACCGAACTGATGGGTTCTCTCAAGATGAACCCCAGCAGGGATGCTGGAAGGTTTGCGTACCACCTGAAATTCTTGCTTAAGGCGGACTTGATTGAAGCGAATGTTGAGGCGAGGAAGTACTGCTTAACCGAACTGGGGAAGATGGTCATTGATGTTGCGGACAAGATTGACAAGAAAGCTTTCAAGCCGAGAAGTGCGCTTGTTCGCACGAGCCGTCTTGCACTTGAAGAGTTTGATGCTAACAAGATTGCGAGCTCGTTGACGAGAGAAGCGAGGATGCCTGCGGAGCTTGCGCAGAGGGTGGCCAAGGAAGCAGAGAAACAGCTGATTCGGGCAAGAACGAAGTATTTGACTGCTCCACTCGTGAGAGAGGTCGTGAACGCGATCTTGATAGAGAAAGGATTGGAAGAGTATCGACACAAGCTCACACGGTTGGGGATACCTGTTCACGACGTGACCAGTCTTTTAGAATCGAGGAACAGAACCCTTCACGAGACGGTCCCAGCGCAGGAATCAGCCGGTGAAACAGTCTTCAAGGAGTACACGCTGCTGAACGTTCTCCCAAGAGACATTTCAGACGCTCACTTGTCAGGTTCCTTACACATCAACGGCTTAAGCTCATGGATCCTGAAGCCCACCGAAATAATGCATGACCTCCGATTCTTTTTAAGAAACGGTTTAGACTTAGAGAGCATAAACCCTCTGCAACAGAGCCAATCAGCACCTCAGAACTTGCAGGCCGCGCTTTCTTTGACTTTCAATGTTCTTCTGCACAGCGCTAAAGAAGTCGACACCATGCAGACACTCGACTACTTCAACGTGTTCCTAGCCCCATTTGCCAAGGATGCTGAACCCTCCAAGGTCAAAGAAGCTTTGCGATTGTTCACTGCAAGCTTGGCTCAGCACACGCATGTTTCTCTAGGCCTGGAGCTGACTGTTCCAGACTTCTTGGCCGAGAGTCTAGCGGTGGGACCTAATGGAAAGCACGTCGGCACCTACTCAGATTTCACCGAACAGGTCCAGCTTTTGGCATCTCTCTTGCTTGAGGTCTTCGCTGAAGAAGGTGGCTGTAAGCCGCTGACGACCCCAAAGCTTATCCTGAAAATACGCGCAGAAACCACCTCGAATGAGAGAGCAAAAGCGTTGCTGATGAAAGCTCACAGCTTGGCTTCAGAAAGAGGCTTTCTATACTTTGCCAACGCGCTCAAGAAGGAGAGGAAGCACTCTGTTTTTTCTTCATCAGGGTTTGTGCTCGACGCAGATTTGAACGGTGACTGGGAAACTGACACGTTGCGTACAGGGTGTCTCGGAGTTGTAACGATCAATGTTCCGCGGGTCGCGCATGAATCGTGTAGAGACCAGACAAAATTCCTTGAAATTCTAAAGGAAAGGGTTGAGATGGCAAACAGGGCCCTAGAAATCAAGCATCGAACCCTGACGCATCGCGGCAAGAACCTGCTGCCGTTTATCATGCAAGGCGGCAATGGTGACCAGTACTTCAGACTTGAAAGCTGTTCTCGCATAATAAACTTGGCGGGGTTGAAACAGGGTGCTGAGATGTTCTGTGAAAAAAGTGTTGGCGACGAAAAGACATTGGCTTTCTCCGAGGAAATCGCAAAAGAAGTTTCGATCTACGTTCAGAAGATCGGCAGAAGGCGCGGAAAACGCTTGTCCGCTGCGATGCTTCCCAATCGCGAAGCTTCTGAGAGACTGGCCCAGATGGACATCGAAAGGTATGGAGTTGCGAAGGTGAAGTTTTCAGGCGTGAGAGAGAAACCTTTCTACCCCACCGTCAACCGAATACCGATTACCGGCGGAAGGGTCACAGAAGAATCATTAACGTTTGAAGACAAGCTGGCCGAAGCGCATGTTAGTGGAAGCCTAACGGTCGTCGACCTTGACGAGAGCAAGCACGAACCTGAAGAGCTTATGACAATTACCAAACAGCTCACCGAAAGCCACAACGTAGGCGTCTTCACTTATGACCGCAAACTCACCTATTGTTTCAGTTGCAAGAAAAGCTGGTTTGGCCTACTGCACAAGTGCCCTTCATGCGGAGCAGTGGGAACGTTAGCCTTCTTTGACAGGTTCATGGGCACGTGATCTCTGAACGAGAAAGCAGTTTGCTATTTCACCGCGCCAAGTATCAGGGCCAGGAGTGCCATTCGAACTACGATCCCGTTTCGAACCTGCTGGAAGTAACGCGCGTACGGCGTGTTGTCAACCTCAGTGGCGATCTCATCAAGCCTCGGGAGTGGATGAAGAATCGTCAAGTCTTTCTTGGCTTCTCTCAGGGTTTCAAGGTCTATTCTGTAGGAGCCCTTAACCTTGGCGTACTCCACTGGGTCTGGGAAACGCTCCTTCTGTATTCGTGTGACGTACAGAATATCCACGATCGGAACTATTTTTTCAAGGCTCGTCTTCTCCGTCACGGGTATGCGTTCCTTTATCGTCTGAAGAACCTCTCGCCGCATTCTCAGAGTCTCCGGAGAAACCAGGTACAGCTCAATTTTGTAGAGTGAAAGAGCGTAGGCCAGAGAGTGAACTGTCCTTCCGTACCTCAGGTCGCCTACAAGAGCAACCTTTAGCCCTTCGATTCCACCCTTTTCCTTCACCATCGTGTACAAGTCAAGGAGTGCTTGCGTCGGATGTTCCTCCGCGCCGCTTCCACCGTTGATGATGGGCACCTTTGAGAATTCTGCGGCCAACCGAGCAGCACCCTCGAGCGGGTGTCGCAGGGCAATCACATCCGCGTAGTTATCCACAGTGCGTATGGTGTCGGCGAGGTTCTCACCCTTCTTCACCGACGCTATTTCAGCCTCTGCGAAACCTAATGTTGCGCCACCCAGCTTGAGCATTGCAGACTCGAAGCTTAAGCGGGTGCGTGTGCTCGCTTCGAAGAAAAGTGTTGCAAGAATCTTTCCCCGCAACATCTCTGAACCTTTCTCGGCAAGGGATTCCATGGTTTTGGCGACTTTGAAAACATGGCTTATTTCGTCTCTGGAGAAATCTTTGATCGAAATTATGTCTCTGCCCTCAAACTCCAAACTCCCACCCAAAGCAAATCTACGCAACTAATAGATAAGAATTTGTAGCACTGCTTCTCAGGAAAAGGGCTGCTGAGGAGCGGCTGAGAATAAGCTTTGCTTGCCTATATTCTTGCTAGAGATTTTTCGAAGTCTACAACGACGTATTTCTTGCCTTTCCGAATCACCTTGTGTCCCTCTTTCTCCAGAAGCCTTCACTGTCCTTCAACTCCTTCTGGATACTTCTCGTTTATGACTCCGCCAACTTTCAAAGTGCGCCAGTAAGGCGTAATTTCTTTACCCTTTACGGTTTGTTCTTCTGCAGCGCCAGCTGCAATGCGAGCAAAGATGCCCGTCATGATGGGACAGCCGATTGAAGCATTGTGTTTCCTCGCTAACGCTTCGCGAATTTCATTTACCGTGACGACTCTCCCTTCGGGCACCTTCCTCATGATTTCATCCACTTCCCTCGGTGCCGGGATGACCAGTGTGCCTGCGCCCCACCTCTTGTTCATCTTGGCAGGGATCTTTTCAACTCTTGGCAAACCCTTACTGTCCTCGAGCTTTTCAGGCCAACTTTTTTTCTTTGCCACATCATCCCCTGAATCAATCTTCAACCATTCCTAATAAGCCTTGAAAATCGTTCACAGCACAAATCGACACACCCACTTCATCTTGCGACTTCAGAAAACCCGTAAAGAACTTGGCGGTTTCTTCTCTATTCACAAAAGAAAAAGTCTAACTCTGCCAGAGATTAAAGTCTTTTATCTGCGGTTGTGGTATTACCGTTTTCTTGGAAGGGGATTTCGAATGACCGAGACTGAGCTACGTGTTTCAAAGATCAAGGATGGCACAGTTATCGATCACATAACGAGGGGACACGCGTTGGACGTTGTCAAGATTCTAGGCATAACAGGAAACGATAAAGGCCCTATCACGATCGCCATTAATGTTCCGAGTAAACGGCTAAAGACGAAGGACATCGTCAAGATAGAAGGCAGGGAGTTGAAGCCGCAGGAGGTTCACAAAATAGCTTTGATCGCGCCGCATGCCAGCATCAACATCATTCGCGACTACAAAGTTGTAAAAAAGGAAGAGGTGAAGCTGCCAAACGTTATTGACAACATCATCAAGTGTGCTAACCCAGCTTGCATAAGCAACAGCAATGAGCCTGTTAAGGCCAGGTTCTACGTTGAATGCGAGGAACCGCTGTCATTGAAGTGCCACTACTGTGGCTACATCGTGGAGAAGAAGGATGTGTTGCAGCAGTTTTGGTATTAGTGTTGAACAGTTAGACTGGCGAAACGTTTATATCGTAAGATAGCATATTCTATAACTAGATATGTCCGCTCCGGGACATATTGTATCCGTGCAGAACAAAAATACACTTGGTGAAAAATATGTTTGAAACGTTCACGTCCAACCTGTGGATAATCGCGCCCAGCTTGTGGGTGTGTTTCATAGTCTATGTAGTCTGGTACTCTGCAAAAGCGAAGGACTACGCGCCCATAACGCCTACAGAAGCCAGACAACTCTGGGTCATTCATCAGCAAGACTCCCACTGCAGCAGCAGAAAGTGGCGACAACTGAGAAAACGAGGCGCAACAGTAGGCTTCGAATGTGGCTGCGGCCACAAGCACCTGCAGCTACGCCCGCTCATGGCCCACCTGCCTTCAGCGGCGGTTCAGCTGCGGACCAGCGCATTCAACACCGCAGAGCCTCCAAACAGAACCTCGTAGGAACCTGAATCGGCAACCTTGATTCACCCGATCTGATCACGAGCCAACTGGAATAGCTCTTCGAAGTAGACCCTTCCCAACAGCTTGCCTCCGCCCATTCCTGGACATTCCTTCGTGGAAGAAAAAACGAGCCTCCCACTTCCTAGCGTTCTTAACTCGAACGGATAGTATCGGCAGACAAGCGGTCTCGAAGCATATACGGTACATGTGTCCTTTTCAAGAAATAGACACCTGCCGCTTATGCTCTTTCTCATCTCATAGACGTAGGGTTCGTAGCCTTCGGTTCTGCACGCGAAATCTTCAACAGGCCTTGAGGTCGTTTCAGAGATCTTCTCCGCCTCTCTTTTCAACAGGAGAATGTGCCTGGCCCTCGCTTCTGTATCGCCGCAGCACAGCGCACATCTCGTGCATTGAAATCGGACATTCTTCGGGTAGGCGAAGTTCGTACGAGTTCTAGACATCAACCAATGATGCAGGAAGCTAGGGGTAAAAACTCTTGCGCTTTAAGCTTTGATTCTCGGTTCTAACTTTTCGCATTCAGAGCTTTTTCAAACTTGGCGTTCTTTTCCTCCGAGTGCACTTCCACCGTGGCTAATTCTGGACTAACGACCCTCAAGGTCTCTTCTTTCGTTTTGCCGTCTTCAACGAGCTGCTTTCCTGCTTCTTTTGCGTCATTTCCAATCCATGTATTTCGGGTCGCCTCTACCTCAAACGTTATTTACTTTTTCAGCTGATTAGAACTCGCAGGATGTGGGCTATGTGGATCCAAGGACCCTTCTGGGATACAGTCACGTGCTCAGGAATCGATACTTGGAACAGCTTGCCACACTTCCTTGGAAGGAGGTTGTGAAGGGCCGTGGAGCCAGCTTTGATTCCTTGAGGAATATTCTTTTACACACGCTCGACGCTGAAGATAGGATGGTTAACTACGTCATCCCTAGTCGTGTGAAAGACTGGGTTTCACGGAGCCCAGACGATTTTCAGGACACAGCTTCCATCCGAAAACGCGCGAAAGAAGTTGAATCAAAGACTAACGTCTATGTCGCAAGGATAACTCCTGCTGAGCTTGAAAGAAAAGTGGAATACTCGAGGCCAGGAATGCCGCCTCTAACAGTGCGAGTGGAGGACATTCTGATTCACGTTGTCCTTGAAAACATACATCACTTCGGCGAGCTGATCGCGCTCCTGTGGCAAATTGACGTAGAACCACCTCACATGGGCTGGATAACCTACCTCCAGAGATAACCTCTCTACAGCTCTTAGGATCAGCAAATTTCACGCGGCCTAATCGAGTTTCCGAGAATCAATCAAGGCAATCGCTGAGAGCTTGTTGACTTGAGCGAGGCTCAAGGAATGTGAGAGTCGATGGGAGCAAAGCCACGGTTAGGTTGCTTGTGCTAGATTTTGTTGAAGGCCTGCTCCAAGTCGGCGATGATGTCTTCCGGGTCTTCTATTCCCAGAGCCAGCCTGATCAGCTGGTCCGTTATCCCTGACTTTTTTCGGTCTTCAACGCTGACGAAGTAGTGTGATGCCGTTACGGGCTGAGTGACCAGAGTTTCGGTTCCACCGAGGCTGGAGGCTAAAGAACAAAGCTTCAGGTTTTCTACGAACTTTGCAGTTGTCTCAAAGTCTCTGTTGATTTCGAAGCTGACGACTCCGCCGAAGCCAGTCATCTGCCGCTTGGCAATTGCGTGCTGGGGGTGCTTTTCGAGGCCTGGATAGTGCACGGTTTTGACTTTTGGATGTCTCTCAAGATACGTTGCCACCTTGATGCCGTTGGAGTTGTGCCTCTCCATTCGCAAGCCCAGAGTCTTTAACCCACGCAGTAGTAGCCAAGCGGCAAGGGGATCAAGAGTTCCGCCTAAGCTTTTGCGCATTTTTTTCAGTTCTTTCACAAACCTTTCTGAACCGCACACGACTCCAGCGGTCACGTCGTTGTGCCCACACAGGTATTTAGTTGCGCTGTGGACGACGACGTCGACGCCAAGCTCCGTAGGCTTTGTGTTGTATGGAGAAGCGAAGGTGCTGTCAACAACGACCGTGGCTCCTTTCTCTTTTCCGATCTTGGCGACCGCGGACAAATCCGCAACCTTAAGCGTAGGATTGGTCGGGGTTTCAGCGTAAATGACCTTTGTGTTGCTTCTAGTGGCAGACCTTATTTCGTCCAGGTCTGTTGCGTCCGCCAAAGTCGTTTCCACGCCGAATTTCGGCAATACCTTGTTGAAGAATTCCAAAGTTCCACCGTACAAGTCCCTAGTGGAGACAACGTGGTCACCTGAGGAAACAAGCGTGAAAAACGTTGTCGCAATGGCCGCCATGCCGGACGAGAAAACCGCTGCGTCCTCACTCTCTTCAAGTTCAGCCATCTTGTTCTCAACACTTCTAGTCGTCGGATTCCCATACCTGGTGTAAACGTACCCATCGGCTTTTTCGCCCATAACGTCTACTAGTTGCTTTGTGCTAGAAAACGCGAAGACGGATGTCTCATAGATCGGCTCGACAACAGCTCCCGTAGAAGAACCTCGCTTATCCCCTGCATGAACCGCTTTGGTTGAAAAACCCTTATCTCTTGAAACCAACTTGTCACCCGTTCAATCAATAATGAAGGAAACAATTTTACTCTTTCCCTACCGCGTGTGGGTAGAGGACTTTGAAGGCTCGTGCACATGAAAAAGTTCCGGTACCCGGTCGTTTTTGCCGTAACATTGGTTTTTTCGTTTTATTCACCCCCCAGAACCGACCAAAACTGCGGCGTTCAAGAGTAGCTTAAAACATCGGGCCCCATTCATGAAGTAACGTGGAGTTATGATACTCCCTTTGTATAGGGGCTTAGCGAAACCACAGCACCGCCATGTGTCTTTTTGTTTGGTTGAAAGCTGAAACAACCCTCTGAGCTGAGCTAGAAGAATATGAAAAAAGAGGGTTGCTGAGGGCGAAGGTTGTGCAGTCCTTGGTTTAGTTGTGGCGCCGCCGACAGGACTTGAACCTATGACCGACTGGTTAACAGCCATAAAGGGAAGTATCCCCTCAGACCCTTCTGGTAGAGCCTTTACTATTACAGATAGTGTGTTAGATAGCTTTGCTATGTTCTGTCGGGTTGACTTGCAACGTTCAAACAAGACTATTAAGATGCACATCAATGCTCTGACACGCTATACTAGAGAAATGGGCAATACTATAGATGCTACAAAAATCAGAAACTGGCTATTCAAATACAGAAACAAGAACGTCAACCCTAGAACGTACAGATGGTTCCTGTGTGCAATCAAAGTGTTTTGCAGAGACTATCTAAAGAAAGGTGAATGGGTTCAAACGCTAAAGTTTCCTAGAATAGACCTCAAACTAATTACACAGCTACCGTCCAAAGAAGAGCTTAAACAATTCTTCAATGCACTTCCACATGACAAGGCTAAGGCAATATTCTTACTCTACTGTTCTTCAGGCTTACGCAAATCAGAGATATTCGATGCAACCATGAATTCAGAGACTAGAGCCATTACACCAAACAACCATGAACAATACTCTACCAAGAACTCATACGTTAGCTTCCACAACAAAGAAACAGAAGAGTATCTCAAGCGTATAGGCTTCAATGTCAATGCGTCAGAAATCAGTATTCGTAGATGGTTCCAGACAGCATACAACAAAACAGGTGTAAAGATTACTCCACAAATGCTAAGGCAATGGTTCTGTGTGGCAATGACAGACTTGGGAGTTTCAGACCGATACATCGACTGTTTCTGTGGAAGAACTCCACACTCTATTCTGGCAAGACATTACACGGATTACAGTCCTAAGAAACTGAAAGAAGTCTATGACAAAGCAAATCTAACCGTACTGCAACAAGCAATCAGCTAACACACGAAACAGATCGAAAACACTCCTCTTTTTCTTTATGCGTAGAAGAACTACGGTGAAGAACTTCTAGAGACTCCTTGAAATCTTTGCATGTTTCTTTCTGTAGACAATGACTGATGGTAATGTTAATACCGAATAGAGGCAGGATAAGGACTGATGGGAGCTCGTACAGTTGGATAGGCACACACTACTTTGCATTTGCCAGATATTTCAGGTGAAATGGTTTTCTAATAGTTGTTGGGTTAATGTCTGAAATGAAGCTTTGAGTATCGATCAATAAGTCTGAAAACTCACTGTTGTGCTTTCTCATGAACTCTGCAAAGTCTGAATAGCTCTTGTGGAATGAAACAAAGATGCCATCCCATCCCATTCCTTGCCCTTCTATGGCTAAGATAACGTTTGGTTGTTTCATCATCCACTCTTCCACCTTCCTGAAGGATTTATCCCTCACTTCGGGCGTGGCATACTTAATCTTGTGTTTTACAAAGCTGAACGCAACAAGTTCAAAACCAATCTTCTCCCATTTTGGTATCGCCGTATACCCATCAATAAAGCTCTTTTCAAGATTAACCCTTCTTCTAGAGACAGTGGGCTGAGAAGTTCCCAGAGCTTTAGCCAGTTGTCTGTCACTTCTACGACTATCCTTCATCAACTCCGACAGAACTTTGTAATCGATAGTTTTCAGTTTCTCCATAGCGCATCATTGGTTATTCCTTTATGCGGTACTTATGACTTGTGGAAGAATCTTCAATTGAATATCCCATGAATAGACTTGATGTCTTAACTGTATTCTATGCACAGACTAGCTAGAACCATGATGAAAAACTTCTATGGACTTACTGAAATCTTTGAAGGTTTAGGCTTTTGATTGTTGAAGCTTCTGTTCTCTTTTCTTCGTTTCATTGAACAAGTATTCGAACCACTCAAGAATCTGTGGGTTGTTACTCTGTTTTCTCATGCCTTCAATCAATGGCTTCATTTTTAGCCAGAACATCTCCACTGCGAAGAGTTCGTTGACAAGTTCTATTTCTACGAGTCTTCTTTTCAGAAGAACGCCAATTCCCTCAAAGAAATTGCCTATCATAACGAAGGCTGTTTGGACTGGTCCTTCAGCAAAGGGTAAGCCGTATTTCTCCACGAAATCATCATAATCCTTGTATTCCACAGACAGGTACTTGAGGACTGCTTCGGAAGTTTCTCTTGTGCTGAAAGCTAAATGCAGTCTCATTAGAAGGTCCGATTTCCTTTGCTTGACCAGATTTCGAAGTTCAATAACAGTCAGCACAACGCCAACTAGTACGCCCGCTGCTGCACCAATAGCTGAAATCTCTGTAATGTCAAGCATTCTTGACACCAATCAACGTAATCCTGTTTGGTTCAGCTATAACTTTTCCGCAAAAACGAAACTGGCCTAAAAAGAGTAATAGAAGTGTCTTCCAGTTGAGTTAGAGGGTTTAGTGTCAGTTTTCGTGCTAAGCAGTTTTTGTCAGTATCTTTGGTTCTTTCCATTCTTCTCTGAGAATGCTGAAAAGGACGGTGTCTCTCCATGCTCCATTGCTGAAAAATCGTTTTCGCATTATCCCTTCTTTTTGGAAACCTGCCTTCTCCAGAACCTTTTGTGAAGCAACATTTCCGACATCTGTCGTGGCTTGAACGCAAGCTATGTCTTTTGAGAGAAACAAGTAATCCACCATTATCTTTGCAGCTTCGGTGCAGTAGCCTTTTCCTCTCTCGCTTGAAAGCAGTGCATAACCTATTTCCAGCATTTTCGCATAGGGTGCAAGCATGTTGAAGTGGGCTATGCCACCGATTTTGGTTCCGTCTTTCTTCTCAATAATGAATTGCCTATATTCCAAGGGATTGCTTTCAAAAGTCTTCTCCATGTCTGTCTTGGTTCTCTGTATTGGAGAGAAATATTGGCCCCAGAACTCGGGGTTGTTCATCCATTCCGCAATCAGAGGCAAGTCTTCCTTCTCCACAACCCTCAAATTCACATTCTTGCCTTCAAGCAATTATGACCACCCACTCAAGTTTATGGGACTGGTTCAGCTATAACTTTTCCGCAAAACCAGAAGAGACGAATGTAGAGCCCTGCAATGTCTTTGCGTGTCCAATATTAGACATTGTAGCAGAACCCTCCTTGAGCAGGATTTTCAATCTCTAAGCTTAGAGACCTTATGCTATCAAATCAAGAATAGAAAAAAAGAGAAGAGGAAACTCTGCTATTTTTTTCCTGAACAGCTTTGATAGAACGCTATACACAACACTAAAATCTGAAACCGATAAATTGCTATACACAACTAATGGAGGAAAGAAAAACTTGCCCAGAGTCAAATGCATAAAATGTGGTAGAATTGGTAACTTGACAATCAAGAAAACGAAGAGTCATGGAACAACATATGAATATTATTATGTCCAGCACTACATGAAGGAGAGCAATAAGATAGAATGGTGCTACTTGGGCAGCTATGAATCACTACCAGAAGACTACAGAGAAACTCTACAGAAAGACAAACCTATACACAACAATACACAAAACTATACACAAACAGAAAACCCTGATTTGAGTTCTATTTTGGATAATGAGGCGCCGCCGATAGGACTTGAACCTATGACCGACTGGTTAACAGCCAGCCGCTCTACCTAGCTGAGCTACGGCGGCATTTTTGAGCTTACAAGTTTTGGGTTTGCAGGGGTATTTAAGGTTAGTTGTCTACGACTTTATGTTGATGCCGGCCTGTTTGGCCTTGTACTTCGCTATGAGCATGAAGAGCTTGTAGAATGGTCTGACGGCATGGCCTTTCCAGCCTTCGGAAAAAGATATGCCTATTAGGTCGTCTATCCAGTGGAAGTCGTGCTGCACGCACTTCGTCAGCAGCTGTTCATGCGTTTTTGTCATCTTTGTTTCTTTGAACCAGTCCTCGTCTTTGAGCCTGCCCATCGGCACGAAAAACAGTGGCACGATGAGGCTTCTGCAGTCTTTCACGTCGTCGAGCAGTTCGATTGTTTTGATGAGGTCGTCTTCGGTCTCCTCTGGAACGCCGACGATGAGTGTGCACGCTGGAACCAGCATGTTGTCATGCATTAACCCCATACCTGTGCGGGCGACTTCTGGCCATTCTTGAGGCTTGAAGGGGTGAGCCTTCGCAGGCATGATCTTGGTTGCAAGTTCTGCTGACCCTGTTTCAAGCCCTATTTCAACTCCCCACCAACGCTGCTTCTGCCTTATGATTTCGGCCACTTCTGCGAAAAGCTTCGGCTTGGCTGCCACGGCCGCGAGGGAACAGTGGCTCCAAGCTATTCCGTCACACTTTTGGAGGACTGTTTCGTGTAGCTTGAGGAGTTTCTCGTCGTCGGGGAGAGTTGTTTTTGAACCGTAGAGCATGACATCGTCTTCGTGGAGGATGACTCCTCTGTTTCCAGCGTTCAGGTTCACGTCTACTTCTTCGAGTATTTTCTCGATTGGGAACCACCTCAACGGTCTCAGTGTCACGCTGCAGAACTTGCAGCCTCTGCAGCATCCGCGACCGATTTCCACTAATCCGTTGATTGAAGGGTTGAGGATGTTCGGTATCTCCTCGAGACGCGGCGTCTCTCCTATGCTAACCTCATAATTCGCTGGAAGGGTTTCACCGTTCATGGCGGCCTTGAAGATCTTTCCAACAACGTTCTCAGCTTCTCCCTCGATTATGCAGTCTATGCCGTACTTCTCGACGAACTTCGGCCTGTAGTTAAGCTGCCAGACACCCGGACCGCCCACGATGATTCTTAAGCCGCGCTTCTTGGCTTCCCTGACCTCAGGAAGTTCAAAAAGACGGCGAAAATACTGTGCCAAGAACGGCTCCTTTTTGAGAACGGACGCAAGAGTGCTCGACGCGGGACCCAGACCGAAGGGGTCCATGACGTGTATCCCAAGCACCTTCGCCTTGTGAAGCCACGCGCCGATATGGTCCGGAGTAACAGTAATCACTTTGAAGCCTTCCTTCACGAGCTGGGCCTCGATTTTCCTCAGCCCATACGGCGCGGAAACAGGCCTGCCGCCTTCCGTCTTGATTGGCGGAAAGAACAGTCGCCGGTAGATGAAGTCTGGGACAAAGTTTGGTGGAGCACAGGTCCCGAAACCTAGAAATTCGTTCTCACGGTAATCGCTCATCAACGTGCTGTCAGCGGTTAATACCACCGTGTCCTCCAAGTTTGTCTTCTCCCCGAAGTTCTCGTCACGCTTTTACTAAGATGTCTGCTTAGACCTTTAATTCTTCCGTTCCTGCCTAGAAAAGTGTATATGTTCCGTGATGCAATTAGGCTGAAAGACCATTGGAGAGAAAGATGGTGAAGAAACTCTTGGAAGTCAGATGGCACGGCAGAGGCGGCCAAGGAGCATGGACAGCAAGTGAGCTTTTTGCCCGAGCGGCCATCGCTGAAGGAAAGTACATTCAATCTTTTCCGGAGTTCGGCCCTGAAAGGATGGGCGCACCCGTGACGGCCTTCACTAGAATAAGCACTGAGCCCATAAGGCTACACTGCGCAGTCTACAACGCGGACGTTGTAGCCGTCTTAGACCCGACGTTGCTCAAGACGGTTAAGGTTGCAGACGGACTGAGCAACGAAGGCGGAAACATCATAGTTAACTCAAAGGAAACTCCATCCGACGTGAGAAAGGCACTGAACACAGACAGGGGAAAGGTCTGGACTGTTCCAGCATCGGAGATTTCGATGAAGATCCTAGGAATGCCAATAACGAACACTGCAATGCTCGGAGCCGTTGCACGCGTAACCGGGATAGTCAACCTGGAAACCGTTGAGAAAATGATCAGAGAACGTTTCAGACCAGACGTTGCCGAGAAAAACTTTGCCGTCGTGAAGCAGGCTTACCAGGAGGTAAAATCTGAATGAGTTCAAAGGAAAAAACGTGGAAAGAGATTTCCCTGGCAGGGGTCTGCTGGAAGAGCAGCTTAACATACTTAACCGGAGACTGGAAGTCTTTCACTCCGGTCAGAGACGTTGAGAAATGCACCAAGTGCTTGTTGTGCGCACTTTATTGCCCCGACGGCGCGATACACTGGAAACCCGAAAAAGGCGACATCGAATTTGACCTGGATTTCTGCAAGGGTTGCGGCATATGCGCCAACGAATGCCCAACCAAAGCGATCGTGATGAAGATGGAATAGGAGGATATGACGGTGAAGAGTGTTGTTAACCAAGAAACACAAGGCCTGAACGGAGACGAAGCCGTTGCGTTAGCAGTGAAACAGGCAGACGTTGACGTGGTTGCTGCGTACCCGATAACCCCTCAGACGATAATCGTCGAGAAGCTCAGCGAGTACGTTGCCAACGGCGAAGTTGAGACAGAGTACGTGTGCACAGAATCAGAACACAGCGCGATGGCCGCGTGTCTTGCAGCGTCAACAACGGGCGCTAGGGTCTTCACGGCCTCAGCATCAGCAGGCTTGGCGTTGATGCACGAAATGCTGTTCGTGACTTCAGGATGCCGTGCGCCAGTCGTCATGGCAATCGCGAACCGAGCGTTGTCAGCGCCGCTGAACATTCACGGCGACCATTCCGACGCTATGGCTGAACGCGATAGCGGCTGGATACAGATCTACACTGAAAACGCACAGGAAGTCTACGACTCAGTGCTTCAAGCCTTCAGGATCGCGGAACACTTGGACGTTCAACTGCCCGTGATTGTGGGCCTAGACGGGTTCACGTTGAGCCACACGCTTGAGAACGTGCTGACCTTCTCAGACGAGACGGTTAAAGGGTTCGTCAAGACTCGCCAGTTTCCAGTCGTGCTTACGCATGAAGGAAAAACCGTTCCCTTCAAGCTTGACCCAGAAACACCCATGACGATGGGACCCATAGCAATGCCGAACTACTACTTCGAGTTTAAACGGCAGCAGGAGGAAGCGATGAAAAACGCGTTAAGAGTCATCCAAGAGGTTCATGATGAGTACGCCCAGCTTAGCGGCAGATCATACGGCGATGGTCTGCTCGAGCAATACAGGCTTGAAGATGCTGAGATAGCTGTTGTTTGCTTGGGCTCAACAGCCGGCACCGTTAAGACGGTGGTGGACGAGCTCAGAGAGAAAGGCATCAGAGCCGGGCTGCTCAGAATTCGAACTTTCAGACCATTTCCGGTTGAAGAGATTGCTGAGGCACTCGGAAGAGTGAAGGCAGTTGCCGTCATGGATAGAAGCATGAGTTTTGGCGGAAGCGGCGGAGCGGTTTTCCATGAAGTCCGCCATGCACTGTACGACGGCTCAGCCCGACCTTACGTTGTCAACCACATCTACGGATTAGGCGGGAGGGACACAAGCCCCGCTCAGATACGCGTGATTTTCGAAGACTTGCAGAAGATGATGCAGACCAAACGTGTAGGAGACCTCGTGCGCTACGTTGGATTGAGGGAGTGAAAAGGAGGAAGAATGAATGGAAATATCCGAAGGAAAATTCACGGCAAAAGACATCGCTGAAAAACCCGACTTGTTCCTTTCAGGACACAGAGCGTGCGCAGGATGCGCGCCAGCAACGGTGCTGAGGCTGATCATGAAAGCGACGAGAGGACCGACCATTGTTACGAACGCTACTGGATGCATGGAAGTCGCTTCAACTATTTACCCGTACTCTTCATGGGCAACGCCGTGGCTGCACACGGCCTTTGAGACGGCAGCTTCAAACGCTTCAGGAATCGAGGTAGCGCTGAAGATTCTCAGAAAGAAGGGAAGGATCAAGAACGAACAGATAGACGTCGTCGCCTTAGCAGGGGACGGTGGAACGTTTGACATAGGCATACAGGCATTGTCAGGAGCCGTTGAAAGGGGACACGACTTTCTGTTCGTGCTCTATGACAACGAGGCTTACATGAACACTGGCATCCAGAGGAGCGGAGGCACGCCGTACGGAGCGTCAACTACCACTTCGCAGGCTGGTTCCGCCGTGCCTGGAAAGCTGGAACAGAAGAAGCCCATAGCCGACATCATGGTGGCACACGACATGCCGTACGTGGCAACAGCTTCACCTTACTATTGGAAAGACCTGATTCAGAAGACCAGAAAGGGTATTGAAGTGAACGGCCCCGCCTTTTTGCACGTGTTCGCACCCTGTCCGAGAGGATGGCGAAGCGAGTCTTCAAAATCGATTGAACTCTCGAGACTGGCAGTGGAGACGTGTATCTTCCCCTTATGGGAAGCAGTAAACGGCGATTACAAACTCTCAGTTCCGAGCAGGGTGATGGCATTAGCCCCGCAGAAGAAGAAGCCCGTGAAGGAGTACCTGCAGGTTCAAGGACGCTTCAGACACCTGTTCACACCGAAATACGAGAAGATGCTCGACGTAATTCAACACGTCACAGACGAGAAATGGAACCGACTGCTAAAGAAATGCGGAATCACACAGCCTGCGCAAGCTAAATAAAACGCACAGGATTACTCCCTTCTTCTTGTGAGGACCAAGAAGGAAACCATGAGAATAGCTTCTATACGAGACGGTTTTGAAAACGCTTTCTGGAACCATGTTTACCAAGACCCACTGCATTACTATTTCTTCATTCTCGACTGGAAAGAACGCCCAGAACAGACGAAGATTTTTTTGGCCATGGAAGGAAAGAAGATCCGAGGATTGATGCTGGTGTACGCAGACGCCATTGTTCAACTGCGAGGAAACCGAGAAGCCGCCGAAAAACTGCTCGATTCTGTCAGCCTAGAAAAAGTCGAGCTGCAAGCCCCTCTTGGCTGCGAAGACATCGTCACTAGAAAGTACAGTCCTCAGATCATGTACGAGCTTGTGTTAATGACTTTGAAGAAAGGAGAAGAGAACATACAGGTCAAAAGCAACCCTGTGAGGCTGAAACCCGAAGATGCTGAAGAAGTTGCAGAGATAATGAGAAAGGCGGATCCTGAATGGTGGGGCGACATAGCGGTTGAGAACAGGAGAGAGTCGTTGGAAAAGACGTATTGGCTTGGAATGAAGCGTGACGGGAAGATTGTTTCGGTTGGCAACGCTCGTTTCGCAGATTTTGGAAGCAACATCGGTGTCATAGCCACGGATGAACGTTATAGGAACATGGGCTACGCAACTTCAATCGTGTCAGCGTTGGTTCAAGAAATCCTCAAGAGGTCTCCACCAGCGCTGATTCACGTGCTCAGCGACAACGCGCCTGCCATACGTGTGTACTCGAAAGTCGGGTACAAGCCTTACAGACACTATCTTCTGATTCGGGCAGAAAGAATCAAGAGTTGAGGAAGGCAACATTCAGAACACTCGGAGGTTTCTTACGTTGTTCTGCTCAGATATTTTTCCACTTCGCGTTCAGCGTTGTCTGCTCTTATGAAAATCGGCACGTTTTCCATGCCTGTTGCTATGTAGCTTGAGAGCAGCCATTCTCCTGGAGCGAATTCCAGCGTCTTCTCGAGGATTCCTTTGTCTATCATGAACGTTTCGCTGATGAGTTGGCGGTCGTACGGCCGTGGCAGAGTTCCTACGAAGTACGTGTGAACCTGCTGCAGCGCGTTCGTGTTCAGGTACGCGATGCGCTGCGTGGCGATGCACACGCCGAGACCGTATTTTCTGCCCTGTCTCAGCAGGGTTTCAACGTGGGTTGAACACTTGGCGTCTATGCCGCTCGCGTTGCTGGCGATGAACTCCTGCGCCTCATCGAACACGATGAGGACGTGCGGCTTCACTTGGAATCGACGCTTTCTACGGGCGAGCAGCGCTTGGGTCAGGTTTATGGCGAGGTCTTTTATGGCGTACGGGTCGGAGATGGATATGCAGACGAGCCTCGTCGCCTTGTCTTCCAGCAGCTCCCGGATTCTTTCAACCGTTAATCCGCCCTTGGCGTCGTCTTCTCTGGTCTGTCGCTTTCTTATCAGGTCACTGAGTGAAGACCTGGTCGTTGCCCACGCGTACAACCCGCTCTTGTCGCTGACCTTGAACTCCTCAACTGCTGCAGCCGCGACTCCGCTTATGTGTTCCACGAATTCTTCGTCCACTTCTTGATTTTCACTTAAACCGTGCTCCTCGACATACTCCAACGCGGCTGCATGTATCCTGTCGATCGCGTTCATGTAGTGGGGCCTATCAACAGACAACCTTCTCTGGTCACCGAGTTCGCTCATAAACTGACCATACGTCGGAATCTGCTGTTTAGGCTTCACATAATGGGCCAGCCTACCCTTGTCGATTATGCACTGGAGGCCAGACTTGGTTCGCTCATCGGTCTCGAACTCTCTTGGTTTCACGACCGAGTTGAAGAACTGCTCAAGCGAGTCAATCCTGTATTCTAGGATTACCTTCGACGAAACGTTCGGGTCGGCCAGCATGTCCAACAGGAGGAACACGTACTCGCAGCTTATGTCAAAGATCACGACCTTTGTGTCACTGTTGTGCAGCAGGAGCCTTCGCAGGATGTTCGACATCAGGTTGCTCTTTCCACCGCCCGTGAACGCAAAAACACCGAAGTGGTAGCGAACCAGTTTCTCAAAATCCACGTATATCGGTATGCTGGTCTTGCTTGCCTCGAACATTTTGATGAGACCTAGTCTGGGGTCAGTTCGGGCGTCTTCCACGGTTTTGGAGGTGTCCACGCCCAGCTTTTCAGCGATTTTTTGGTTGTAGATGCGGTTTATCATCTCGCTGTTCAGCACGTAAGATGGGCAGCCCGCAACCGGGTAGGAGAAGCCCTTTACAAACGTGAATTCACACTTCCTGTCCAAGACGAGATCGTAGTTTATGGGTATGGCGTCTATCTGAATCATCATCGTGGTCTTGTCGTTCGTCTGCCAATCGTCTTCAGACTGTTCGATGATCTCAAACTGCATTGGGTAATAGCCGTGGTCGGAGAGGCCGCGCAGGCCGAAGTGCTCGGGCCAGACTCGGCTGAGCTCCATTAAAGTGTATCTTTCCAAGCCTTTTTCAGTCTGTTTGAAGTTCTTGACGGCTAGAAGCATGCCCTCTTCCAAGAGGGCCATGAGGTCTTTCTGATACTCAACCTTGACTCGGCACTGGTACCGTGCGCTTGTGCCGGCAAGCTTCGTGTCCTCCGTTGTGGCGAAAAACCTTGGGATGACGGCGGCAAGCCTACCGTTGAACCTACTGTCAAAGTCTGTGAAACACGCGTCGTTAAGTCTACTCTCTTCTTGCGGCTTCAATAGAAGCCCTCCTTTCTCTGAAGGTGCTCATGTAGAATATGAACTTTCTCAATCTATGATTGTTGAGTATCCAGTCAGCCGTGGTGTCCACGATGAGCCTGAACTGGCCGTAGTTCCATTTTGCAATCTTGTCTGCAATGAAGAGGGGCTTGTTGTGTCCGAATGCTTCTGGAATGCTGGAAGGAGCCATCGCCGTCAGCATGGTCATGATCATGTCTTGAAGCCTGTTAGGGGCATCCTTGTCCTTGAAGAGAACGACCTCAACGGGCTCTATGGCGCCTCCGTACTCGTTCCAAAACGCCTTGACGTTTTCGGGTTTGCAGTCGTACTCGGGGTAGACTAGCCTGTCTATCAGCAAAACGTTGCTGCGAAGTATCGGGTCCGTCTTCGCTTGGCTCAGTTGAACATATGTTTTCAGAAAGACCTTCTCCAAGCCTATTCTGTTCTTTATGGCTCCTGAGACGAAGCCTCTTCGGTTCTGGCGGTCTGGAACCATTGTTCGGAAGGCCGAGTCGTATTCTATCAGGCTCCAAGGCGGCTTGATTTCTTCTGGGTTCAGCATGCTCGTTGACTGTAGTATCATGCGGTCGGTGTTCGGCAGTTTTTCAAAGTCCACTCTTGAGACGGAGGTTTTGAGAAGACCTTCGTTGTGCATTATCGGGATCAGCTGCCGCTTGAAGTCTCTTGCCGCCGTGTCCTTCGTTATGCCGATGAGCAGGACGCGTCTTTTCCAGCACTCTTCCATGATCATGTGAAGCGTGAAAAGCGTGAGGAAAGCGATGTCGACGGTTGTGAGCCACTGTTCCTCACCGCCCTTCAAAACTTTCATGAGGCTTGAAGTCTTTGTCGTTGACGTTTCGGTGAAGAAGAATCGGTCGCCCAGGCTGACGACCAGCTTTTTGACTCGTTGAAGAACGGTGCTGTACTTTGGGTTCAAACTGTAAGTGTCGTTTTTCTGGGCCAGAATATGCTCGTCCACTGAGCGCTTCATGTGCCGAGCGACCCTCTTGGCTCTTTTTTCGTCGCTTATGCCCAGTTCGGCCAGGATATGCTTCTCAGTTAAGGGCCCCTTCTGTCTGATCAAATCGATTATCGCATGGCTCAAGTAGTCGCCTCTTGGAGGAGGCAAGCCTAAAGCTTCGTTGCAGACGCACTGTCTTGCGATTGTCAAGTCGTTGATGTCAAGCGGCTCATCATCGCCGACTCTGTAGCCGATCAGGCTGCACCTCGTCTTCCACAGGTCTCGTTTCGCCGTGTCGTAGACAAGGCTTGCCCGCTCGGTCGATAAGCTTCTGTCCAAGAAGATTATGCGTATCTGTTGGCTAGAGTCTGTCACAAGCTTGTAAGCTAGGTAGTATTCGGCGAAGGTCATTATCCAGTTTGCGATCGTTGCGTTGTTTATGATCGACTGGTCGGTGAGCGGTTTGTTTGGGTTAACCTCGCCAGCCTCTTCGGCCTCAAAGAAGGCTTGGTCCACCTCTGGGATTTCGTTGACGTAGACCGGCACGACGCTTGATATTCCCGCGGCCTGTTGAATCGTTTTCATATCATACTTCACCTGCGGAGCTTCTTTCTCAAGAAAAGTTATGGTGCCCGTCGACGCGTACGCTCCTCCGAAGAAGATCACCAAGTCAAACAAAGGTCTCGAGTACATCGTACCGTCTATGCCCGCAAAGCGGACGCTGGAAGCGCCGAAGAAATCTTTCGCAGTTTCATACGCCTTTCCGGAGTCAAACTGCATTCTCACAAAGTTTGAGAGCAGATCATCGTAGAGGTTTCTCAACGATGAAAAACGCTGCTCATAATCCGAAACCTGCGATGAAGCTCCTAGCCTCAGTGCTTCACTCGTCCGTTTTATAGCACCGCTTAACGACGACATCCCGTCAGTTCTCTCCAGCATCACATGATGATCATCTAATGGTAAAAGCGTTGTCAACTATTACACTTTCACATGTCGCCATCCAGCTTGACGGTAGACATTAATGCGTGGTTATTCTGATGACAAGTAGCGTCGACGCGCGAGCTAGAGCTTTGGAATATTTTATATTCGCTCATTATTCTAGATGATCGTCATGCCTAAAATTGAACTCAGATCCAAGCTCACTCTCTTTGATGTGACGAATCTAGTGGTGGGAGCAATTATAGGTGCCGATATTTATGTAGCCTCATCGCTTGGTGCGGCTCTTCTTGGCCCATTTTCACTGGTTGTGTGGGTGATTGCAGGGATCATTGCCATCGTCATTGCTTTGTGCTTCGCTGAGTGCGCTGCTATGGTTCCAAAAGTCGGAGGACCATACGCGTATGCAAGAGAAGCTTGGGGACCGTTTGCTGGATTCACTGTCGGTTGGTCGCTGTGGCTAGCAGAATGGATCTCACTCGCAGTTTTTCCAGTGGCCTTCACCCAATATTGCTTGTTCTTCCTTCCAGGCATGAATATTTTTTCTCAGACAGCCGTAAAAGTGTTGTTCATCATCTTCTTAATAGTCACAAACATATTTGGTGTCAAAGCTGCGGGAAGAACAAACGACGCGTTGACCCTGGCCAAACTTGCCCCGTTAATCTTCTTTTCCGCAGTCGGCATTATTTATGTAGTTTCAAACACGGGAACGGCAGCCGGCAACTTCGCCCCATTTTCTCCCTTCGGCTTGGGAAACTTTGGCCCCGCTCTCGTTCTCATATTTTGGGCATACGCGGGCTTTGAGATTTCAACCATACCGGCTGGAGAGATCGACAACCCTCGCCGAACCATTCCAAAGGCAATACTGGTCGGGATTTCAATCGTCACCGTATTTTATTTGACGACGAACTTTGTGCTTCTAGGCGTAACAAATTGGAAACAACTGACAGGAAATGCGCCAATTGCCACGGCGACAAGCACTGCACTAGGGTCAATACCGACGCTGGCGTTGGTGGGTGCGTGCATAGTTGGAATTGGAGCTCTGATTTCTATAGCTGGGTCGGACGAGTCTGGAATGATAGGGACCTCTAGACTCGGTTACGCGTTGGCTGCCGACGGCCTTTTTCCGCGGGCGTTTGCTCGAATTCATCCGAAGTTCAAGACACCCTATCTGGGCATCATCATACAATCGGTCACTGCGTTGGTGGCAGCGATCGTGGGCGGACTACAAATGCTCATAGCCACTTCCGTGTTCTTCATGTCCGTTGCGTACGCAGCAACGAGCGCGTCTGTCTTCTGGCTACATCGGAAGAGCGGAGAATCTCAAGGCCACCTCGTAGGCCGCGAGATTCTTCCAAGCCTCGGAGTGGTCTTCTCGGTCTACCTGATCTCACAGTGCCCGCCGACACAGATCGCGCTTGGGCTAGCTCTCCTCCTAATTGGAGTTCCCATATACATCAAATACTCTCCGAAGAAGGAAATGGCAGAACTGAAAGAAGCATTGATTTCAAGAGAAACTACACTGAAAAGAGCCTATGAACAAGAGCACACATTCTTGGCTCACGCCCTCCGGCACATCAAGAAATACTACAGAAGGGTGACTGGCAAGAAACAGACGTGGGACGAAGCGGAATGAGTCAATTTTGCTGCGAGGTTCAGTGCGTCACAAAAGCGTTACGTCGCGGGCACCAGATGACGCAAAGAGGCTAAATTTGACGGGGAAAAAGCGTTTATCTAGTGAAAGTTTCACTACTGTGTGTGGTGAGTGTGGTGAAAAAAAGCGTTGAAGAACAAATAAAAACGCTACTTGCTCGGCACTCATTTCCACCTCTCGAAGTGATCATACCGATTCTTGAAAAGGCAGGACGAGGAGAACAAGAACTAAGAGACCAAATGTATGACACGGAAGTGTCGATAACCAATGGAGTGAGAGAAATCCTCAACCTCAAAGGCAGGGACATGAAGACCTTTGCTAAAATATTCGAAATCATATGCGACTTTTCCGGACAGAAGATTGAACCTATCGAATTGTCACAGACCAGGTTCTCCCTGAGCATATCGGACTGCCCCATGCTGCACGTGGGAAAAGATGTAAGCATAAGCGTCAAAAGCAAATTCTGCGACCTGTGCTGCTCCGCAGGAGCTAGCGCGATCGCTGGCACCGTGCTCGACCAGGAATACACCTGCTCCTGGGACAAGAAGCTGATAAGAGGCGCGGGCAAGTGCACAACGACTGTTGAGCTAGGGAAAACCAAATGAGTCATCCCAGAAGCACTCTGCTTCTCGTTTTCATTCTGCTGGCAACCGCTGGAATAGTCTTCATCCTAGCCTGGAGAAACGCTACGTGGTCCGTAAGATATACTGACCTAACAACGATCCTCTCCACAACTACCGCAACGTTTGGAACCATGCTGGGAATCATAACCGCTGGACTCATGTTCACCCACGGAAGATTTAGCGAACTTGTAAGTGAGCTGAGCGAGAAGTCTCCCGATTATCTCATGAAAACATTGTCGCTGGAAAAGGTGCAGTCAGTCGGATCTCATCTCCTCTCTCTGCGAAAAACATTCTCACACCTTGAAACAGAGACATCAGTTGCCGAAGAAAAGGGTCTTTATGAAAGGATCATCGAGAAAGTATCTTCAACGTTCGTCAACTTTGCGGTGCTGCTGAACCTGAAACTGCGACGACAAGGATTACCGGACACAGGCTTTGTGATCTCAGAGATGGATTCAACTATCTATGCAAGATACCAGAAAGAGAGAAAAAACCTCAAGAAAGAGTGGCAGATACTGGCAACCTTCAAGCAAATAGTAGATATGTGGGAAGGACGAGCTGCTTCAATCATCGAAAAATCGGAAAGGACGACATCACTCCATTTAGACCTCAAAAGCGCCCTTTCTATTCTAGAGCTGAAAGAAAAGATTAACACAAGCTCGAAAAACGTTCAAGGCGACGTCGCAATAGCACTGAGTGAACTGAGTGAGGAGATAAGCAAGATCGAGAAGCAACTTCATGAGGACAGGATACCTCAACTGCTTTTACAGATGCAGGACGCAAGCGCTCTCCGCGGCAGATACTTTTACCTAGCACTTGCGTTCATCGCTGCTCCCCTTTTCGTTAATCTCCTGGTCTTGCCACAACTCTCTGAATCGACTACACCGTTCTTTCAACAGGTCATTTCAGCAACGAGCTTTCTCAGCGTGATTGGAGTCATTTTCCTGCTCGTCTACATTTACAAGATACTGAGCGTGTAAAAGGCTCAATGGAGAGAATACTTCCTCGACTTCCATTCGCAGTCTTCGCGCGCCCTTAAAATATGCGAGATTTCATCTGATCTAAGGGAGAACAGGACGGCTATGCCCATGAAGGAACTTGACCTTCTTCTAACTTACAAGTGCAACATGGAGTGCGATCACTGCTTTGTCTTTGGGAGCCCAGACGCAAAAGGAGTGATGAAGATTTCCGACATACGAGAAATATTGAACGAAGCAGAAAAGGTCAGAACTATCGAGTGGATCTGTTTCGAAGGCGGTGAACCGGTGCTCTACTACCCTATCCTCCTGTGGGGACTGCGTGAAGCAAAGAAGTTAGGGTTCAAGACAGCGTTCATCACGAACGCCTACTGGGCCACGTCAGTTGAAGACGCAAAAGAATGGCTGAAACCCATCTCAGAAATAGGCGTATCCGATGCGGTGATCAGCGAAGATGAATTCCACTACGGCAAAGAAGAAGAGAATCTCGCAAAACATGCTTTTCAAGCGGCCAAGGACCTTGGGTTACCAGCGAGCAGCATCAGCATAGAACAACCCAGGAAAGACCTGACTGGAAGAAACTGGAAAGGAGAGCCCGTCAGAGAAGGCGCTGTCCTCTTCAAAGGAAGACCTGCCGAAAAACTGACTGAAGGTTTGCCTAGAAGACCGTGGCAAGAACTCGACAAATGCTTAGACGAAGACTTCTCGAACCAGAAGCGGGTACACATCGACCCGTTTGGGTACGTCCACGTGTGTCAAGGCATAACCATAGGCAACATGAAAAAGAAAGCACTGCACCTACTGTTCGAACAGTTTGACCCGTGCGAGCATCCTGTGTGCGGACCGATTCTGAAGGGCGGCCCAGCTGAGCTGGTCAGAAGGTATCAGGTTGATCATGAAGAAGGCTATGTGGACGAGTGCCACCTCTGCTATTCTGCTCGTGTGAAGCTGAGAAAGATGTTTCCGGACATTCTTGCACCAGATCAAATGTATGGGCTCTACACTTGAAACAGGGATCTCGGATATTTTGATTCACCCTACGTCTTAGGGGAAACACTGCACTCCATGAACCTGCTGTGCTCGTTGAAAATGTTTAGGCATGCCTAAATCTTTATTAGGGGCGCGGAGACATTTAGGTATGCCTAAATCGTGCGTGAAAGTGTGGAAAACAAAAGCGTTGAGGACTACCTGAAAGCGCTGTACGTTCTTTCTCGAAACGGGAAGACTGTGACCACAACCGAGATAGCGGAGCATTTTGAAATTGCTCCCGCAAGCGTTACAGAGATGCTGAAGAAGCTTGCCAAGAAGGGTTACGTGAAATACTCGCCTTATCACGGGGCTAGGCTCACAGACAAAGGTCTTCGAGTTTCCGAGAAAATAACTCGGAAGCATCGACTGCTTGAACGGTTCCTGCACGACGTTTTGAGAATTGGAAATGATAGAGTTCACTTGGAAGCGTGTGAGATGGAGCATGCCTTGTCCGATGAGGCCGAAGAGTCTCTTTGCAGATTTCTGAAGCACCCTGACAAATGCCCTGATGACGAGAAGATTATTCCTGCTTGTGATTTGCCTTTTTCGAGTTGCGAAGAATGCGTGGAGTTGCACAGAAAAGGTTTGGAAGAAGTGGGAAGACGCGAAAAGGATTTGATGGCAATAAGCCGTCTCAAGGAGGGCCAGCAGGGCAAGGTGTCCTTCATAAGGGGAGAACACAAAGTCCTCCAGAGACTGTTGGACATGGGCTTAACGCCGGGAACAAGCATAAACGTCGTTAGAGTTGCGCCGCTCAAGGGTCCAGTTGAAGTTAGTGTTCGCGGTTCAAGGCTCGCTCTCGGTCAAGACATTGCTGCGAACGTCTTCGTTGACGCTTCTAAGAGTAGTAATTAAGGTTAATGATGCGACATGTCATGCCACGCTGCCCCTGATGCGAAAGAAGCTCAAAGGGACCGCGGCCTATCCATCGCCTTGGCTGGGAATGCAAATGTTGGCAAAAGCGTGTTGTTCAACCAGCTCACCGGGTCAAGTCAAATCATCGGCAACTGGCCCGGGAAAACGGTGGAAAGGGCGCTCGGCACGCTTAATTTCGAAGGACAAAAGATAACGGTCGTTGACCTGCCTGGAATCTATTCATTCTCCACCTTTTCCATGGAGGAAATCGTGTCAAGAGAATACATAGCCCTAGAAAACCCTGATGCCGTCATCAACGTTGTCGATGCCTCCGTTCTTGAACGCAACCTGTTCTTCACCATTCAGCTCATCGAAATGGACGCTCCACTCGTCCTCTGTCTAAACCAAGTTGACGTTGCAAAGAAGAAAGGAATAGTAATCGATAGAAAAAAGCTGGAGCAGGCCCTAAGCGTGCCCGTTGTTCCAACCGTGGCCATCAGAGGAGAGGGAATATACGAGCTGACAAAAACCGCCGTCAAAGTCGCACGAAACAGCAACCACAAGAAGACAACGATAAGATACGGAGCCGAGGTAGAAGAAAGAATAGAGAAACTCGATCAAGCAATCCAATCTGAGAAGCTCACACTTAGGTATCCGTCCAGGTGGGTTGCCATCAAGCTCTTAGAGAATGATCCTGAGATTAAGAACCTCGTTGGTTCCAAATCTCAGGACGTAGTTCATGAATCTGAGGCTCTAGCAGCAGAAATATCTAGCATCCACAACGAACAGTGCTTTGCAGTCTTGGCCTCTGAGAGATATTCGCTTGCCAGCAAGATTGCAAACGAGGTTCAACGACAGAGCGAAATCAAAACTTCTCTTTCAGAGAAGCTGGACTGGGTCACCACACACAGCACGTTCGGCTACATCACGTGTGCAGCCGTAATAGCCGGGTTGCTTCTCTGGACTTTCGCCGTTGGAGGACTCCTTTCAAACCTGTTTTCAGCCGCGTTGGGCTTCCTTGAACCCGTGAATCCAAGGTTCAGCGGATCGATTGTGGGCATCCTCTGGAACGGTGTTTACGGCGGTTTGGTAGCCGGCGTCACGTTGGTGATACCCTACGTCGTGCCCTTCTACATTATGCTTGCTATGATTGAAGACTCCGGCATCCTTACCAGAGTTGCATTCATGATGGACAGCGCAATGCACAAGATCGGATTGCATGGAAAAGCCCTGATTCCAATGATCTTAGGCTTTGGATGCAACGTTCCTGCAATTCGTGCGTGCAGAATCATGGAGACAAGGCGTGAGCGGCTCCTTGCGGCCTTCGCCATTACCTTTGCGCCTTGCGCAGCAAGAACGATCGTGATTCTCGGTCTGGTAGCGGCTTTCATAGGTCCAGGGTGGGCACTTGCACTCTATGCAATAGATATTGCAGTTATCTTCGCTTTAGGCAGAGTGGCACTGAAAGTCGTTCCAGGCAAATCGACGGGTCTCATAATGGAGATGCATTCGTTCAAGGTTCCTTCTTTGTCTGTTGTGTGGAAACAAACCTGGGTCAGGACCAAGTCGATAATATACATGGTTTTTCCAATATACATAATTGGAAGCGCGCTCGTTCAGGTCCTGCTCGCCACCGGCACCCTCGGATATCTGAGCAATGCAATCTCGCCTTTTACTGTTGGATGGCTTGGGCTTCCCGCAATCGCTGGAATACTTCTGATACTCGGAGTGGTAAGGAAAGAAATGATACTGCTCGCCGCGGTGGCTCTTTATAGCTCAACAAACCTTGCGCTGTTTCTAACACCTGTTCAGCTGATAATGCTCGCCTTGATTGGCATGCTGTTTATGCCTTGTCTATCAACGATCGCGGTTTTGGCTAAAGACTTCGGATGGAAATCTGCTGCTGCCATATCGATAGCCAATTTCGCATCCGCCATAATCGTGGGAGGAATAGCCTTCAGGCTGCTCTCTCTTGTACTATGATTGACAATCATTGAGTGATGACCGAGACCAGGCGCGATATGTCGTGCTTTCAAAAGGTCTATTTTGAGTTATCTTTTCCTGCGCTGATGGAAAGAGTAAGGTTGCTCATGCCAAGAATAACAGTCCTAACTCTCATTGAGGAAATCGAAGTCAACGCTTGGGGCTGGGACCACCTGGGCGAAATGAGAAAACAGTACTCAGACATCAATTTTGATTTTGCCCATGACGGAATGAAGAACCAAACATAGAGTAACGAATGTTTACAGAAGAACGTAGCTTAAGGGCGCTGCACGTTTTCGAGAGAGCGAGCTGAACCTTCCACAACGTGAAAAGTCCCTTTTCTTCCAACTCTTAGTTGCTTTTCGCCTCTGAACGTGGATATGCTTCCGTTTTCAATTTGAACAGTGTCTCCTGTGGACAGAGAGCTTATCTGTTCGTTCCACAGGCACAGCTTGATCCTTCCAGTTTCGTCTGATATCAAAGCGTTAGCCACGCTGGCGTAGTTGCCGAACCTTGTAAAGACGAGGTTAGGCTTCGCAATTTCTAGGACCTTGGCCTTCAGGTTGACTTTCTTCATGCCGGCCTTCAAATCTCTGATTTGAAACGAGTGGGGTCCATTGTTCTTGTTGATCAGACGCCTTCGGAACATGCTGGTATCGCTGAGGTCTTTGATTGACTTGTTTTGTTCGAAGAGAAACTCTTTAGAAACGGGGAATTGAGCGACGACCTTTGCACCGTTCGTTATCAGCAGAACCACCTTGTTCCTATGTGTTCCACGGCTTTCGATTGAGAGGGTACCACACGTGGATTCGCCGCTTTCTGCCGCTGACGTCAACGCTTCGAAAAATCTGGTGGGGCCGACATCGTATTTTGCTGAAAGAAATGCCAAATATTCGCCGGCTGATACTTTGTTCCGCATTACTACTTCTCCAGAGTAAGCGTCGTCTCCTTTGTTGAAACAGTGACGCTTCTTGCCTTCTCCCGATGGCATCCCCTGTCAACGATAGAAGGACATTGCAAGATAACTCCACGCTTCCTTATAAGGACAATCCAAAGCTTGTTAGACCATGAAGGTGAAACTCTCAAGTGGTCATGCTCCGTTTCGGGCGAGTTTGACATCCACATCAACAGGTCATATGAGCAGTAGGGGGTTTACTTCACGAACTTCATCGGGTGTCTTTTAAACCTCTTCTTGCAGGTCACACTGCAAAAGTGATAGGTTTCACCGTCAAACGTGATCTTGAACTTGGATGTTTTGTCGTCCAGAACTGTGCCGCAAACTGGATCCTTAGGCATTACCCTGATCTTAACCTCAATGAAAAGTGTGCTTTCTGCTTATTATCATTAGTGGTGAGAAAAGCTGCAAACAAAAAAAGTGATTGGGAAAAAAGGGTGAAACGAAGATGAGATGTTAGCTAATGAGCTTAATATCTTCGTGGCGGTCTTCGTTTAGAATAACACTCTTGGCAGTATACTGGTCTGCTTCCGTCTGGTTTGAAGGGAACTTCACATTCCTTTCCGCAATCAGCACAAACTGCCTTAGACATCTCTTTTCTATACATCTGCTCTTTCAACTCCTTCTGCTGTTTAGCGCAAAAAATTCTTTTTGCACAACTCTTTGATGTGTACACGCCTTTTTAACCTTATCCATTTGTCAAGGCCATTTTCACGGTTATTTCATGAACGGATAATGTTGGAGGTCTCATACGAATTCTTGAATTGGAGAATCCGCCGAAGAGTCGGCTAATTTTTCTATCGTGGTTTTGGTCAAGGCTTTTATGTTGTTGAAGTCTGACATCTCTCCATAGCTTACAAGCGTTATGGCTGTTCCTTCGCCTCCCACCCTAGCTGTTCTGCCGATTCTGTGGAAGTAGACTAATGCGTCCAGCGGGACATCGTAGTTTATTATGTGAGTTATTCCCTGAATGTCCAAGCCTCTCGCTGCAACGTCGGTAGCGATGAGCAGTTTCAGTTTTCTATTCCTGAACAGGTTGATGACAAAGTCCCTTTGGGATTGAGTGAAGCCTGCGTGCAACGGCTTTGCATCATATCCTCTGCTTCGCAACGTTTCTGCCAGCATGCTCGTCTCTGTCCGGGTTCTGCAGAATATTATTGCTCGGCCTATGTGGTTCTCGTCCAAGATTTTGCAGAGAGTCTTGAGCTTGTCATGAGAGTTCACGATCGTGTAATACTGGTCCATCTGCGTAAGGGCTATCTCGTCTTTGCTCACGAGTATTTTTTCCGGGTTCTTCATGTATCTGTTACACACGTTCATGACCGTTTGGTCTATCGTCGCTGAGAAAAGGCTCGTCTGCCTGTTTGACGGTACTCTCGAAAGTATGAATTCAATATCCTCTATGAACCCCATGTCGAGCATTCTGTCGGCCTCGTCTAGAACGACGATCTTCACTGATGCCAGATTTAGGATGTGTCTCTCAAGCAAGTCGATTATGCGGCCTGGCGTGCCCACAACTATCTGGACGCCGCTTCGCAATGCACGCATCTGCTTCTCAATCGATTCTCCACCGTAGACCGGCAACACTCGCAATCTTGCGTACTTTGCAAGTTGCCCGATGTGCTGTGCAACCTGAACGGCAAGTTCCCGGGTTGGCACTAGAACTAGACCTTGGACATTGTTGATTCCTGAGTTGACTCGTTCAATCATCGGAATTCCGAAAGCCGCGGTCTTACCGGTTCCGGTTTGTGCTTGTCCGATGACGTCCCTGCCTTCAAGTAGCGGGGTTATGGCTTGAGCCTGTATTGGAAAAAGGTTACTGAACCCAAGCTCTTCTATGCTTTTCAAGACCTGCGAACTTATCGGCAGGTCCTTAAAGTACTCCATTTGCATATGTTTCATTTCTCCTGCCACAAAATTTTACATGCATTTCCAAAAGCTTTCAGAAGCTTCGTTAATTACATGAATTAATGTGACAAGGTCAGTAGACACCGATTCTCATATAAAAAGGTTTAGCAGCCATAGGGAAGAAAATAACCAGACAAAACTCATGAACAATGAAGAAAACCTCAATAAGCCGGTCAAAATCGGTTTCGAGTATGATTGCCAGAAGAATGAGCTGCTGCTATCAGTTTGTTCCTCAATTCCGTTGAAGAGGTAGGCATGGCGTTTTCCGATAGCCGATGGTTACTGTCGCGGTTCGAGTGGGTGCTTGCGTGCTCACACCCTCCCCCTGGGGTATGCTATATGAGCCAAATATGGTTGAACAGCAGAATGAGCAGCACAAGCTACTTCCCAAAAGAATTTAGGAACACGCTAGCGCGCATTTGGGAACCCAAACACTCGGGCCATCGGAGCATCATTCTGTGACGCGCGGAGAAGCATAAGTCGAAAACTCCAAAACCCTCGAAAAACTGAGAACAAGCTTCCATACCTTTAGACACTGGAAAGCCACAAGCCTATATCACCAGACCAAAAACATATTGCTGGTCAAAGAATTCTTGGGTCACGCAAGCCTCGAAAATACCTCACTCTACATACAGGTAGAACAGGCCATATTTGGTTTGAGCAATGATGACGAATACGACGTGACAGCCACAAACGACAAAGAGGATATCAAGAAGCTAATCTTAGTCGGACTTGAGTACATATGCCAGAAAGACGACATCCTGTTCTTCCGAAAACGCAAATAAACAAGACCCACCACAATTCTAGACGGAGTCAAGGAGAACCAGGCAAAAGCAATGAGAGAAACCTCGCAAAAACCTGCGGGGTTGTTAAAAAACTGGGCGGGGTTGCCCTAGCCTGGTAGGGGGCAGGCCTGCTAAGTCTGTGGCTGGAAACGGCCGCGTGGGTTCAAATCCCACACCCCGCGCCACACTCTCTCAGAGGAATAATAGTGATTCTATCTTGGGTTTTACAGACCTTGGCGTCCTGTTTGGGTGTGAGACCGGCGGGATCTGCACTAAGGATGAGTGGGGATGTCGGCGGCATCTTGTTTTTTCTATTTCTTGCCCGGACTGTGCGCGAATTCAGAAGTCTGTCTCACTTTGAGAACACTCAGGCTCTTGAGTTGATTCGAGGCTAACCATACTCTGTTTTGCATTTGAGGTTAGGTGGTGAAGGGCTTGAACATGCTGTGAATGCTTGTACATCCAAGATCCATTTTTGAAGAACTCGAAGGGAATGGTCTCTCTTGACCACTTTCCCGAGCGCAGGTCCTGCTGTACGTATTCGTAATTCTCGAGCAAGTTCATTCTCACGAGTTTTGATAACGCGTCGACGAAATTCCTAAACTCATTCCTAGGAAGGTAAACCTGAGAGACCAGTGCGTTTTGGTTCAGAATCTTGCCGAGAATAGTTACGAAGGGCTTGTCTAGAAGAGACCGAGCAAACTTGCCCATTTTTTCGCTGTTGCTGAATTTGAAAACGAAAAAGAGCATGTCGGACGATGCTCTGTCGAAAGTAAATATGGCCACTTGGTAGGTCTCGACTAAGCCATGCCTGACAACGTGTGTTTCGTAATGGTAACGAATGTTCTGCAGCGTTGTCCCTAGTTTTCTAGCGATAGAGGCCAAGCTCACGGTTGCGTCTTTCTCCAGTTCCTTTATTATGAACAAATCGGTTTCATCAGCTTTCAACGGAAAACTTTCAGGGTCTCTCAGTGTGTAGGGCAGTTCACTTCCTGAAGAAGAAACCTCCTCAAGCCACTCTTCCCAAGGAAAAACCCACCTCCCCTCATCATAGTCAAACCATTTTCTCGAACGATTTACAGTGTGAAAACAAGTCGACCAGAACAACTTTATGTTCTCCGTTATTCCCAGTTTCTCCACTTCGGTCAGGAAACCTTCGAATTCGGCCGTGTGCTCCACAGGAATAACGTACACTCCCACGCATCCTTCAAACAAACCGAAACACCTGCTCAAGTATATGTAGAACTTGTTGACCTTCAAACAGTCAAAAAGCAAATCCTCCCGTCCTGCAACCGCTTTCGCGAAAACCACCGCCTTCTTCAATCCCAAGTTCGTGTGATAAATAGTCGTAAGCAGCGTCAAGTAAAAAGAAGAGGACATGCGGTTGATCCTTGTTATTATAGTTCCTCTCGGTATGTCGAGTTCTCTAGCAAGTTTCATCATGTTTCTCGGTCCGCTTTCCGCGAGACCTTCCAGAATCCTCACGTCAATAGGGTCAAGGTGTACAGGCATGCGCATTCCACTACTGTTTTTCTCTGTTGACTTCAACTTTATATTAGTCTTATGGTCCGAATGGGCAATTGATCGGTTCTGCATGTGCCTTCGTAGCAGCAAGCGAGAAGACGACCATGCCTATCGCAAGCGCAACCAGTATTGCCTTCCAGTGTCGGGCTACAAACGTTCTCATGTTCAAGCATATCACCTCCTTTATTTTTGTCGACAAATAAGCTTTGTCTTCGACAAAAATAAAGCTTATATATGTTCTATTCTAGAACTAAACTCCATGTCCGCCGACCCAGACGTCGAACAGAGAATTCTGCAGTGTATTGATGAGGCCCTCGGGACACTTGGAAAGAGTGGAAGAAAGGCCCTCCTCCTCCATCTTGAAAAGAGCGCTGGTATCAAGAGAAAAGAGATTTCCACGAACCCCGAACTGTTCGCTAGCGAGTTGAACCTGATTCTGGGAAGACAAGGAGCAGTTCTTGTCAGCAAGTTGATCGTTAAAAAACTGCAGACAGGCTTTGGACTCCGACAGAAATCAAACTTGAGTCTTGCCGAAACCATCAAGATGATCAAAGCAACACAGGAGAAACCTCGCCATGTTGCCGGAAGCGGTCTTTAGGAAAATAAGGCCTTATCTTCCAAGAGAGGCCACGTAACCGCCAGGCTTCGAACGTTTCACAGATCAGATCAACACCTTTTTTGCCGTCCTGCCTGCTCTGAACCAAAGAGTATTTGTGATGAGAGACGATAATTTGCAGGAGATGTGTTTAGATTTAGTGTTCTGGTTTTGGAGACAAGGTGAACGTCTTTGAAGCGTAGAAGGGGGTATAGGCGCGGCTATCCTGTGGCAATTCTAGCAGGACTGGAAGACGACCGAGCGGTCTTGTGGAAGGTCTTCAGCAATGTTGTCAAGCCTGAAAAGACCGTCTGGCTTGACGGAACCATGAACGACTCGAAAGCCGTGTACAAGTTTCATGAATCAATCGTCAACGCACTGAGACCCACGCTAAAAGAAGGCGTTAGAAGCGTCATCCTTGCATCCCCTCCGAAGACCAATTACGCCCAAAGGTTCATCGATCACATTCACGGGCACCACGCATGGCTAGTCCAAGGCCCAAACAAGGCAACAATCTCTGAGATAACTGGATCCGCTGGCACACCGCCTGAAGTAGCCGCCATGACAAGGACTCCCATGTTCCGCCGACTGATCTCCGAAACCACGTCAGAGGAGACGGAAGACCTTATTGACATGCTGGAAAAACATCTCAACTCTACAAATCAGAACAAAGTTGCACTGTATTCGCTTAAGGAAATAGAAGACCTGATCCTTGGGCCGCAGAAGCCCAGCAGATTTACGGCTGAATACCTAATGCTTACCGACGAGTACCTTTCAAACAGCCACGAAAAGAACAGAATACACAGGCTGATGCAGATCGCCACTAACAGAAATGTTAAAACAAGGATAGTTGACGCAGAATCAACAGCAGGTCTACGCCTTACGCAACTGGGCGGAATGGTCTGTCTTGCACACCTCAGATAGGCAAGCGTGGAATGCGCACATGCCCAAGTGCTTCAAGATTAGCTGCCTGTCACCAATTGCACTTCTCTTGGCGCTTCGACGAATTCCGCTCTACAATCAATACGCTTCTGAGCGTACCAATGAATCTCTTGCTTCAACTTCCATTGAAATATGTGAGGCTCAAAGATGACAGCAAGTAGTCTAGCGCGCTAGCGTGTTCCTAAATTCTTTTGGGAAGTGGCTTGTGCTGCTCATTTTGCTCTTCAGTCATATTTGGGTCAGATGGTGAACCCGGGGGGAGGGTGTGAGCACGCAAACACCCACTCG
>Ga0187886_1000326_pt1 | contig 61282 bp, 38 predicted proteins | sample June2016WEW_20_1_FD_133001 | JGI IMG/M metagenome (GOLD analysis project Ga0187886, IMG submission 133001) | Peatland microbial communities from SPRUCE experiment site at the Marcell Experimental Forest, Minnesota, USA - June2016WEW_20_150 | ecosystem: Environmental > Terrestrial > Soil >... | reverse complement strand
TTTACATCGTGCGGTCCGGCTTCCTGGAATCCATTCACCAGCGTGGCTACTTCGCGTCCGATCATATCATAGATCTTTAATGTTACAAATCCTTTCGATGGTATTTGAAACTTGATGGTGGTAAAGGGATTGAAGGGATTAGGATAGTTTTGCGACAATCCATATTGTAGAGGGGCGTTAGTTTGAGTCGCCGCTTCGATAGGTACTGCAATAGACGCAGTTAATAATAGATTTTCTTGCGAGGGTGTTCGACCTTGTAAATAGTTTGGATCTGCTCTGTTGTACCAGCCAAGTCCAAGAACCCCGCTTCGATACGATGATGTACGATTAGTTGGTGTGGTCACTCCATCATCTAATAAAAATTGTAATGTATCCCCAAAAGTACCAGCTACTTCTACTACAATGTGGAAATCAGTTCCCGCGGTTATTGGAACGTTTGCGCCTTGCATATTAATTTCATTCCATGAACCGCTAATAAGTTGATTAAATGGTACATCGACACTTGTACCAATAATAAGTGTTCCTGGTATACCGCCGATGCTTCCGGAAATATTTGGATAGGCAGAGACACGAAGTTTTCCACTTCCTTTTATAGCGTTTATTCCTCCATTCAACTCAACAGAAACAGAATAGAGCTGTCCTGATACGGTAGGACTAAATCTAGTCGCTAATTTTTGGTTGGAAGATGGAAGAATAATATAATAAGCGTCCTTACTCGCATAGGAGAGAGTTGTCTGAGTAATACCGCCGGTTCCAGATACTGTATAAGAATATATTGCTTGAGTATTAGGATCCGTATTCATAACAACGAAATGAATTTCGTAGTATGTAGTACCAAACAATGATTCTGTGAACTCAGCATTTTTGGTTACATCAAGCACGTGTTTTGCGGATGGTCCTATTTCTACTGCCTTAATAATAAGAGCGGAATTTGTGGATGTAAAAGTAGCATGCAATTGTGAACCAGCTTTAAAGGCGAGATACTGTACTGCATAATTCTGGATAGTGTCGGTTGTAAGAGCAACATTAGGATTGAAAAATGTCTGTTCTACTGCTTTTGGAAGGTTGGGATAGGAGTAGCCGTATAATGAGTTGACAGATCTATCATTTAAGATATTAGCGATGAACCAATCCTGCAAGATTCCATTGAACCTTAAGAGTGAACCGTATGCTTGTAATCCAGCATCAATCCCGGCAGTTCCGTGTTGAGTGCTGGTAACTATATTTTTAAATACTCCAATACCTACTTGATCGCGCAGATAAACAAAAAATCGAGCCGCCCTTGAATAATCGTTAAGCACATGAATCATGTCACCACTGCGCCAGTCAAGGAGATAGTGGTTGGGTTCGTTTGCGTAGAGTACTGGATTATAGATAGGGAAACCACAGTTTACTTCTGCAAGTACCGAGCAGCCCTCATTTACAAAGGTTATTTCGTTAGGATCGTAGATGAAATGGATCATGTGTTGGAATTCATGTGCGAGTGTTGAAATTCCAGATTCCAATCCTCCTGATGTTGTAAGGTTAAGCGGATTCGTATCAATATAAAACATTTCCGCAAAATTACTCGTGCTGTATCCTGGTGTCGAAGGATTGACTTCATTGAATGAATAGAAGTACCCTTCGGCAAAACCGCCACTGCCACTGTAACCGTCTTCAATATTGAGGAGCAGAATTATGATCTTCGGGTCGTGATCGACATTGGGTGGATTACCGAAGGATGAAGTATCAGTAGCAAAAATACCCTTGGAAGGATTCGCAGGTGTTTTGGAGTCAAAATATATACGTATGGAATCAACGGCTGCTTGATTTACATGAGTGTTCCAGCTTGAGTCTTCCACAAAAATATAGCAATTGGTGCCTACAGCACGGCAGGTCGAAGGTACTTGGTACCTGTCGCTGTTTTTACCGGTAATAAAGTTATCTGCGTACCATGATTTGGTTGAGCCCACTCCGAATGTCCACGCGGCTTTATTTAATGCGCTCGATTTAAGAGCCTCCGGATGTTGTGCCACATATTCTCGTACTTCAAGCTCCTGTTTCCAGAGCAGATCTGATCCATGAATCGGATAGCTGTTCGGAGGCATGCCATTTTCTGTCGCTATCTGTTCCAAGGGTTGTGCATGAAGTGTTGTGCAAACCATGAAACCCAAAACAAAAACTATGAATTGCCGAATGAAATAATGCTGCATACGATATCTTCCACTCTGTGTGAGATAATCATCATTTGACTGTGCGTTGGTGCAGATATTCAATCTTTACAACCTTCAGAGCTTGTCCCTCTGGAATTTGTTCCGTGCCATTATAGTGAATGTTTACAATCTTTCCCTGCTTGGTACGTAAGTTTGATTCGGTCTCTTTTGTACATTTTAAAATATACATTGTTCCGTCCGGAGTCTGCAATCCAAGTCTTGTGAACGGTTCGTTCCCTGTAACGTACAGTACTCCGGTTACAGTATCGTTCACGGTTGAGGCAAAGTCCAGAGATGCCGTTGAAGGTATGCTGTCTTTGATTGCCGTTTTCTCTTGTGTCGTTGGCAATACAAGTGTACTCGCAGTATTGGTTTGTTCGCTCCGGATTTCTTTCTTACTTGAAGAACAAGAAATATTAAAAATACAAAAAAACATTATTATGAAGAAAACACAAAATATTTTCAGAGAACAGGTATCCCGCCAAAATTTTACTTTAAGCATTTTTCAGCCTGCTGTGATTTTTCTGTCAATACAACATTCTTTTGTTTGGCGTTATGTTCTGATTCAACAAGTATCACATGATGTCTCATTCATGAAAATATACCAAATTATTGCTTCTATGAGTTGTGAATTACCATAATACTCAAACTTTTGTCATTCGAATAAACTTGCCCTGTATAAGCGGATGATTATCCATATTTTCACTTTATATGAACGAAGACTCTATTATTAGTGGTTCCCATCTCCATCATTCTTAAGCAGGTGTGCACATGTTGATGCATGATGAAACACGAAAGCCCTAACGCATTTCTGTGAGAGGGCTTTCGTTTGAATGAACAACACCGCCTGTTATTTCATCAGAGTCATTTTCTTTGTGGAGTTAAAGTTCCCGGCATTGATTTGATAGAAATAGGTTCCGGAAGCCAAGCGGGATGCATCAAATTCCTTCACATAGGTATTTGCTTCCTGTTGTTCATCAACCAATGTCGCAACGAGTTGTCCGAGCAGGTTAAATATCTTCAACGTAACTTTGCTCGCGACGGGAATTGTATATGCGATCTTTGTTGTCGGATTAAACGGATTGGGATAGTTCTGCATAAGACGATATTCTTGTGGTTGTAATGCTAACGATCCATCAACCCCAGTTAATCCGCTTGTTGTTGTAACGATAGAGCGAATGCGGAGATTATATATTTGGGCGCTCCACGACGAACCATTGAAGAGCAAAGAGCGTGTACCTGTTGTGACGTCTTCATAACGTACAAGCACAGAATCTGTCGTGTTTGCAATTGAAAGAACTGCATAATAAGCTGTCCCGGAGGTTACATTTACATTGGCAGTTGTCATTTGGATATAGTTGTTCGTAAATGGACTGAGCAAGCTAAATGGCTGGGATACGCTGCTGCCTATTTTCGTGCCTGGAAATCCTGCGTTGTCAGTGTACACATCGCACACAAGCGGGCCGCTTCCCGCAATCGGCCGATTGGGTAATGAAGTAATGTACACTTGAATACCCGTAAGTGTACCGCTTGTTGTTGGAGAGAATCTAACAGCGGCTTTTTGTGTACCTGTAACGCGCACAAATTTGCTGGTAGTAGTTCCATCGTATGCCAGAGTTGTGCGCACAACACTGGCACTGCTCCAAATAGATTTTGCCATCGCTTCCAATACGTCAAACTTACCGCATCCCCAAATATAATTAGGAAGTCCTGTAGCGTACGAATCGGAGTTGGCTGTAGAAGTGCAAAGACTTTTTATTTGCGCCGCAGTTAATAAAGGATTGGCTCCCAAAAGTAAAGCTGTTCCACCAGTAACATGTGGAGTTGCCATGCTTGTTCCCATCATTACTTGGTGTTTTTGCCCAAGAACAATATCTGATGCAGAACCGGTTGTATCGACATCTGAGGATAGTGCTGCGACGATCATTTGCCCTGGAGCGGTAATATCTGGTTTTTGCTGCCCATCAGCAGTCGGTCCTATACTGCTGAAGTTAGCAATGTTGCCGGTTCGATCTGTTCCATAATTCCATGGTCCAGTATTATCGTACGAATACCAGTACCATTTAGATACATAAGCGCCAACAGTGATCGCTCCACTTGCTGTTCCGGGCATTGCCACGGTTTTATTTGTGTTGCCGCCTACAAGACTTGCAGATGCACTGCCGTCGCCCAGCTCGCTATCGAGCCAGGCATCGTATGCAATCGATCCGCCAGTTGTGTTCAGTGTAATGGTCCATTGTCCAGATTGAGGCACTGGGGAAGCTGCATCGTGGATCCATACCTGTATGTGACTATGCTGGTTTTGTTGTTCAATGTGGTTCCATGTATCTATTGTGCCTTCTGGACGATTCAGTCCATCTATTGATGAATCTGTGGAAGTAGAGTATATACTGTTCGTTGGTGATTTAACACTCAAGTTTACTGCATTTGAGTCGGGTAGCCAGATATCGAGAATGAACTCATCATTCGCTGTTCCAGGATTTTGTGTATACGTCGGCACTGTAACTGTGATTACAGCAGGCGAACCATTGGCTATAGTTCCGTTGATATGTATATTATTTCCTCCGTCGTTACCGGCTGCAATACATACCACGCGTCCGGCGTTCTTAACAAAATTATCAACCGCAACTTCATCGTCATTTGTTCCGTCGTGTGAACCGATTTGACCTCCAAGACTCATATTGACGACGATTGGTTTTCCCCCTGCTTTGTTTTGAGCATAAGTCAGGCCGTCGATCTCTCCGGTTGATGAGAAAGTACCATCTCCGCCTTTCACGACGATGATATCCGCTTCGGGTGCCATTCCGACATATTTATTGTTGAATGAAAAACCATTCCCGGCGGCGGTACTCGTTACGTGTGTTCCATGTCCCTCAATATCTTTTTCACGCACAACACCTCTTTTTGTACCATTAAGTTCGTTCTCAATTTGTGTTTGCGTGTACTCAACGCCGTAGGAAAAACCAGAAGGTGCGGATTCGCCGATACCTGCAGTGAGAGTTTGATCCCAAATAAAAAGTATGCGTGACTTCGTCGTATCCGATTTTCTGAAATCGAAATGTTTCCAGTCAATGCCGGTATCGTAGATCAAGACAATCGCACCGGCTCCTTTATAGGGAGTGTTGTTGATAAAACCTGAATGCAAAAGTGTTGCACCGGTTTCGGGGACACTGACATCGAGCAGTGGATGATGCACTTTGCCGGGATCAAGGAACTTCACGCTTTCAAGATCAGCGAGCCTTACCATATCCGATGGTGTGAGCTGTGCCGTGACAAATTCCGGAAGAACAGAATTGACATGTATTCCCATTGAGCGAATCTCTTCAACATCGCGAGTGTAGACAATGGCACCATAACGAAGAGTGCCATCGCTGGAGACTGTCGATGCGATGCGATTTAACCTGCTTGAAGTCTTTAATAATGGCTGCGACGATTTTGTTATCAATGATCGAAACAATGGATGCAGTTTTGACCGTTGCTTGTCCGTTAGGTCTGCACCGAAGGCTGCATAAACAACAATCAACAGGAGGATGGATGTTCTGGTATATCGTGTCAAAGTTGGCATAGGAGCCTTTTTAATGAAGATGCTGGATAGTTCTTCTTGATCCGGTTCGTACAGCCTGAACTGTAGGTAATGATACGATATTTTTTAACTCTTCAAGAGTGACGTGTACCACAATGACATCTCCAAAAACACTGCTTACGGTGATTCCCAGTGCTCGAATAGCTTCTGGATGTTCTGATTGAACAATGACGGCATACTCTTTTGTTCCATCAACTCTGTGAGTTATATCAAGTTGTTTGTCATCTTCACGATCACCACTCAATAAATGCATTAAGGGAGAATCAAGTTTGGCTTTTTCTGCTTCTGAAAGAGATTTTGTTGATGAACAGTGCAGAGTGAGAACTGAGGATAATATTATCGCCAAAGGAAATCGATTTATGATCATTGTCCCTCTCTATGAGTATCATAAAAGTCTTTCTACAATATAGGGAAGCTGTAAAAAAAGAACAAGTAAATCTATGCGCGTTTTTTTTGTACTGAAGAATCGTTCTTTCCTTGTTCAACGAAAAATATCAGCTATCTTATTTCGACCTAAATCTGAAATGACTGATCTCACATGACGACATACAAAGACTCTGGTGTTGATATTGAGGCAGGCGAAGACCTTGTCCACGTCTTCAGGAATTAATTCGTTATGCCTGTCTCTTTGTCGGAGTGATTATCTTAAAGTGTATGTAAATATGAGTATGATATATCGTGTCATCTGCGCGTTGAACCGCTTGTGCGAGTATTTGAAGTCGAACTCGCGGGTGGATTGTTTTGCACCGGAGCTGGACTCCAGGAAGTCCTAGACGGTGTCGATTCGGTACGGCGAACATTGTTTTGATCGGGATTGGATGGCCGCTGGTCCCCGGATTGACGATGAGGATCGGCGGAGGGTTCTGTTCCGGATTTCGGTGGAAGAGTTCCTATATGGCTTGGTGGAATGTATGGAGGCTCAACCGGATGAGGATAATATGGTTCCCCGGGATGCGACTCCACCGGATAGGGCTCAGGCTCGATAATATAGACCGGTGAAGGAGGTTGGTTTGAATCGTCTGTTGCCTCGGATTCATCCGAGTTGGTCACAAATTGTACGTAACAACCATTCCAACCAACAGAACCCAGGATTAGCACAACTAAAAGAACTATGGAGGATTTGATAAACTTCATGCGTTTCAATTCAATGGACACAAGATAAGACGCTTCAGTTTTGAAAATGTTTCCTTCCGATTGCCGGGCGAGCAATAGAATTGATCACAGTCTGCTTGTACTTGAATCGTGATTCTCTACTCTCATCCTATTGAATAATTGACTCGCATGGAAAAGTTAGGGCGCCTTGCAGCGAGTTATAGAACATAAAAGGACAGGATGAAAAAATTAGAAGCCTCCGGCGGGATTTCTTTCCGTTAATTTAGATTGACGGAACTCAAGAGGGAACCTCACCGAACTCAGTCCAGTATTTGAAGCTCCTTTCGAGGATTTTAGGTAACGGCGAATAATTCACATCCCGAGTCTTCTCTCATCTCATTGCAGTGCCTCCAATAGCGTTCAAATGCTTTTGATGTTTCGAAAATAGCACTTTCAAACTGATCTGTGAATATCCACTCAAAGGAAAGTTCGAGAGCAAAGCATTCCAAGCAGTTGATAAAAATTCAATACCTAAGCATTTATTGCTCTGAAAGAAAACTGTGTACTTGAAGCCAGAAAGCCTTCGGAAGGTTACAGAGTTTAAACCGAGATACCTTCCGAGACTACTCCGATGACAGCCCTATTCTCTTTCTTGTAAAGTTTCGATAAAATAAAGTATATTGTTCTACTATGAGGCAATTAAAAGTTGCGTCCTTATTATATGCACTGATGCTTATCTCTGGTTGCAAGGATGCTCCTCGTGACAATCCGCTGGATCCAAGTTCGCCTCAGTACACAAACACCGCATCAGTGAAAGGCCAGGTCCTACTGCTCAATCAAAACAGTGGCATCGTCTCGGCAAGCATCTCCTCATTGCAAGACGGGGTGAGTGTTTCAAGTGATGCAGATGGAAATTATTCTTTCAACAACCTGACTGTGGGTACACAAACACTGGTATGCACCAAAGAGAACTTCGTTCCCGACACACAGCAGATTATTCTTCAGAGCCGTACAACGAAGGAAGTTCTATTTGAATTAAACGGTGCGCCTTATGTTCTGACTCAAAATATACTCACCAGAAAAATCGATCAGTACTATCCGAGTACGCAATATTTTGTTGATGTTACTGCTTCCGTCAGTGATCCGAACGGTATGGTGGATGTGGACTCCGTTTGGTTCACTGTTGATACCCTTCTCTTCCCGATGGATTACTCGGTGTTGACCAAACAATTTCAAATCACCATTTATAAATATGATTTACCGACGAACACCATCCAATGGCTTGTCAACAAACCATTAAGAATTCGTTCGAAAGATCGCAGCAATGCCGTCAATCTCAGTACTCCGTTTTACGTGTCGAGAATCGTCGAAAATTTAGCGACACCCACTTATCCAACAATCAACACAACCACCTCGCAAGTGGATACCACTGGTTCTACGCCACTGCTCCAATGGTTACCGCCGGATGTGACATTCAATTATACGTACACACTCACACTCTCACGTGTTGTATCGGATATAAGAACCGTGGTGTGGACATCCACTCCAGTGAATTCTTCTCGTTTGCAACTCCAGTTTCCAGCTGATAGCAGCGGATTGACTTTGTCGGCCGGTGAGTATGTGTGGACTATTTCTGTCGTTGACGATTTTGGAAATTACTCACGTTCAAAAGAAGCACCGTTTGTGGTACAATGATTATGGAACAGATGCATCAAGACAATTTCAATGCCCTCTATGAGATTGCACGATCTATCAACTCCCTTCTGGAACCGGAAGAATTGCTCGAGCGTGTGCTGGAGATCGCCATGAAACATCTCTCTGCCGAGCGCGGGTTTGTTATTCTTGCTGATCCAAATAAAGAGGATGGATACGACGTTGTGACGATGAAAAATTTTTCTTCGCAACGAACAAGCAATGAATATGCCGCTTCCTCTTCAGTGGTGACCAATGTTCTCAATACCGGTGAAGCAGTGCTGACCTTTGATGCACCAAACGACGAGCGATTTGAATCGTCTGTTAGTATCATGGCCCAGAAAATATTGTCCATCATTTGTGTCCCGCTTCGGATAGGAGAGAGGACATTTGGTGCAGTGTATTTGGACAGCAGCACCATGCTGAAAGAATTTAACGACGAGTCATTGAAGTTTCTGACCATCTTCGGCAATCTTGCCGGTATTGCCATCGAGAATGCAAAACGTTATACCGAGCTTCGAAATCAAAATGAACGGTTGAAAAACGAATCTGATGTGACACATTTATTCACAAACCTTATCGGTAAAAGTGATACATGGAAAAGTGCGTTGGAAATTGTACAACGTGTGTTGGACATTGACGTGGCCATCCTCATTACGGGAGAAAGTGGAACAGGGAAAGAACTTGTTGCACGCGCTATCCACGAGAATGGTTCACGTAAGGGACTTGCCTTTGTGGCTGTGAATTGCTCTGCTATTCCCGAATCGTTGATTGAAAGTGAATTATTTGGTTTTGTTCGCGGTGCATTTACCGGTGCGAATGCGACCAAGAAAGGATTGGTCGAAGTTGCTGATGGAGGCACTCTCTTCCTCGACGAAATCTCGGACCTACCATTTGCTCTTCAATCGAAACTTCTCCGATTGCTTCAGGAGAAAGAGTACCGTCGTATTGGAGACACGGTAAATCGATCTGCAGATATTCGCATCATTGCTGCAACCAACAAGGATCTGAAAAACGAAGTGAAGAATGGGACATTGCGCGAAGATCTCTATTTCCGTTTGAATGTCGTTGATATTCATCTCCCGCCACTGCGCGAACGGAAAGATGATATTCCTCTCCTGGCAAAACATTTCCTCCAACGCTCAGCGCAAATGTATAAACGATCCATCGACAGCATCCATCCGGATGCTATGCACATGCTGCTTGCAAATCCCTGGAAGGGGAACGTACGGGAATTTCAAAATGTCATTGAGCGTGCGGTAGTTCTCTGTAAGGGGACACAATTGACACCGGCCGATCTTGTACTTGATTTTACTCAACGAAACTCCATCCTTCCCAATTCGATGACGCTCGAAGAGATTGAACGTCAGATCATTGAAGCGACATTGGATGAGATGGATGGAAATAGAAGACGGACAGCGGAGAAGTTAGGTGTTTCCTTGCGCTGGCTTCAGTACCGTTTGAAAGAATGGAATAAAGATTAATGCCGTTCACCATTGAAGAGAAAATCAGTGAGAGCAGTTTTACCAGTGTCTATCGTGCATTTGATGCAGTGCTGCAACGACGTATCCTGTTAAAGGTGCTCCACAAGCACCATGCCACTGATAATGATCTTTATCAGCGTTTTGTGCGGGAAGCACAGGCTTGCGCTGCACTTCATTCCGAGCATATTGTCCAGGTCTACGAATTAATCGAATACGAAGGATCGCCGGCAATTGTGTTGGAATTTGTCGATGGAACTTCCCTCAAGGATCAAATCGTCGAAGGGGCAACTCGTTCGTTGCAATATGCAAGAAAAGTTGCACTGCATACCCTCCGCGGACTTGTGGTTGCACACGACCGGGGAATCATTCATCGTGACATCAAACCCGGGAATATTCTTGTGGTGACAGACGGAACAATGAAGGTTACAGATTTTGGATTGGCATATCTTGCATCTGTTCCAACAATAACAGCGCAGGGAATGGTGCTTGGAACACCTGCATATATGTCTCCGGAGCAAATTCGCCACGAAGAGATCGACCAAAGAACAGATCTCTTTTCTCTAGGCGCAACTCTGGTCGAAGTGTTGACTGGCAACCGTCTCTTCGAAGGAACCTCGTATGCGGAGTGCGCCAAGAAGATTCTTTCTTTTAAAGTGGACATGCTTGATCATCTTGTGGAGAAATCATCTGCTGAGTTTGTGGAATTTCTAAAACTTCTCTTGGCGCCTAAGAAGCAAAACAGGTACGCTACATCAAGGGAGGCACTCTATGCGCTCGATAAAGATGAATCGAACAAATTCATTTCTGCTTCGCGCACAGCACCAAGGAGAAAACGTCGAACAGTACTTTTGAGCGGAGCGGCAGTGCTCCTTGGAGCTTTGTCAATTTTTCTGTTTACAATCAATCATTTTTCGAATTCCCGAACTTCTGGTTCAACTCAGCCGGTGGTATTGTTGGATACAACGATAACACATATTACTGCGAATGGGGAGGTGGAGAGAAAACTCAGCATTTCTTCTCCTGTTCAACCTGAGCCCTTGCAGCAACTACGAGTGCTCAAGCAACCGGAAATTTCAACGACGACTACTATATCGCTATCGATGGATTCCGGTGCCGTTCTCCTGACCAGTACGCCGTGGGCAAAAGTATATGTCGATAATGTTTTTATCGGGGAAACTCCCATCAGTAAACCTCTTACTCTTTCCGCCGAAAAACATTCTGTGATGTTCATGCACCCATCGTTTGAACCGATTCTTCAGACAATTACGGTGCTGCCGAATAGGGAACTCCATGTTGTGGGGAATTTTATTGAGAACGCCGGGTTCCTTAATTGTATTGCGACTCCCTGGGCGGAGGTGTACGTCGATGAACAATATAAAGACACAACGCCCCTGGACAAACCAATCGTGTTGTCACCGGGAAAACACCATGTGCGATTCAAAAATGCATCGTTCGTTGATGTTCTCCGCGAGGTGACCATTAATTCCAAAGATACGACTTCACTATGCATCTTTTTTGAGAAACAACGATGATACAGAAAATATTGATTGTCTTCATTCTCTTAGCTGTGTCCGCGCACGGTGCATGCGCGCAGGAGGATTCTACACATTCAACCCTGCAGGCAATTGAGACTCTCTATAATACCGGCTCATACCTCACTGCAGAAATGGAAGCCCGGCGTCTTCTTGAATATTCAACGTTGAACGATTCTGTACGTGTGGCTGTTCATAAGTACATTGCGTTCTCTTTGATCGCCCAGGGGAAATCGGAACTGGCAAAAGAACATTTCATGTCAATGCTTAATCTTGCACCCGACTGCGATCTTGACCCTGTTTATACCTCTCCCAAGATTCTTGTCGTATTTAAGGAAACCCAGCAACATTTCCTTTCATCAAAGAAACCTCAGAAAGATACTGTCAGAGGCCCGGTGTTGATCGAGCGCCCTGCCATCACGTATCGGACAATTATTTTTCCTGGGTGGGAACAATTACACCAAGACAGAATGACGGCAGGAACCTTTTTCCTTGGAGCCGGCATCACAACATTAGGCGCTGGAATTGCTTTTGAATTTTTACGAAGTTCGGCCCGGCAAAAATATTTATCTGAAACGAATCCATCAAAATTTGATGAGAAGTATAATATCTACAACCGATATTATAAAGCAGAAATATTTTCGTTTGTTGCATTTGCGGTCGTGTATGCAGCATCGGAAATTGATGCGTTCCAAGCCCAACGTGATCTGCCCCTCTCGTTTGAATCAAACCTATCCAAGCCACGAGGAACAACTCTTACAGTTGCCATCCGTTTCTGAAGCGCAGGATATGCAGTATAGTGCATATCTTGCACCAATGAAGAAAAGGGATTTCTCATTTCGAATAGATTTCCTAATCTTCTCTGTGGCATATGGATTGCAACTGTTTTTATGAAATAATCCATTTTTCATCAGAGAATAACTATAATAAGGAAAGAGAAAAATGAAAAATAAATACTGGTTTTTTGCAACAGCCGTATTAATCATTGCACTGATTTTCACTCAGTCCCTTCTATCGCAAACTGCGCTGCCACCACCTTCTCGAAATCAAATCAGGTTTATCTCTCAACCGCCCCAATATGGTCAAAAGGGTGTTGCTTATTCCTATACGGCTAAAGCCGTCACTGCAGACTCCACTGCGGTCATCCACTATTTTGCTGGTATTCTCAATCCCATTGGCCTGGAAATTGATTCGATATCAGGTGTTGTCAATTGGATCCCTGCAGCGAAAGGATGGTATACAATTGCCCTGATAGCGAAGTCGAATAAAGGAGCTAGTGCCACCCAATCTTTTATAGTGACAGTAACCGGCGGCAATGGGATTGTGCAAGGAAAAGTGACGGATACATTAGGTAATGGCATTTCTAATATTATTATCGAAGTATTGCAAGCTTTATCCACAGATCCTATTCCTCTCAATACTATTTCTGTCAGTAATGGATTTTATTCGTACGCCGCAAAAACAGATGGTAATGGAAATTATCAAATTTCGCATATTGATCCCGGTACGTATAGGGTACATGCAATATCACCTACGCCCAAGTATCTGAGCGAGTGGTACGACGGTAAGTACAACCCCAGCGATGCAGATAAGATCATTATCCCTGATTCTCCTTCTGTTACTCTTGCCGTTAATTTTAAACTTCGCGGAGGTGTTGCGATATTGCCGCTGATTACTGTATCAGGTCTTGTGACCGATACGAATCTTCTTCCTATAAAAAGTGCAAATATCTTTTTTGTGCGATCCGGATTTGCGTTGAATACTAAAGACGTCGATAACGACTATCGAGAATATTTCGAAATGAATGCTTTGAAGGATGATTGCAGACTCGAAGGAAAATCGCAAAATGTATACAACGCCAAAGTCGATTCGCTCGGCAAGTATTCGCTTCATATTCCCCAGGGATCATACATTGCCTTTGCCAAAGCTCGAGGATATGCAAAGGAATTCTATTTGGAACAATCTGATCTGCTGTCGGCAAATCTGTTAGTGCTACAACATGACAGCGCAGGAATCAACTTCACGCTTACGCCGCTTCCATCGGTTGTTCTTGGTACAATTACAGGAAGCGTGCTCGATTCGCTAAAAGATGTCGGTGTTCCTTCCCGTATTATTGCATTTCGAGATCGATGGACTTCGCATGATAGCTTTAACAGTTTTCGTTCCTACGTTGTTGATACAGATTCCCTTGGTGCATTTACAGTCGATTCATTATTACCAGGATCATACTTTGTGCTTGCAGTGCCATTGGGTAATTATGCTCCTGCTTTCTATTCAACTGATACCGCAAGTACAAAGTGGAAGAAAGCAACCCCAGTGGTCGTTTATGGGGACACTAAAAATGGTATCAATATTTATGTGCACAAGATTCCTTCTTCCATGAACGGGTATGCCAGTATTTCTGGCAATATTCGTTTCTCATCGGGTTCCGCCTCAATGATGGCAGGCGCTCTTGTCTATGCAAATCGGAATGGCGTGGTCTCAGGGTATGCACTCGCGAATGAGAAGGGGAATTACAGTATAGAAGGCCTGGCTCCCGGTACCTATACCGTGACGGTCGATAAACTGGGATATACCGAGACTGCATCAAAAACTGCGACAGTGTCTTACATTACCGCAGGAAGTACCGCAGGAAATCCTGTAAACGCAACTGTCGATCTGTCGATCGATGCAGCGACAGGTGTGACCCAAACTTCAACCATGCAGCCAATGCAATTCATGCTCAAACAAAATTTCCCCAATCCATTCAATCCATCAACAACGATTAACTACGCATTGAATCAATCTGGTATTGTTACGTTGAAAGTGTATAATCTTCTTGGCCAAGAAGTGCGCACATTGGTCAATGGATTCCAAAATGCTGGAAGTTATCATACAACATTCAATGCGCAAGGACTTTCCAGCGGTATCTATTTCTATCGCTTAAAAAATCAAAACAGCATTCAGACTCGAAAAATGATTCTCTTACAATAAATCACATTTTTTTAGTCATCTGGCATTTGAATAGGGTTGTCTCGATCTGAGACAGCCCTATTTCATTTTTTGCAGCGGGGGGAGGGAACTTAACCGAACTCAGTCCAAAATTCGAGACTCCTTCCGAAGATTTTAGATAAATGTGAATAACTCACATCATAAATTCTCCTTAATTGCAGTCCCCCTCAAAAAGGGGTTCGAGTTTTTTTGGGTATTTCGAAAATAAGGCTTCTAAGTTATTCGGTGAATATTCACACAAGAGGATGTTTCATTCCTCATTCAATACATTGGCGAGTTTGGGCGGAGGGCAAAAGTCCAGAGTCGGCTGCCCCGATGTCTCACAGAAAATTTTTAGTAAAAAAGTTTTTCCCCCAGTCAACAGAAACAGCAAAAGCCATGCACCTCTGGAAAATCTCATAACCGAGATCTGGTGGGAGAACACCGCAGGTTGCTTCGTCAGTATTTTCTCTTATAAAAATTCTTTTATCTGAAATATAGGACTGGTATGCTTTGATGAAATGGTCAAAGAGTTCCTCAGGTGGATTTCTCATCTCATCAGCACTTGATGTGTCGATGACAACCTCAATCCCGGTTATATTAAGAAAGCGTTCAGTATACGAGGCTAGTCTCACCATGCTTTCAGGATTATTGCCTGTTATGTGATAGGATGTTTCAGCAACAGGTTTCTCTATTATTGAGATAATTGTCTCTAAAATAATCCACAGGAATAAGGTTTATCTTATCTTCATTCGGAATGAATATCCCGATAGGAAGATGAAGCTTTCCTTCATCATTTATATAAATGCCGCACACTGCTGATTTTATCCCGTTATTATTCTTTATATCCTCGAGATATATATCCCTTATAAGCTGCAGGGACCTGACCGGGTAATACAGCGCATTGAATTTGAGAGATCTCCCTGTAACCGAATACCCGTATACAATTGAGGGACGTACTATTGTATATGGAAGGTCACCCTCCCGGCATCTTCTGGATATTGTGTTCTCGGCATGTGCCTTGCTCTCTTCATAAACATTTATGAAATGTGTTGCATTCACCGCAGCCTTGGGACATTCTATACGGTCGCTCCCTGCCGCATATGCGGAGCTGATAAATTGAAAGCAGCGTGTTTTGCTCTTAAGTGCAAAATTCAGCATCAGATTTTCATTCATCTGAAAAGAAAACTCTTTCTTCATGTATTTCATTATTAAAAGGTTCATATTACGCTTCCCTTGATTCTTTACCCTCCTTTCGTAAAATTTTAATCTTAGCAGATTTCGTCCAGTCTATTGTCAAATATTGGGTTTCCAAAAGAATTAACTACTCTTTCATCCTTTCGGGCGATTACTTCTCAACGCAGTCATCGGTATACTTATTCACGGTTCAGAGAAGGTTTCCATCCTTCATCGATCGAAAGGAACCTTTATACTTGAAAGGAGGGGAAGAGTATGAACAAGAACAATTCCATCGTGGCCATATTGCTAACGGCTCCCTTGATGAGACAGCCGCTGCCAAAAAAAACCTCAACCGTACAAAACCAGAGACATTGGAGCATCATCAATAAATGCAACCCCGACAAGCCACTGATGGGGGATTCCATCACCCCGATGATTCTTGGTAGGCAGTTTACAGCAAGCCCCGTCTTGAGCATTCTCTCGATGATTTTCTGGGGATGGATTTGGGGAATAAAAGGAGTGTTTCTTTCCGTGTTAATATTAATGATAGTGAGCGTTTTGCGCGGAGACATCTCTCCACTTTCATCAGTTGGCACATGTATGGAAGACAAACGTCAGACGTTTGTGTTGTTATGAAAACTCTTCGCTTGAAAAGTATCTGGTTGTTGCTGAAGGATTCTGCAATTGCATGTAATAATGACGGCATCGGGCAGCAAGGTGCTGCACTATCGTTTTTCACTGTAATGTCTCTGTCGCCACTGCTCATTATTGCGATAGTGCTCTCAAGTCTTGGATTCGGTCAGGAGGCAGCGAGCGGCCATCTCGTGTCTCAAATTCGCGGATTGATTGGAATTAAAGGAGCACAGTTTGTTCAAAGCCTGATAGCAAACGCATACAAATCTGGCTCTAATATTCCGGCAGCTATTTTCAGCGTCGTCTTGCTTCTGCTGGGTGCATCGGCGGTGTTCGTACAATTGCGCGTTTCGCTGAATACAATCTGGCGCGTTCAACAAAAACCGATAGGCACTATTCTGGCATTCCTCCGGGTCCGACTTCTCTCGTTTGCCATGATACTGGGAATCGGTTTCCTTCTACTTGTATCTCTTATTCTCAGCGCAGTTCTCGCAGCAATGAGCGATTACCTGAGTAACTTCTTTGCCATCCTGACGGGCGTAGTTAGCCTTCTTGATTTTATAATATCGTTTGTTGGCATCACTATCATGTTCGCACTCATTTTCAAGTTCATTCCAGACGCAACTCTGAAATGGAGGGATGTGTGTGTAGGAGCCGCAGTAACCTCACTATTGTTTTCTATCGGGAAGATTGTCATCGGGTTGTATCTAGGTAGTGGTTTCATAGGTTCAACATTTGGTGCATCGAGTTCGCTTGTCATCTTCATGCTGTGGGTTTTCTATTCTTCACAAATAGTCCTCTTTGGTGCTGAATTCACTCGCTTGTATGCAATGAGATTCGGTTCCGATATTTTTCCGAGCGCGAGTGCAGTTCGTGTCACTAAACGAGAGTTAAAACCAGAGAAACACCAGTAAGCAATGAGTAAGTGAATAATACTATTACATGAACATTGGAAGATCAGGAGGGTGACTTCATGAGTTTGTCAAATCTTCAATATCGTAGCGATTGACGCATTGTTTTAAATAAATAATTCTTATTAATGGAAGGATAAAGTCATGATTTCAGGGAAAGTAATAATAAGTATTGCCGTAGCTGCTGCCGTCGGTGCGGCGTTTGGGGTGTTATATGCTCCGGCAAAAGGCTCCGTGACGAGAAGGAGAATAGTCCGAAGAGGCACAGATTATGCTGAAGATGTAAAGAAAAAGTTCGACGAATACATCGATGCCTTAACTGAAGAATATAGCGCCGTCAAAGAGGGTGCTATGGATTTGGTCGATAAGGGAATAGAGAAAGCCGCCTCAGTCTCGGGGGCAAAACATGCCAAATGAGAAAAGACCGATCAATGCCAGGCAAGTCCAAAACACAGCTCATGGCCGTCGCTGTTCATGGTGATGCCTTTGCCAAAAGGGTGGGAATACCGCATCGGAGGAACATATACCCGACACCTCTTTGATAAAGCATAAGATCAAAACTTACATCCGCTGCGCCATCAAGACTGTGTTATGGATACTCGCCGGCATACTGGGTTTGATCATCCTCGCCGTGGCGGCGCTGCAGTTCTCCATGGTGCAGCACTACATTGCGCAAAAGGCATTGTCATCGATATCGGAAAAGACACATACCCGCATCGAGGTTGGTTCGGTCAACGTAGCTTTCACCAACTCGGTCGTTCTGCATAACATATTCGTTGAAAGCCGCCAGCGGGACACTCTGTTGTTTATTCAGAAGCTGGCAGCGGACGTGAACCTGCTTAGACTTTTCTCGCACGACATCAAGTTGAATAACGTCCGGGTTGACTCGCTCACTGCCCACATCACCCGCACTTTACCGGACAGCAGCTTCAATTTCGATTTTATCATTAACGCACTCAGCCCCGATTCAACTAATGCTGATAGTAATCCCAATACATTTGCAGGACCAGGTTGGAAAATAAGATTGGACGGATTGAGTCTCAACGGCATTCATGGTACATACGATGACGAGGTGAGCGGGTTGAACCTGCGTCTCCAGCTCGGCACTCTGGAGGCCTCGCTCAATAATTTTGATATCGAGAAGAAGCAGTTCCGCGTCGACGAATTATCTCTTGCGAATACTAAAGCGAGTGTCGTACAAACAAAAGAATCACCGCCCGATGAATCACAATCTGCAGATGTCGACTTCGGGGTCGGAACCCTATCGCTGACAAAGGTTTATTTCATTTATGAAAACACCGTAACGAAAGAACGCTATGGCGTTGACCTTGGAAAGTCGACTCTCCTTGCAGAGAAGATCAATCTACCATCGCGCCATATAGCGCTCAAGAAATTTCTGCTCGAAAACACGAACATTGTAGTCGTGCAACCGAAAAAGAAAAAGAACAAAACAGAAAAGTCTGATGCCACTGTTTTGCCCTGGGTTATCAGTCTCGATCACCTGATTCTCAGTGGCAACAGTGCCCAATATGATGTTCAAGGTACGGCCAAAACGAAAGGTTTGGATCCGAATCATCTCCGGCTTGATGGTCTGACAATGCGGGCAGAAAACTTATACTATAGTGAAAACCGCATGACGGCAGACATCACTCATACATCATTTCGGGAGCATTCCGGCCTTGAGTTGCGCGAACTATCGGGCGGATTCATCCTTGACTCCCTGCATGCGCAGCTCACGGACTTTACAGTGGAAACTGCGGCCAGCCACATTCGCCAGGATATTCTTCTCAGCTACTCTTCCGTATCTGCACTCACAAATCTCCCGGGCAGTGTGAACGTGAAGGCGACAATCGGTGATTCTCACCTCGCCATTTCGGATTTGCTTTTTTTCCAGCCTTCTCTTCCGATAAGGAACACACCGGGAGCGTCGATAAGATTCTCTTCCCAACTCTCGGGGAGTGTAGGGAACTTGCGGGTGGAGGCGCTCCGGGTTGCGGCGGGCAATTCCACCACAATTGATCTCACTGGTTCAATCCGCGGATTACCGGAGGCAGAGACGGCGCACTATGATGTGAACCTTCGTCTACTCTCTTCCGGTCGGAATGACATTCAGGCGCTTGTTGTGGATACATTGCTGCCCAAGAATATCGTTTTGCCTGCTTCCATGAAAATGAGCGGAAACTTCAAAGGTACAGCGAAGAATTTCTCCGCTTCATCTATTATCGTGACCAGCATCGGAAGCTTGAAGGGAAATGTGGCATTGAACTCCGGTAAAGGATCCGGCTCAAAAGCCAGTCGATGGAAGACTGATGTCATCGTCGATGAGTTCAATGTCGGTTCGCTTCTTAACGATCCGGAAACATTCGGTCCGGTTTCGTTGAAGGCATCCGCCGCCGGAACGGGATTAAACAAAGATGACATAGAAGCGCAGCTGAATGTAGAAGTGGACAAAGTGGTTTTAAACGGATATCCCTACCGGCGACTCTCTCTTCATGGAACTGCCGGTCCGAAAATGTTCGATGGGAAGGCTGAGATCCAGGATTCCAACCTTGCGTTCATATTCAACGGCACCGTCAATACGAGCGAAGAGAAACCGACTTACAAATTCACACTCGACCTGAAAGGCGCTGACCTGCGCCGGCTCAACTTCACCCCAGATGACATTCGGGTAGCTGGCGTCATAACATCCGATCTTACAGGGCGGGACTTAAACGATATCAATGGCAACATCGATGTGCGTAATGTCGTGATTATCAAAAACCGCAAACGCTATGTCATAGACTCTCTTGTCTGTGCATTGGTAAACAAAGAAAAGCAAACCCATATCAGTCTCGAATCCACAATCTTCGCAGGCCAATTCGACGGCACAATAGTTCCTGGTGATTTGCCGGAAGTATTGAAAGAACATTTTGATCATTATTTCACACTGCAGGGAACGCAGCGTAAGAGGAATCTCAAGGCACAGGCTTTTTCGTTTCACATATCCATCCGCGATCCGTCCACCCTCACGGACGTATTCTTTCCGGAACTCCACCGACTGTCCGCAGGAACCATTGAGGGCAATTACAATAGCGACAAAAAGAACCTGAATATAAATATTGACATCCCAAGGGTTGACTATAACAATTTTAAGATCGATAGCCTTACTGTCAGGGTCACATCTGATGCCGATTTGCTGCAGACAACATTGAAGGTGGGATCAATATCTGATTCGACGTTTCGGGTAACGAATCTTCAATTTACCGGTAAGGCCGGACACGACAGCATTGATGTTGCATTACAGAGTACCCGCAATGATGGTTCGACAAAAATGCTTTTTGCCGGAGTATTCAATAGTGTTCCAGATGGATACAAACTGCGATTCAACAAGGATGGAATCGTGTTTCAAAACCTTCCGTGGAACATTCCTCCTGACAATGAGCTGCTCTTTGGCAAGAACAAGTTTATTGCACATAATGTCATGTTGCGAGGCGCGGGACAATCCCTCTCTCTCCATAGCACTGACGAGAAGAACCAGCGCTCGCCACTGAGGATTGAATTCATCGATTTTGATCTTGCCATATTATCTCAAGTAGTTGAGCGTGAAAGCGGCCTGCTCGGTGGGGTTCTCAATGGGAATATCGTTTTGCAGAATCTGGAAAAACAAATGGCATTCACGTCTGACCTCACAATCAAAGACTTCAGCTTTGGTCAAAAGCTCATCGGTGATGTTGCGTTGCGTGCAAATAATCAAACAGAAAATGTCTACGAAGTAAACTTGAACATTGCTGGTAATGGGAACCAGATTTCCATGCGGGGAAAATACCGGAGTGAAGCGGGCGCAAGCGATCTGGACCTTACATGTGATTTCACGAAAGTGAATCTTGCCAGCATTGAGCCTTTTACTTTCGGCAAAGTACAGCGTCTTTCAGGAACAATGACCGGCGGATTACATATGACGGGTACAACGAAGAAGCCTTCCATCAGCGGGGATTTGAATTTCAACAATACTGCATTCAATCCGGCATTCCTCGATACATACCTGCATCTCAACAATGGCAAAATAGAGATTGACGCTCAAGGAGTCGAATTCAGGTCCTTTGATCTTGTCGATACTCTCGGCAACAAAGCTTCATTGAGTGGTCATTTGTTTACTGAAGATTTCCGCAGTTACAGGTACGATTTGCGATTGCACACTGATAAGTTTCTTGTTTTGAACAAGCCCGCAAATCGTGACGCTCTCTACTATGGCACCATAATCCTCAACAGTGATATTTCCGTAAAAGGAGATCAGAGCAGACCAATAGTCACCATGCAGGCAGAACTGGACAAGGGGACTAATCTCGCATTGGTCCTGCCGGAATCAGAGCTCGCCGTGGAGGAGCGCCGTGGAATTGTAAGATTCGTCGACATTAAAACTCTTCAAAATTCTATTATGTCTCGACGGAACCTCATACCAGACAGAGACACCACGGAAATGAAGCTTTCATCCATGGACCTCACATCAAATATCTTGGTGAACAAGGATTCCAAACTTCGGATATTGATCGACCCCATTGCGGGCGATTCTCTGGTGATCCAGGGAGAAGCGACATTGAGCTTCACCATTGACCCGAGTGGAAAACTCACTCTCACAGGGCGTTACGAAATACTCGGAGGGTCGTACCAACTTTCGTTTGAAAACTTTATCAAGAGAGAATTCGCCATCGCAAAAGGAAGCAGCCTCACATGGTCTGGATCGCCCTATGAAGCTGACGTCGATATTACTGCGATTTACACAGTGAAAGCCGCGGTGCTGGATTTGATTCAGGATCAGCTTGCCGGCATAAGTCAGGAAGAACGTAACAAATACAAGCAGGAGCTTCCCATCCAGGTCTACCTCATGATGAAGGGAAAACTCCTGAAGCCGGATATTCACTTCAAACTCGATCTTCCTCCGGACAAAAGGGGCGTGTTGAGTGGAACTGTTTACGCGAAACTTAATGAGTTGAATGGCCAGGAATCCGAACTCAATAAGCAAGTATTTGCTCTTCTGGTCCTGGGCAGGTTCATCCAGGAAAACCCGCTTACCTCTGCAGGTGGAAACGGGGGGCTTTCCGATTTTGCCCGTTCAAGTGCCAGCCAAATTCTCTCCGCGCAGCTGAACCGTTTGTCTGAACAATATCTTGCAGGCGCGAATCTCAATGTGGGTTTAGACTCATATCAAGATTACTCTACAGGCAATGCCGAAGGACGGACCCAATTAAAACTCGCTCTCTCGAAGCAACTCTTCGATGAACGTGTGACCGTTCAGGTGGGGGGGGATGTGGACCTTGAGGGACGGCGAAGTCAGCAGAATTCGCTCAACAATTTTGCGGGGGATCTCAAAGTGTTGTACAAACTCACTGAGGATGGTCGCTGGCAGTTGCAGGTTTTCAGACAAAACTCATACGAGGGCGCCATTGACGGAGATATCACTAAGACGGGTGTTGGCGTCGTGTTCACGATCGATTACGACAAACTCTTCGGCATCACACTGAAACCGGTTCCAGATAAAGAAAAGAAATAAATGCGAATAGAATTCTCCCTTACTAATTCTCTCGTGCTTGTTGCGGTCGCCGGTATGCTCGCGGTTTTCGCCCTAGGCTGCAGCAACACGGCATATCTCGCTCAAGGTGAAAAGCTGTATACCGGTGCGAATGTGAGCATCGAATCGAAAGAGAGCATCCCGGACAAAAGTGCTCTCGAAAGTCAGTTGGACCTGCTTGCCAAACCGGCGCCGAATGGAAAACTCCTCGGACTTTTCCGCTTTAAGTTATGGCTGTACAACATCGGGATCTTCAAGGAGAGTCTGGGTGAACCTCCGGTATTGCTGCACTCTGTTGTGCCCGATCGGGTTGCCGCAAGAATGCGCACGCTGTTAGAAGGTAAAGGATACTTCCAGCCGGATGTACGCTACACGGTACGTGAAGAGGCAAGCACTGCAGATGTTCAATACGTTGCTACAATCCATTCGCCATACAGAATCAATGGTGTGACTGTTAAGGATAGCAGCACAACACTCCTTAACGCAATTCGTTCCACGATGGGAGAAACATTGCTCGCCGCGGGAGCCCAATACGATATCGTGAAACTCAAACAAGAGCGGGAACGCATTGACGCGGCGCTCAAAGAGAAAGGTTATTTCTATTTCTCTCCCGACTTCATCGTGTTTCAAGCGGATAGTACCGCCGGGATAAAGACGGTCGATCTTTCTCTTCAAGTCAAAAGGGATATCCCCGTCGAGGCAACCCGTGTCTACACGATAGGCAACATCACCATCTACTCCGGTTATTCGCTGAATCGTGACAGTGTCACAATGCCTGCCGGTGATTCTGTGAGCGTTGATGGTTGCAATTACATAGACCTCGACAAGAAGTTTCAACCTGACGTCATTGTTCGTTCGGTTTTCTTTAGAAAGGGAGCCGCATACAGCAGAATCGACCACGATCACACTCTGAACAGGCTCATGAATCTCGGTGTGTTCAAGTTCGTAAATATCCGATTTGTCGAGGCTGATTCAGCAGGCATCCCGCGTTTGGAACCTCATATTTATCTGACGCCAATGCCGATGAAAACCATTCGCTTTGAGTTGAAAGGCGTTTCCCAATCCAACAATCTTGCTGGGCCAGTGTTTGAATCCAGCTTCCGGAACAGAAATCTGTTCGGTGGGGCTGAACTCTTTACACAGAGTTTTGAAGCTGGTGTTCAGGCGCCAATTGGCGGAGGACCATCGGGGGGAAATTCGTATGAGATTGGTACGCGTGGAGAGTTAGATCTGCCAAAGTTTGTTACTCCGTTCAGACTCGAAAACGTATCAAGCCTCTTCCCGCCAAAGACGCGTATGGTGCTTGGATTGAGTTTGCTCCATCGGCTGCTCTACTATCAGCTATTCTCGGTGGATGCTTCATTTGGTTACATCTGGAAGGAATCCATCAACACGGAACACAACCTCAGCCCGCTCTCGATTACGTTTGCCCATCTGACAAATACAACGCAGAAATTCGACGATTTGTTAAGCACCAATCCATTTTTGAAAAAGAGTTTTGATGAACAGTTTATCATCGGACAGATTTATTCCTTCACCTACAATGACCAGCTTGAGAAGGATCATAAAAACCACCTGTACTTCAAAGGAAGTGTAGACCTTTCGGGGAACCTGCTGCAGCTTGTGCAATCACTGTTTATCAAGCACCCTGCAACACCCGATAATCCTTATAAATTCTTCGGGACGACATATTCACAGTACTATAAATTCGATATCGATGTGCGGAAGTACTACAATTCCAGCGATCAAACAGCGTCACTTGCGAGTAGGTTGATCGTAGGAATAGGGATCCCGTATGGCAACTCCGCGACGATGCCCTACGTGAAGCAGTTTTATATCGGGGGAAGCAACAGCGTACGGGCCTTCGCCGCAGGCGGTCTCGGTCCCGGTACGTACAGAATCCCTGATAGCGTTGCTGCAAACTCGTTCATTGACCAGGCAGGTGATATCAAGCTTGAAGCGAATACCGAGTATCGGTTTCCCATTATCAGTATCGTCAGGGGCGCACTGTTCGTCGATGCGGGCAATATCTGGTTGCTGCGGGAAGACCCGGGGCGCCCCGGTGCTAAGTTCTCGGGAACTACATTCCTCGATGAGATAGCGGTTGGAACAGGTTTCGGCTTGCGGCTTGATCTCTCCTTTTTCATTCTTCGATGTGACCTTGCGTTTCCGCTCCGAGTCCCATCCCTGCCTACCACTGAGCGATGGGTTATCTCGAAGATCAATTTCGGCGATCCGTTGTGGAGAAAGAACAACCTTGCGTTGAATATTGCAATTGGATATCCATTTTGAGCCGCGTAAGTGGGCGTTGGATCATATGGAGTAATTGGAATTGCTAAATGAAATGACGCACGTCTTTTTGAGAGCAGTTTGTAAAAAATTTATGAATCAGATAAGCTAGAGTTAAAAATCACAGGAAAAGAAAATCTCAACTAAGCTTGAATATCTTTTTGCACGTACATGTCATGCTGTTTGCTGAAGCTTGACGTTGCAGGTTCAAGTCGGGGTCATAAAAAGAAAGCCGATTCTGGAATGAATCGGCCTTTTGTAGTAGCGGGGGGACGGAACCTAACCGAACTCAGTCCAGAATTCGATGTTCCTTTCAATGATTTTCAATAAAAACCAAAAAAGCGTGGATGTAAAGTGATGCGTAAAGAGGGGTTTGGAAAAAAACAATTAAATTGGACACTACTGCTTAGATGCTTTGTTCTAGAAACGGTTACATTTTGAATTTTTTGTGTCCCATGTATACATTTTTATTTTATTGCCCCTTGGGGAATGGGAGAAAAACCCTCGACTTTAGGCGAAAACTTTAGTATGCTTGCGGCACAGAACACTATCGCAAGTCGAGTCAAACAGTCTATGATATTAAGTATCACCTGGTATGGATCACAAAATACTGCAAGCCAGTCTTGCAAGGTGAGATTGCAACACGAGCACGCGAATTGATCAGAGAGATATGTCGAAGTTACGATGTCGAGATCATCAAAGGGCATCTTTCCAAAGATTATGTTCATCTGATGGTATCGGTTCCGCCGCACGTATTGGTCAATCAGTTGGTACAGTATCTCAAAGGGAAGAGTTCTCGCAAGATGAAGATGGATTTTAAAATGCTGATTCGAACGTTCTGAGGAAGCCACAAATGAGCACGAGGATACTTTGTTGCAGCGTCGGGCAATATAACCGATGCTTTTGTTGTAGATTAAACCATGCCTCAAGATCTAAACAAGTTTAATACTGGTAACGATAATGCATACGAGAAGTATCTGCTGACTACATTTGGTTCTGGAGTGATAAGTGTGGCGCTGATCCCTACTGCGAGGATTACATGAAATATGCCGGCTCTTTAGAAGAACATATTTTCTTTTCCGGCAGAAACGAAAAAAATGTTACACATTTGTGGAAGAAAATATACCAAGCATTTCAAAAGTCAGATACATGGACGACAGATGACGATTAGAGGGAGTGTAAGTAATTGAAGTCAAATAGCCGGTAAATGGTTGTTGGCGAGGAATAAACAAGCATCCGTGGAAGTAATCATACGTATACTTTTTAGTGTCTTTATGGTGCAGCTCGGAAACAACAATAATTTGGATATGGACCTTTATTATTGCATGCATTGACATTCAGAAATTCTAAATTTCAGGAAATATCCAAACGAGTCAAACTTATTCCAATAATTTTGTTTGCAGTGAGCTATTTGTAAAATTCCTGCACACTTGTAAATCTCCTAATTGCATCTTAGATTGCTACCAATAATAGCATCATGGGAAGAAATCGTCTTATGCATAAGAGATATTTACTTGTTTTAGCAATCCTTATTGTCCCAATATTTATTGGTATAGGATGGCTTACTACAATTCTTGGTGTGTTTCATAAGGAAGAAAAAAATCAGCCCGTCAAGTTGTACTACGCTGATAATATTTCTCCATCACATCAGTTCGCCATTGACGAGTTTAATCGCCTGCATATGGGAAAGATTGAAGTGATTCCCGTCAATCTACCGTTTTCTAAATTCAGCACGAACGAACGGAAAGAATTGCTTACACGTTCACTTCGCAGCAAGAGCGAAAAACTCGATATCTTTGCTGTCGATTTGATTTGGGTCCCGCGTTTTGCAAAATGGAGTGAACCGCTGGATTCCTACTTTTCCATGGATGAGAAACAACGTTTATTGAAAGATGCTCTGAAGTCATGTATATTTGAAGGAGCACTTGTGGCTATGCCGATGTACTTAGATGTTGGCCTTTTGTATTATCGACGTGATATTATTCGAAAATTGCCGGATGCAGATGCTGTTGAGAAGCGACTCCAGAAGTCGATGACCTGGGAAGAAATGGCACAATTGCGCAAGCGATTGACTTTTATGAATAGACCATTCTATCTTTTCCCAGCAAAAGATTATGAGGGATTGGTATGCAATTACCTCGAATTAGCAGTTGGTTATGATCCGGATTTTTTAAAATCGAACAAGTTCCATTTTCTTTCTCCATCGGCAGTGAAACCTCTTCAAATGATGGTTGACTTTGTGAATGATGGGACTACCCCTCATGAGGTTACGGATTTCGATGAATTCTTGTGCAATAAATACATGCTCGATCACGATGGTGTTTTTGTACGCAGCTGGCCTGATTTTGTCCAAAATTTACGTTCTTCGTATTCAGATCCATCTAAACTCGAATACATTGCCAAAGCACCTCTTCCTCATTTCAAAGGAAGACCATCAACCTCTGTATTCGGCGGTTGGAATTTGATGATATCAAAATCTTCCACAAAGAAAAATGAAGCCATTGAATTCATTCGGTTCTTTCAAAGCGAAGCAATTCAACGAATGATATTTGAACGAATGGGATATTTGCCGGCTATCAATTCTGTCTATGAGGACAGTGTATTCCTGAGTACTCATAATGAATTGCCATTTTTCCATCGATTACTCCGTCGTGGATTTCATCGACCTGCCCTTGTCGAATATACAAAGGTTTCAGATATAATTTCTCATTTTGCACATCTCGCGATCAAGCGAGAAATTTCTGTCGATCAGGCTCTGGCCCGTATTGATGAACTTGTTCGTTCAAACGAAGTGCTGATCAAATGAAAAGAGTGGAGCAGAAAAATCCTCGACGGTTTCGGGACAGATATCATAAATATCGGATTGAAATCCGCCACATCACAGTCATTGCCCTGGTACTGATTGTTTTCCAGTTCATTGTTCTCTTCATGAATCAAAATTCTCTCCGGAAAGTATTTGTCAAATCCCAACAATGGTATCAGCAGGATGCCGCTGAACGTATTGCCAATCTGACCACTACTTCCATTGAAATGCTTTTAGAATCGAAGGGTTCGAATGCAAAACTTTCTGACAGCGAAGAACGGAAAATCATTCAGGATTTTAACATCATTTTTAGCCAGCAATTGTTAGACAAAAACGTTCAAAGTGTATCCATCCTTATTCCACACGGGAACGCAATCATTGCAATCGATGATGGTAAACAATTGTATGACTATTTGTTTGGAGAGACGAAAAGGATTCAAAGTTCGGATAGCATACATGCCGAGGCAATTCGATTGTTCCAATCGGTACAGGATACACTTCGCAAAATAGAGCAAACCTACACTGTCGTGGAGCGGGAACAGATATTTCATGTCTTTATTCCGTTCGTTCCGCGGGGAGAATTTGTCGGTGCGGTATACATGAAGACTATTCCTGATCTGACATTTCTTACTGAGGAAATGTCGAAGAACTATAGTCAGACAGCATTGGTTTATTCTGCTCTCATCATTGTAGGATTACTTGCGATGTTCTATATCTCGACACGGACGCTTACCGAGCGGAACGAGGTGCAGCGGTTGTTATTTGAAGAACAGAAATTGCACTTGGCAGAGCAAATCAATCATCAAAAAGAAATGCTTTTTACCAAGAGAATTTATCATACCCATCATAAGGCTGAAAAAATTGTCGGGTTTATTAAAGAGGATCTGCGAAGTTTAACGACTGAAAACATCGGCATCATAAAGAACCGCATCGGCAAATACGCTAGCTTCATTGCTCGGGTGATCTATGATATGAAATGGTATGATCCGCCTATCCAAACAATTCGAAGCCCGCTGTTTAGTACGAACGTGAATGAGGGTATTCAATTTATTGTGGAAAACATTTTTCAGCGAGTGTCGGATAACCGACCGACAACGAAGTTTAAACTCCAGCTTGATCCCTTGATGCCTGAAGTTGCCATCAATGAATATGTTATTTGGGAAGTGCTCGAACCAATTATCCAAAACAGTGTGGACCATGCTGGAGTAGAGAATAAAGTTGTCACCATTAAAACAGAATACAATCCTACGCTGAGGCAATCGATAATCACGATTGCGGATAATGGAACAGGAATTCGCCCAGATCTTTTGGAAAGTGATGGGAATGGTATCAAGAAAATATTCCAAGAACAAGTAACCTCCGGCACCCTAGCGGGCAAAGAACACTCTGGATATGGTTGTTATATTGCGTATGAACTTGCGACACAACGCTTCGGTTGGAAGATCGATGCAGAAAACCTTCCAGCTGGAGGATGTAAATTTGTCTTTATTGCACCGCATTAAGAAGATAAGAAAAGAGACATTATGCCAACTGATGAACGTATACAAGTCTTACTCATTGAGGATGAAGAGTTTGATGTTCGCCGAGTACGAAATACACTCAAACCATTCGAGCATCAAATTGAAATTCGCGAGGTTGTGTCGAATGGTGATTCGGCTTTAGAACTACTTGCGCAACACAATGAGCAATATGATGTAGTGATTATGGACCTCCAGATTGCCGGCGGTACGATGGGGGAAGCGCTGATAAGGGCAATTAAACGAATAGCACCTTCACATCAAATCATCGTTATTACAAAGATGACTGTCAATATCACAGACTTTGATTTCGCGAACCGCATTCTTCAGGCAGGGGCATTTTGGTACTGTACAAAGTATCCTATTGATATTGAAGATTATATTTATCAACCAACCGACTTCATCTTGAGTATCTTCAACGCGTATCAAAGGAAAAGGTTAGAGAGTGAAAAGTCGCGGTCAGAAAAGAAGCTGCTGCGTAATGTCGAAGGTATGCTCTCTCGCACAAAAATCCTCGGAGTTTCAGAACAAATCCAAAAGATTCGAGCACAAATCAAACAGTTAGCAGTGACCGATGCGACTGTGCTGATTTCTGGCCCATCAGGTACAGGTAAAGAGCTGGTTGCGATCAATATTCATTATGAAAGTAAAAGAAGATTAGAAAATTTTGTTACCATTAATTGCGGCAGTATTCCGGATGAATTGATAGAAAGCGAATTGTTCGGTTACGAGAAAGGTGCATTCACAGGGGCAAATGCAAACAAAAGAGGGCTTTTTGAACAAGCCAATCATGGCACAATCTTTCTTGATGAAGTCGCAGAACTTCCTCTTATTGCACAGGTTAAATTGTTGAGGGTCATCCAGGATGGTGAGATTGAAAAGATTGGGAGAACAGGAGAGAAAGTTAAAGTGGATGTACGGATTCTTGCTGCAACGAACAAAGTGTTACAACAAGAAATTGCTGCCGGGAAGTTTCGTGAAGACCTCTTCTATCGTTTACATGTTGTCCCTCTCTATGCACCTCCTCTCAAAGAGAGACCGGAGGATATTCTGGTTCTCTGGGAACACTTCATGCGTCAAATGAGCATCGATATGATCAAACCGACTCCTACCACGGAAGAAACTGCTTTTGATGTCTTGAAAAGATATGATTGGCCCGGTAATGTTAGAGAAGTCCAGAATGTTGTTCAAAGACTTCTTCTTCGAGAAGAAAGCATCATTACTCCGGAAATTATTAAGGAAGTATTGTCTCTTCATCCATCATCTCATCAATATACCGATAGTAATGCGGTATTCTTTCAGGATTCTGAAAATGCTCCTTCGTTGCGAGAGATGGAAGACCTTTTCAGAAAAAAATACTTCACATTTATCCGTAAGAATTCTTCGTCTGATGCAGAAGCGGCCCGAAAACTCGGTCTCGCTCCCCCGAATTTTCATAGGATGTGCAAAGAACTTGGATTGAAAAGTTGATCCACATGTTTTTTACTCAGAGGTATTTCGCTCTCCAATAGTTAGTTTTCTCTTAATGTCCCTTCTTCAGTGTCAATTATCATAGTTGATAATACTGCCATTATTAACATAATAATTCCTCTAAAATTTAATATTGACTCCAGTAGGAAATAGCTGATTTTTGTGTGGTACAGATGTTGTTCAAATGACCAAGAGCGTTTTTAGGGGAAGAGGGCTGTTTAAAATTTTTAACAAGGATTACAACAGCAGCACCTGTTGCACGAAGTAATAATAGATAGATTCAACTTAGTAATTAATTGTTTCCGTAAGTGGGCAATAATAGAATTTGAAAAATTTAGCATGGATTGGAAAAGAAAACTAAGCAATAAAGCATCTTTAAGCAGAAAAAGGATGGCTTCGTATAGCAAATATTTATACTGCATATTTATTGTCTAGTGGGTACTATTGCAATCTGGTAGAGAACAAAAAGGAATTTATCAAAGGAGAAAGTCTATGGTATCGGGTCAGTACCGAATTCTTATCTATTTTGCCTTACTTTTTGCACTGACGGTAAATATTGTTTTAGCGGGGACGACAGGAAAAATAGCTGGCAGAGTTGTGGACAAAGAAACTCGTGAACCGCTTATCGGCCTTAATGTCATTGTTAAGGGAACATCTCTAGGCGCGGCCACAGATATTGATGGGTACTATGCAATTCTATCTGTTCCGCCTGGTATCCATACTATTATAACGAGTATGGTTGGTTATTCTATAGTCACTGTGAATGGAATACGTGTTCTTATAGATCAAACTGCAACTGTTAACGTTGAAATGGAGACTCAAGCAATTGAATCAGGAGTTGTTGAAGTCGTTGCCGAAAGACACGTCGTTAAAAAGGATGTATCCTCCAGTATCAGTGCGATACAGCCGGAGGAATTGCAAATTCTTCCCGTAACTTCGATTAATGATATGGTGGGCTTGCAAGCAGGAGTGGAAGATGGTTTTGTAATTAGAGGCGGCAACACAAGCGATATGCTTCTTAATGTAGATGGTGCAACTCAACGTGATCCCAGAAACAATAAACCTATTTCTAATATTGCCTTAAGTTCTATTCAGGAAGTTTCGATAGAAAAAGGAGGTTTTGCCGCAGAGTATGGACAGGCGCGCTCCGGCGTTGTAAATATTGTCCAAAAGGAAGGGGATATTTCACATTATTCTGGTTCTTTAAATGTAAAGTACAGTCCTCCACAACAGAAATATTTTGGAATGTCTGTGTATGATCCTAATTCGATGTGGAACAAACCTTATATGGACCCTGCGGTATGCTGGACTGGTACTGATAACGGGGCATGGAGTATATATAAACAGAATCAATATCCTAAGTTTGCTGGCTGGAACGTTATTTCTCAACAACTATTATCAGATAACGATCCTACGAATGACTTATCACCTGCCGCATGTCAACGTCTATATGAGTACCAACATAGAAGAAGTCCTGATACGAAGGCACCCGATTATAATATTGACGGTAGTATTGGCGGCCCTGTACCAATCATTGGTGAGGATTTGGGCAATCTTCGGTTCTTTACAAGTTTTATTATGAACAGAGAAATGCTTCTTATTCCTCTCAGCCGTCCGGATTATGAGGATTATAACTGGTCAATTAAGCTGAATTCAGATATAAGCAAGAAAGCAAAACTATTGCTAAATGCCTCCGTAGGTAAATCCTATAATGTCGCTATTAACGCTACTGATAATGGATATTACAATCAGTCTTGGAATCAACAGGCTCCGGGGACTTATCCATTTTGGAATCCGACAGATTATCTGCGAACACCGGATCAAATAGCCGGCATGACGTATGAACAAAGGTCGAGCAGGATATATGATGATTCTTGGTATTGTCCGGCAGATGTCACTGATTTCAATGTAGGTGCAAAACTCACTTCTATGTTAAGTATATCGACGTATTACGAAATAAGTATACAAGATCAATATCGTAGCTATCTAACGGGCCCTATTGCTGCAAGGGATACTGCCAAAAATTATGAATTAGTTCCGGGGTATTTTGTAGATGAAGCACCTTTCGGATATAGTCCTCAGCTTCTATCAGGTATTGGAGATGCATCTTTATTCTTTGGCGGTCACAGCGCTACTGCGCGTGATTCCAGCAAGCTTAATACATTGACAATTAAGGGAGATATAACGAGTCAATATACTAAAGAACATATGTTTAAAGCAGGGATTGAATTTTCATATTTCGATCTTAAAATGAATTATGGTACGGTGAATCCGGTTTACAGTGATGTGGATTGGGTGAAACAGCATTACAATCCTTACCGTATCTCTGCGTATGTACAGGATAAAATAGAAGCATACGGATTTGTCGCCAATCTCGGTGTAAGAATGGACATGAGCAATCCAAATACTGATTGGGTTATAATAGATCCTTTTAGTCCAGCCGGTCAAGCCTTTTACTCCTCTGCTTATAGTGATACTATTCAATATGCGGAAACACGTGTTAAGCCTCAGGTTTCTTTCAGTCCTCGATTAGGTATTTCGCATCCGATTACAGAAAATTCAAAGTTGTATTTTAATTATGGACACTTTCAAGAGATGCCTGCCTATGATGAAATTTTCAGAATAGGTCGTGGAGCAGCCCACGATATGCGCAATTATGGTGATGCGAGTATGGTACAAGCTAAGACAGTCTCTTATGAACTAGGTTTTGATCAGTCTCTTTTTGATACCTACTTGATTCAAATCGCAGCTTTTTATAATGATATTTCAGATCAGCAGGCATTTACATATTATACGAGTGATCAGAAAAGTATTGCTTACTATGCAGCTAATAACAATAGCTATTCGGATATTCGAGGACTTGAGTTAACTCTCAGAAAAACTTCCGGTGATTGGGTAATGGGTTTTATTAATTACACATATCAAGTGGCAACGTTAGGTCAATTTGGCGAAGTAACTGTTGCTGATAATCCAGCCCAACAATTAATAAACGACAACAATCAGACGAATCCGTTATATTTGCTCGCTCGACAAAAACCGGTTCCCCAACCTCGCGCTAATGCAAGTATTACGGTCTTAACGCCGAAAAATTTTGGCCCTCATTTCCTAGGTGATCCTCTGGGTGATTGGTCTCTTAATATCGTAGCAAACTGGAAAGCCGGTCAATGGCTTACATATAATCCGCAGCTAGCCACCGCTATCCAAAATAACGTTCAGGTTACAGATTATTTCAATGTAAACATTCGCCTCAATAAAACTTTCTCTTTCAAAAATTTTTCAGTAACGGTATTCATGGAGACGAACAACTTATTGAATGCGAAGAGGTTGTCGGGAGAAAGCTTCTATGATGCGACCGACTTCAATTCTTATATGGGATCGCTGCATTTGCCTCAAAGCCCTGCATATAATAATATCAATATCCCTGGCAATGATCGGGTAGGGGCATATTGTACAGATGGCGTATATGCTCCGATTCTTTTTAGCGGAAACATAAACGGAATCAATACACAATCATCTTCTTTCGATCCTACTGTTATTTATTATGATAGTCCAACTGGTAGATATATGAACTATATCAATGGCAGTTGGTCTGTGGTAGAGCATATCAAGATGCAAAAGATTTTAGATAATAAGGAATATATTGACATGCCGAACAACAGTTCGTTTGATTTTCTGAATCCAAGACAATTTTACTATGGCATTAATCTATCGTTTAATTTATAAATAAAGAACGCTGATAATAAAGGGTACTATTCATATGATTAAAAAATATCTGGCAAAAGCTCTCATAGTAATTTCGCTGTACGGTGCATATGGAATAATTACTACCCGGCAATTACAAGCGCAGGTTTTTGGACCGCAGGTCATCAAATGGTTATGGGTAAGTGATTTAAGACAGTATTTTTCCAGTGCCGGTTCCGAAGGTGAATACGGCAGAAGGGGAAGGGGTCCTTATTTAAATACCGATCAGTGTGATGGATTACGCTGGCCTGCACAATATCCGTCTACGGATCATAATGTGGGAAAAGCATTATGGATTGGTACAACGAATTTTACGGATCCAACAAATGGTATAACATATCCCAAAAAAGTAATTAGTTTGGGATCAAAAGCACTGTATGTCGGTTCTGCTTCCTATCCAGTGGATTTTAAATTGATTGGCCGTTCTGCTACGCCTACGGTTATTGTAGATGGTAATAAAGCCAGTGATCTTGATCAGAATGATCTTACTCAACCTACTTTAGCGACGGATCTAAATGCAGCTATAGGGGGAACCGCAAATAAAGATCAAATTGTTCAGAATTTACCGGTGGATCGAATGATCTACAATAGTGTGAATACACCGATAGGTATTACAATCTATAGAAAAGTACTCGCCTCTACGCAGCAGTACCATAATAATTATTACATCTACGAATATGTCTTTAAGAATACGGGTTTGAGCGATAATACCGGAGGGCAAATCACGCCGGCAAAAAAACTGACCGGTGTGGTATTTGATTTCAGATATCGTTTAGCTGATAATGAGGGTTATGCTGGGGGATGGGGATTTGCCACTATCAATTATGGACACGCCGAAATCAATGATGGAATAGGATATGATGCGGCTCACACACTTCCTGCTCCTAATAATAATATTCGTGCGAACTTTGCATATTATGGACCCCATGCTTCTGCGAGAACGCCATCGGATGATATTGGGGGGCCAGATTTCGTGGATGGACACATTCTCGGTGGTGTCGGATTTGTAGGTGAAATGGTATTGCATGCAGATACAGCCCCCGGTGATACAAACAATGATCTTACCCAGCCATTCACGACAACATTTTATGGTACGGATGACCCCATTGAAAGTATCAGTCCTTCAAGTCCGTTTAATGCAAGTGTCATGACAGTGCAATATCAATCAATGACATCCGGGCATGATGCAAAAACTCATGCCGAACAACTTGGAGAAGATGCAAACGGATGGCCCACAGCGTTTGCCAATACGTGGACTGGAAGGGGTGTAGCTACAGGCGGGTATGGCAACCAGCAGGGATTCGGGCCATATACACTTGCACCAGGCGATAGTATCCGGATTGTTATTGCCGAGGCAGTTGCTGGAATAAATCGAGCACAGAACGTGGAAGTAGCAAAGAATTGGTTTACTTGGTATCAAAATGGAGAAACCGGCACTACACCTCTTGCTCTACCTCAGGGATTTACTTACAATGGATCCCCCATGACAACAACAACAGATGGAAATATATATAAAAATTCATGGGTGTTTTCAGGAAAGGATTCGTTGTTCCAAACATTTCGGCGTGCACAAGCAAACTACAATAGTCATTACAACATTCCTCAGCCGCCTCCGCCACCGGATCAATTTACAGTGACATCGGGCGGTGATAGAATTATGTTGCAATGGTCTAAAAGCGCAGAAAACTGGCCTAATTTTGATGGGTATCGACTGTATCGTGCAAAGACTAACACCGCTACGCCATTCGAGTTGATATTTTCTTGTAATAAGAGCAATGTAACGAATTCCTATGATGATAAATCAGCACAACGAGGATTTAACTACTTTTATTATATCCAAACCAAGGATAATGGGACAATAAACGATATTGAACCAGGTGTGCCTTTGGTAAGCAGCATGTACTATACGATGACCAATGCGTCTGCTTCATTGCAACGTCCAGCTACAAATAGCCTTTCAAATATTCGAGTAGTCCCTAATCCGTATAATATCAGAGCAAAATCGCTTCAATTCGGCACCGATAAATCGGTAGAAAACCGGCTTGCCTTTTTCGGATTACCGAAGAAATGTGTGATTAAAATATTTACTGAAACGGGTGATTTGATTCAAACAATTAATCATATCAATGGAAGTGGTGACGAAACATGGAATTCAAAGACTTCTTCCGATCAACTTGTAGTGAGTGGGTTATATATTGCATATTTCGAAGTTTCAGAAGATATCTATGACGATATCAGTAATCAATTGATTTTAAGGAAGGGTGATAATATCTTCCGGAAATTTATTATTATCAGATAATTAAAATTATTTGGAGAACAAAATGTATCCTCATTATCAAAATAGTTATGTTCCCTATATTTTCTTATTTCTGGTGGGTGCAATATTTTTGGCATGCATTGGGTGTAATAGTTCATTGCCAACTGACTTTAAAGCTAAAAATTTTACTCCATCGGATATTGATGCAAAGGCAGGTAATTTATTAACGAGTGATACTCTAAATGATGCTCAAGGTTTTACAGACTCTTATCAATATGTTCCAATTGACGCATCAGGCCTACCGATCAGTTTAAGCAGTTCGAATCCTCCTACTACTGTTAATTATCGATCTCTTCCTGTTACCTGGTCCATGGTTCGATCTCAGACTCTTAGAAGTTTTACGACATTGACAGATACTACTGATAATCAGATTATTTCGAGTTATGATTCTTTGTCTAACCGATATATGTTTGACTCATTGACCAATGTCCTTCCGGAACTTCATCAAGATTCGTTAATATTTATAACCTATCCAACCAACACGAATGTAAGTTATGCGGTATTGAAATCTGCGCAAGCGAAGGATGTATATTTATATACGAGCCTGCTTTATTATTATAAAGCCGCAACCACAACCTCTAATTTTAATGATTATGTTTCTGTTGAGCTTGTGAAAAGAGATACCTCGATTGTAAGTCCTTCGGCAACGATATCAACAGAATCAGCATATAATTCCAGTGAAAGAATCTTGTCGGCTGCAAACAAAATAACAATTGTACCAGTTATTAGCGCACGCTATACTATTCATCTCGATCAAGGGAGTGTTTACCTGGTGCGGTTCACATTAACTAATCCGTCGCAAATAAGTAATCCTTTAAAACCACCAGCAGCAAAGTTTGCATTACCGAGCATAGCCAATCAATTTAAAGTCGTCATTTTATCGTACTAGCAGGTGTGTATTCTAAACAGGAGAATAAGAAGGTGAAACGATTAATAATAACATACTTAACAGTGATTATGATAATCGGATTGTCTGTATCTCTATCTTATAGCCAGCAAGTTAAGTTAGCACAGACCGGTTTTAATTTTCTCGCCATATCATCTGATGCAAGAGCTGGCGCTATGGGTGATGCTGTGAACTCGCTCTTCGGTTATTCGGGGGCATTAACTCATAATCCGGCCACTATGGCTGAAATGCAAAATTTGTTCACTGCTAATGTGAGCGTTAATAACTGGATAGCAGATATTAAATATTTATCTTGTAGCGTTCTAATATCCCCTTGGTCTGGAGATTATGGTGTTATTGGTCTGAGTTTTCAATCTGTCGATTATGGCGATGTGTTGGGAACAATGGTGTGGAATAATAGCCAGGGGTATATTGACACCGGTACTATGGACCCAACTGCAATGGCGATAGGGATCGGGTATGCGAAAATGATATCTGATCGTTTTGGTGTTGGCGCTCAAGTTCGATTTGCCTATCAATCGTTGGGAAAAAGTGCAGTGCCCACTGCTGCGAACACGGTAGTTACCAAACAGAACGTAGCAAGCGCGGTTGCGTATGACTTCGGTACAAATTTTAAAACAGGTATCAAAAGTATTACTTTTGGAATGTCAGTAAGGAATTTTTCAAATGATGTTACCTACGAAGAAGAAAGTTTTCAGCTTCCGTTATTATTTACTGTCGGTATATCGGCAAATCTTTTTGATTTCTGCGATTTGAAGGGGCCGAAACAATCTTTGATTCTCTCTTGCGATGTTACCCATCCCATGTCTCATCCGGAACAAATAAAAATAGGTATAGAATATCAATTTATGAATTTAATTGCTTTACGGGGCGGGTATATTTCCGGGGACGATGAAGATGGAGTTACTTATGGTTTAGGCGTTTCATCTTCCGGTTTGGGTATATCTTCCGCCAATTTTCAAATCGATTATTCCTATACACCTTTTGGGGTGTTTAATAATGTCCAAAGATTTACAGTATCTTTCTCAATGTAAAACAAGAATGGTATCACTATGAAAAGAAAAGATATAATTTATTTTATTTTCGGTATTTCTATTCTCGCGCTTGTTGTCCTGAGTGCATGCAACGATTTTAAGACTCCTCCAACAATGTGGGATCCCAATAAATCTTATCCAACCGGAGCTGTTATTACAAGTGTATTACCAGTAAATTCTGCTATTGCTGGAGTGAGAGAGATTGCACTCATAGGAAAATTTTCCAGTAATCTTGATTCGAATTGGATTTATTTCGGATCAGAACAAGCGATCATAAAACATTTATCAACTGCTGCCGATACTTTGGTTGTCTATAGGCCGGCCATTTCCGGAGCATTCACTATTGATGCAACCGTTCTTAAAGCAGATTCTATTGGTAAGTTTTCATATAATTTGGAATCTCCAATAAGATCATCCGACATCAGCGCCATAGCAGGAACCTATCTTGTGATGGAAGCAGGCAAGGGTGATACAATGTGGATAGCGAGCAAAGGTTATATCAATATGTTATTGCCTAATGGAACTGATTTGATTCCATATAAAGATACCTCTTATCTAAAAGCAAAAATAGGTAAAACGGCTACAGATTTTGCGCAAAATTTTTCTGACATGAAATTTGGGCCCCATGGATTCTTGTATGCTACATTCAACACAACTGCGTCCAATATACTCTATCAACTTCATCCTGATAGTGCTACACCTGTAGTCTACGCAAGGTTCACTGCAAGCAACAGTACTTCGAAATTTGATTTTAATAGCAATGGAGATCTTTATACTGGTAAAAGTATTGGGTTGTTTTTAGTAAAACCAGGATCAACACCGGTTGCTGTTGGCGACTATACTGGTATTACATTCGTAGAAATTCGTGTAATTAATGGTTACGTCTATGCAGCTAATACGACAAGCTTATTCAGAAGTCAAATCAATCCTGACGGTACTGTTGGAAGTAAACAACCGGTCGTCAATATAGCAGCTGATACAAATTTAACAGGTTGCACCATAAGCTCTTTTAATCTTGCCTCGGACGGTACAGTTTTCTTATCTCTTCTTGGTAACGCAAACTATTCGTTATATATACTGGAGAACGGCTCCCTTTCACCCTATTACTACCTATCCAATATTTTGCCTACAGGGATTGATCAACTTATTTGGGGTGGGGATAGATATTTATATCTAAGCAGAGGAAAGACAGGAACATCTGCAGCAACTCGATTATATAGAATGGGAATGGCAAAAGAAGATAATACACCGTTGCATGGTGCTCCATATCTTGGTCGGAGTCTCTAATATCGCAGTGTTGTATAATAAATTTTCAAAATATGTAATGTACCATAATTAAAGTTATTCACTATTTATCGTTAAGAACATTTTTGCATGAAATGGAGGTGAAGAGGAAAAAAGCTGGAAGATGTAAGTAAGGAGTAAGTATGTAGAGTCAATAGTTCACTATTCATTATATAAACAAAGTGAAGGAGACAAACATCATGAGGTTAAGCAAAGTTCTACTTTTTGTTATTTCCTTAGTCTTGGTTGTCGGTACTACTCAGGCAAAAGTGATTCATGGCGGCAAAGTAGCTGGCGACACGGTATTGGTGATTCAGAAGACAAGTATCGCACCCGTGCTTTCTCGCGGCAAGATTTCCCCAATTTGGGATCTCGTAGATGCTACGCCTATGGAATACGCCCTAGGTACTCATAAGTTAGCCGACTGGTCAGATTGTTCTGCCTGGGTCAAGTTGATGTATGACGACAATAACATATACGGACTGTACTACGTCCAGGACGACGTTATTGATAGCACCATTAATGGACAAAGTTATCAATGGGACGGATGCGAGTTTTTCATTGATGCAAACAACACACATGCAACTGGAAGTTCACTCGTTCTTCCCGCGCACCAGTATAATTTGCACCTCCCTAATAATATCATCGCCGATGAGGCAGCGGAAGGTCACGGTCTTCAGTATACATGGTTCATAGATACGGCTGCAATAAACGGCAGTAAAGGTCCTTCCGGCTATTTTGTGCAATTCCAGTTTCCATTGGATAGCTTAGGCTTTACCACTCCAGTAGCAGGCGGCACGAAAGCCAGTATACAATTCCAAATAGATGACAACGATCTCACCAGTGACCTTGAGGTCCACGTTTTAAACTGGTGGAACTCGCGAGGAAATACAGATTGGTATGAGACATTACATTGGGGCAATGCTGTCTTCAGTAGTGACCCTGCAATTGATACTAAATATGTATTCTTGAAGACATCAACAGCGCCAGTTGTTGATGGTGATAAAGATGCCATTTATGACAAAGCGAACCAGCTTACGTCGCGTTATATCTATTCAGGTGGAATTCTAACCAACGCCAATCCATCAGACCTAAGTTGGAGATTCTATGGATTGTACGATGATCACAAAATCTATGGTTTCTTTACGGTTTATGACGACGTTGTTGATTACACCATTAATGGACAAAGTTATCAATGGGACGGCGTGGAGTTTTTCGTTGATGCAAACAACACACATGCAACTGGAAGTTCACTCGCTCTTCCCGCGCACCAGTATAATTTGCACCTCCCTAATGTTATCGCCGACGATGAGGCAGCGGAAGGTCACGGTCTTCAGTATGATTGGAAAGTTACGAATCCTGCTGTTGCTCCGAACGATTCCGTTTTCAGCTCCATACCTGGCTATACAGTAGAATTCTCATTTCCATTGGATAGCTTAGGCTTTACTAGTCCAGTGATATTGGGTACCGTGTTCAGTATGCAACTGCAAGTGGATGACAACGATCTCACTGCGGCTTTAGAAGTACACACTTCAAACTGGTGGAACTCGGCAGGAAATGTGGATTGGTATGAGACATTACAGTGGGGCGATGCCAAGTTTGGTTCAGCGATTGTTACAGGCGTTAAAGGAAACCCTGGACAGACCATCCGCAGCTTCGAGTTGGCGCAGAACTACCCGAATCCATTTAATCCATCTACAGAAATTTCTTTCACACTTGCGAAAAGTGAGAAAGTAAAGCTCGCAGTTTATAATTTATTAGGGAAAGAAGTTGCAGTATTAGTAAATGGAACGAGGAATGCTGGAGCTCAGACCGTTACTTTTGATGCAAAAAATCTTTCGAGTGGTGTTTATTTCTATAAATTAGAAACTGGAAGCACAGTGTTAGCAAAGAAGATGATGTTGATTAAATAACATCAAAGTAAAATCAAGGAAAGCGTCTGTGGCAGACCTTGCACAGGCGCTTTTTTTTGTCAATTTGAAACACTTTGTAGCCCTTGGAGTTATGCAAAATGAATCTACATATCGTTGATATCGGAATTATCCTTTTATATTTAACTTCTACAATATTTATTGGATTTTATATTTCTAAAAAAGCTACCAAGGATATGAATAGTTACTTCCTTGGAGGCAACCGTATCCCTTGGTGGGTTCTTGGCATTTCTGATGCTTCGGGTATGTTTGATATTTCCGGTACGATGCTTTTAGTCTATTGGCTTTCTGTGTATGGAATGAAAAGCATTTGGATACCTTGGATATGGCCGGTGTTTAATCAAATATTTTTAATGGTCTATTTATCTCCTTGGCTGCGAAGATCAAATGTGATGACAGGTGCAGAATGGATGAAAACACGTTTTGGGACGGGGAGGGGCGCTACACTTTCCCATATCGTAGTAGTGATATTTGCACTTATTAGTGTTATTGGATTTCTCTCTTATGGGTTTAAAGGAATTGGAAAATTTGCTGTTGCATTTCTGCCTGCCTTGGTAAGCAATCCGGAAACATTGGCTCACTACCCTCAAATAAATGCAAATCTTTATGCTCTTATACTCATGGGTATAACAACATTGTATGTTGTGAAAGGGGGGATGATGAGCGTCGTTGCAACGGAAGTTGTTCAATATTGCATTCTTTCAATTTCTGCGGTTGCAATCGGTATTATTGCAATGGTTCATGTTTCTCCGGGCATGATCAATAGTGTTGTACCGGAAGGCTGGAAAAGCATGGCGTTTGGTATGAACTTGAATCTGGATTGGTCGACAGTGCATTCAAGTCTTGCCACAAAAGTAGTCGCATTTAATCAGTGGATTAAAACAGACGGCTATTCTGTTTTCGGATTATTTTTTGGAATGATGCTCTTTAAAGGGTTCTTTGTTGCCGCCGCGGGTCCTGCGCCTAATTATGATATGCAGCGGATTCTCTCTACTCGAAGTCCGAAAGAAGCAGCAAAAATGAATTCCATGGTTAGTGTTGTCCTTAATCCAACTCGTTATTTTATGGTCGCAGGTATAACCGTACTTGCTCTGACAAATTTTGATACACTGTATAAAAGCTCAATAACTACTCCCGATTTTGAAGGAATTCTATCTGAAGTTCTCGTCCATTATGTCCCCGTTGGCTTACTGGGTTTGCTCATGGCTGGTTTCATAGCGGCATTTATGAGTAATTTTGCAGCGACAGTAAATGCTGCACCTGCATATATTGTGAATGATATATATAAGCGTTACATCAATCCTCATGCAGACCCCAAAAAATATGTCAGGATGAGCTACATCGCATCTGTTGCTGTTGTCGTTGTTGGAATTACAACCGGATTCTTTGTTGAATCAATTAATCAGGCCGCACTTTGGATTGTTGCTTCATTATGGGGCGGCTATACAGCAGCCAACGTATTAAAATGGTACTGGTGGCGTTTCAACGGATATGGATATTTTTGGGGAATGGTTTCAGGTATTGCGACTTCGTTAGTTCTGCTTTTACTGAATAATTTGGGTTTCATTCCATTCTTAAATCATTGGCCTTTGTCCGATAATCCAAGTATGAATTCTTTCCCCTTTATCTTCCTCAATTCTATCATTGGATGTTTTGTTGCTACCTTCTTAACGAAACCCGAAAGCGATGAAGTGCTCATGAAGTTCTATCACAATGTTCGTCCTTGGGGTTTCTGGAAACCGATCTATGAAAAAGTTGTGAAAATTGATCCGGGGTTTGTAGCGAATAAAAATTTCAAACGTGATATGTCAAATATCTTCGTTGGAATTATATGGCAGATAACACTCATGGCTACTCCGGTATTTTTAGTGCTTCGAGATTTCAATTCGTTCATGATCTGTATCGGTGTGTTGGCACTGACTTCACTTGTATTAAAGTTCAATTGGTGGGACAAACTTGAATCCTCATATGGTGAACAAAAAACTAAATTCATATTTCCAGTGTTAGAGAATGGAATTCCAGTAGCAGAGGAAAAAAAATATCAGAAAAAGGACACAATGTTAGAAGTATGATCGTGAAGAAAGATACTCCGGTTTTTAAACACCGGGGTAATCTTATATCGTACTATTGTCAGCAAGCATCCACTTCTTACAGAGGGCATCTCCTGAACCTTCAGAAAGAAAGAATATTTTCCCCTTGTCCATTTTTCCCATTCCTTAGCGAATCATAAAATCGCCAGGATTTCTTTCAATAGTGTGTTGAAAGAATAATTCAAATTAAGTGTTGCAAACGAAAGTACTAAAGGCGTCAAAGTTTTTGCGGATTTCCTCAAAATAATCCATCTTGTAGGTATATCAAAGCATAAGGAGCAGCAGTGTCCAATTTACAACTATAATGTTCAACCAGGAGAAGTTATTCAAAACCAAGAGAAGTAAAAAAATGGATATGAGAAATAAATATCACAACACCAAGAAACATCACCTGCTGATAATGATAGTAGCAGTCATTATGTCCTTACCCGGTAGGAGCAATGCCCAGTTTTATTTGGATACGACGGCGGCAATTGAGGCGAGGGTAGATTCCCTTCTTAGCCAAATGACATTGGATGAAAAAATCGGTCAAATGATACAAATGGAATTTCATGATCTTCCTTCAAATTCCGATATTCAAACCTACTATCTCGGGTCGCTTCTTGCCTATGCCGATAATGGACCCGCGGGAAGAACGCCGCAGGCTTGGGCAGATCTCTACGACACGCTCCAATCTTATGCTTTGCAAACTCGCTTAAAAATTCCTCTGATTTTTGCCATTGATGCAGTTCACGGCATTGGTGCCGTGTATGGTGCTACCATTTTTCCTCACAATATCGGTTTGGGATGTACACGAAATCCTCAACTCGTCGATACAGCAGAACAGATCACGGCAAAGGAGATGTCTGCAACGGGAATTGACTGGGCATTGGGACCTGTAGTCGCAGTGGCGAGAGATGAAAGATGGGGCCGTACCTATGAATCATTTGGAGAAGATCCTAACCTGGTCAAAGAGATGGCTGGACCGGCAGTGCATGGTTTTCAGGGCGATACATTAGCCAAAAATGTAAACATCCTTGCCTGTGCAAAACATTTTATCGGAGATGGAGGAACAATAGGCGGAGTGACTAATGGGAACACTGTATGTGATGAGCAGTCGTTACGAGCAATTCATTTACCGGGATATATCTCAGCTATAGAACAAAAGGTCGGTTCTATCATGGTGGCTCAAAACCAATGGAATGGTATACATTGTCACGGGAATCCCTATCTTTTGACAACGCTCTTAAAAGGAGAGCTCGGATTCAAGGGCATTGTTATTTCAGATGCGAATAGCTTTATGTATGCTGGCGATCCAACTGTTCCATTCCCGTCTATCATATTATACGGAGCTGCAATTAAACATTCCATTAATGCAGGCGTCGATATGGCAATGATGTCTAACTATTCCGGTTTTAATCATCGCACATACCTTGACACTCTTAAGACTCTGATAAGCCATGGAGATGTTACTATTGAACGTATCGATGACGCCGTGAAAAGAATTCTCACACAAAAGTTTCGACTGGGTCTTTTTGAACATCCTTATGCTGACAGGTCTCTTTTAAGTCAAGTAGGTTCACAGGCACACAGGCAAGTAGCCAGGGAATGTGTTCGACAGTCAATGGTTGTCTTGAAAAAGAAAGACGGCGTTCTGCCCATTTCAAAAAACATCAAACGAATTCATCTTGCAGGACGTCATGCAGATAATATGGGATATCAATGCGGCGGTTGGACCATGAGCTGGCGGGGATCAAGCGGGTACATTACTCCCGGCACAACCATTAAAGAAGCTATTCAACAAGCAGCGACGAACACAAAAGTTACATATTCGGAAGATGGGTTTGGTGCAGATAGTGCCGATATTGGTATAGCTGTTGTTGGAGAATTGCCTTATGCTGAATTTTATGGAGATGGAAATGTAACTCTCGATCCGACAGATATTGAAACCGTTCGAAATTTAAAGAGTTTTGGCATTCCTGTGGTAGTCATTCTTATCTCTGGGCGCCCTCTCATTCTTGATCCCATTCTTCATCAATGTGATGCACTCATTGCAGCCTGGCTGCCTGGCACAGAAGGCGAAGGAATTACCGATGTGCTCTTTGGAGATTATCCGCCTGTTGGACGTCTCTCTCAAACATGGCCGAGAGCTGTTTCTCAAATTCCGATCAACATTGGAGATGCGGTATACAATCCTCTCTTCAAATATGGAGATGGCATTACTTCCTTGAATGATTCACAGGCAGGTTCTTCTCCCGAAGTGTATTCGGCAAGTGTCATCACAGACCAGTATATGGAGATTTCTTTTAATAAGAAGATGGCTGCTCCACCGAATGCTCTAGCGGGATTTTCAGTAATTGCCAATGGGAGTACTCCTGTCAACGTTACTGGTTTGAGTCTTCAGAGTTTTGACTCGACTACATTCATTTTAACCTTAGAGGATAGTATTAGAAAAACGAACACCTATACAATTTCTTATACTCCTGGAGAAATCCATTCCTATGATGGGGGACAATTAGCTGCCTTTGAAAACGCTCCGGTATATGACATCTTAAATGATTATTCTTACTTTCATAATATTCCGAAAAAAATCGAGGCAGAAGAATGTTTTTTCCGCCAAGGTTTAGATATATCGGGATGCTCCGATGCTGGAGCAGGGCAATGTCTTACAGGTATCAAGAATGGATATTGTGCCGACTACTATGTTAACGTTTCTCAATCCGGTAAATATATATTGGTATATCGTGTATCAAGTACCGCGGACACCGGACAAATTCAATTAATGACAAATGGTAATGTCGTGTCGACTTTAAATTTGCCAATGACTGGATCATGGGATACCTGGCAGAGCTTCTCGACCAGTGTCGAGCTTTCTGAAGGTCCCCAATTTATAAGAATGTATGCTTTACATGGAGGATTTCGATTGAATTGGATGCAATTTTCTTTGAGTACAGGCGTTGAAGAACATGCCTCCGCTCCGCAAAGATTTCAATTGTTCCCAAACTACCCCAATCCGTTTAATCCTTCAACAACAATCAAATATCAAGTTCCCAAAACCAGCCTAGTCACTCTTAGAGTATTTGATATTCTAGGACGAGAAATAGCTTTCTTGGTGAATGAAGAAAAACCAGCAGGAACTTATAACATACAATGGGACGCATCCACCAGGTCAAGTGGTGTGTATTTTTATCGCTTACATGCTGGGAGTTTTATAGAGACGAAGAAGATGATCTTGTTGAAATAATGTGGTCTCATTCTAGATGACCGCCTGTTACTAGCAGGTGCAGTCAGGTGGGTTGTTGTTTCGTTATGAGAGAAAATGTTATTGCGAGAATATGAGCAATAAAATAAGGAATTAATCGTATGATATTGCAAAAAATATTTGTATCACTTCGCATATTGCTTCTTATCATCACACTCACCAACTTGACCAGCACATCCGTATTCTCCAATGATACAGTAAGTGTTGAAAAGCATGGTCAGCTTCGCGTTGCAGGGAATAAGATAGTAGATCAAAATGACAATCCCGTTGCATTGCATGGAATGAGTCTGTTCTGGAGTCAATGGATGGGGAAGTATTATAATTATGATTGTGTGCAATGGCTGCGCGATGATTGGAATTGTACCGTTGTACGGGCGGCATGTGGTATCAATGGTTTTACAGATGGGTATCTTGTCGACCCACAAGCTGAACTTGCGAAAGTTAAAACAGTAATAGATGCATGTATCGATTTAGGTATTTATGTAATTGTTGACTGGCATGACGATAACGCGGAAAACCACCGTTCTCAATCAATTTCTTTCTTTGAAGAAATTGCTCGCGAATACGGCAGCGTACCTAATCTCATCTATGAAATATATAATGAACCGAAACAAGTATCATGGAGCACTGTCGTCAAACCCTATGCAGATTCTGTGATTCATCACATACGTGCTATTGATCCAGATAATCTTATCATCGTTGGTACGCCGACCTGGTCGCAGGATGCTGACATAGCTTCTTATGATCCTCTTCCATACCAGAACATTGCTTATGCTCTCCATTTTTATGCGGCGACACCAGCTCATCAACAGCCATTAAGAAACAAAGCGACGACCGCGCTCAATAATGGAATCGCATTATTCGTTACAGAATGGGGTACGTGTGAATCGAGTGGAACCGGAGTACTTGATTCCGTTGAAGTTGGATATTGGTCGAAGTTTATGAACGATAACATGCTGAGCTGGTGCAATTGGGCAATTGATGATAAAGTGGAAACATCGGCTGCGTTAATACCCGGCGCCAATGCGACAGGCGGCTGGTCGGAATCCGATCTCACGAAATCCGGTGTTATTGTAAGAAAAATGATACTCGCTTGGCAAGATCCAACCTTCACGAGTGTGGCACCAGCGAAAGAATTGCCAATGAATTATGAATTGCGCCAAAACTATCCTAATCCGTTTAATCCCTCGACAATCATCAGCTACTCATTGCCCGAAGAAGCCAAAGTGAAAATTGATATATACAATCTATTGGGCCAAAAAGTGGCTGTCTTAGTTGATCGAATTGAAGTTGCAGGCAATCACTCGATTACATGGAATGCTCACAACTATTCCAGTGGAACATATTTCTATAGGATAATAGCCAAGAGGGAAAGGACATTCGAGAAAACACAGAAGTTGGTGCTCATACGATAGAGCTTGAGTGTCCTTCAATACAAACAAAAAAGGAATATTAATGAGCTACGGATATTTTGATGACAACCAAAAAGAGTATGTGATAACTCGTCCCGATACACCCTTACCTTGGATCAATTACTTAGGCACCAGCGATTTCTTTGGAATCATTTCCAACACGGCAGGAGGATATTGCTTTTACCAAGACGCAAAACTTCGCCGTTTAACACGATACCGGTATAATAATATTCCAATGGATAGCAATGGTCGATACCTCTATATTAAAGATGGAGATACAGTCTGGAATCCAATGTGGAAACCTATGCGCGTTCCGCTTGATCACTACGAATGTCGTCATGGTTTGGGATATACGAAGATAACCGGACAAAAAAATGAGCTGGAGGTCTCTACATTATTTTTTATTCCTTTGGATTCCAGAAATGAAATCTGGCATGTGCAGGTAACAAATCGTTCAAAGGTTCCGAAGAAAATCCGGCTGTGGAGTTTTGCTGAATGGTGTCTCTGGGATGCTCTTGATGATATGACCAACTTCCAAAGAAATTATTCTACCGGACAGGTTGAGGTTGAACATGGAACTATCTTTCATATTACAGAATACAGAGAACGAAGAAATCATTATGCATATTTTTCTTCGAGCGAGGCTGTCTCCGGTTACGACAGCAGCCGTGATGCATTTGTAGGCGTGCATCAGGGATTGGATGCACCACAAGCCGTATTGCAGGGGAGTTGTAAAAATAGTATTGCATATGGATGGCTGCCTATCGGTGTTCATCAAATCGACCTGGAACTGAAACCAGGTGAAACAAAAAGTATCAATTTCTTATTAGGGTACGCAGAAAACCCGCCTGAAAAGAAATTTCTCGAAACTGGAAAAATCAGAAAAGATGAATTCGAAGAAGTAAAATCGAAATACTCCAAGACATCGGATGTGCTGTCAGCTTTTCAAACGCACAAAGAATATTGGGAAAATTTGTTTTCATCGTATCGGGTTGATGCACCTGACACGATCGTAAACCGGATGGCAAATATCTGGAACCAATATCAATGTATGGTTACCTTTAACATGTCGCGCTCAACATCTCTCTATGAATCCGGAATTGGCAGAGGGATGGGATATCGCGACAGCAATCAAGATATACTAGGATTCGTGCACATCTTACCTGCCAGAGCACGTCAGCGGATATTGGATTTAGCAGGAACTCAGCTTTCCGATGGCACTTGTTTTCATCAATATCAGCCGCTCACAAAAAAAGGAAATGCTGACATCGGTGGTGGATTTAATGATGATCCTCTCTGGTTGATTCTCTCGGTTGCGGCTTATCTGAAGGAGACGGGAGATTACAGCATCCTAAAAGAAAAAGCCGGTTTTGCCGATGTTCAGAATTCGAAATCAACGTTGCTTGATCATCTCACTATCTCATTACAGTATACGTTAAATCACCGAGGACCGCATGGTTTGCCGCTCATTGGCCATGCTGACTGGAATGACTGCCTGAATCTGAATTGTTTCTCCACGACACCGGGCGAAAGTTTTCAATTAGCAGGACATATCGAAAATGATAAAGTCGCAGAATCAGTCATGATCGCCGGTTTGTTTTGTAAAGCTTGTGATGAGATGGCGAAAATTCTGGAAAATACAGGAAAACCCGAGCACGCCGAAGATTACCTGAAGCAAGCTGAGAATATGAGGAAGACGATTTATGAGCATGGGTGGGATGGTGAGTGGTTTCTCAGGGCTTATGATTCTTACAGTAGAAAACTTGGTTCATCAAAAAATGAAGAAGGCAAAATATTTATTGAAAGCCAGGGCTGGTGCATTTTGGGCGGCGCTGGATTAGAAAATGGTTACGCGAAAAAAGCATTAGACAGTGTCCGGAAATATTTAGCGACATCGAATGGAATTGTCTTGCAGCAACCAGCTTTCCAAAAATATTATGTGCACTTAGGTGAAGTAAGTTCCTATCCGCCTGGATATAAGGAAAATGCCGGTATCTTTACGCATAATAATACTTGGATACAAATTGCTGAGACCATGATTGGCAGGGGAGATCAGGCCATGGAATATTACAAGAGCATTTGCCCTCCGACCAAAGAAGATCAAATAGATATTTACCGTTCCGAGCCTTATGTATATAGTCAAATGACTGCCGGCAAAGATGCCCCTACCCCAGGTGAAGGCAAAAATTCTTGGCTCACGGGTACGGTGGCTTGGTCTTTCGTAGCTCTTTCTCAGTATATTCTCGGCGTACATCCGGATTACAACGGGTTAATTATTGATCCTTGCATCCCAAGTTCATGGAAAAAGTACACTGTGGTTCGAAAGTTTAGAAACAGTATTTATAATATTACTGTCAATAATCCAAAGAACGTTTGTAAAGGCGTGAAGAGTCTGAGTCTCGATGGAAAATTATTGAGCGGTAACAGCATCCCAGATTTGAATGATGGGAAAATTCATACGGTAGAAGTTGATCTCGGTTAAATGAATGGCAAGAATAAGAAGGCGGGTAGTTAAGAGTGTGCATTGTGATGAAAAGCACGAATTTGAGTCAGGAATCGAACCACATTGAATTTGGTGACTTCTATCAGAAAGCAGTGACGATTCTTTAAGGAGAAATAGAGTATATTAATTTTTAGAAGATAAAGTAATTCTTTTCAAAGACCCTGATTAGCGAAAGGTTTATTTAAATGAAACTGAAACAGATACTCTACAACCTTTTATTTCCTCTCATCGGATTCGGAGCACTCATTTGGTTTCTTATCCGCGTAATTCCTAAACCAAGCCGTGCTACATATCCTTGTATGCGAGCAGCTTATCCTGTGACATTTACCTTTTTTGCATATTTGGCAGGGATTGGCTTATCATCTTTGGCTTTTATACGAGCAAAAAAATGGTACGGCAAAAAGAACTATATCATTACATCAATATGTATTGACGTTGGATAACTGATTCAGGTTTTCATACATGATGTCTGTTTTATCCGAACTAGCATGGTCAATCTCTAGAAATCACTATTTCAAGAAGGAGCCCTATAATGGAAAATGATAAAAACGATATTCCTGAAAGAAAACTATTTTCAAGACGAAATTTCTTAGGTTCACTTGGAGTAGGCACGGCGGGTTTGTTAATCAGTCCCTATTTGAAATCCGGAAGTCTTTTCGCTTCCGACTTATTCGGTGCGTCATCATTGGCACAAGTGGCTATTACATCGGTCACAGGATACGATAGAACTGTTATTCAACAAAAAGTCCAGTATGTACTCGATCAAATCGGCGGAATCACAGACTTATTTTCAGCTGGGAAAAAAGTAGGAATAAAAATAAATCTCACAGGAGGCTCAGGGAACGCGAATAATCCGAAATTGCAAGGAGTTCCTATCACAGAATGTATGTGGACCCACCCTGAAGTGTTACGCGCAGTGGGCGAGTCGATCCGTGCTTGTGGAGTCAATGGAAGCGATATTTACATCCTCGAGGCTTTGGGAGACGCGGCTTCGTATAATAATTTCGGATATTTGGATGTACAGAATTACTTGGAAGCTCAAATGATCGATTTGAACAACCCAGGACCGTCCTTGGACTTTGTGACAAAGCAAGTAGGCTCCAACAAATTTTACTGGGATTCGTTCTATTTGAATCAAATTCTCACCGATATCGATGTCTATGTCTCTATCCCCAAGATGAAGCAGCACGAAGAGGGCAGTCTGACGTGCTCTCTCAAGAATCAAATTGGCATTACACCCATGAGTAAATATATTACTCAAACCATTGGGTATAGAAGAGAACAACTGCACACGAAAGGTTCAGCATCAAATACTCAACTACCGTGTTCTATTTGCGATTTGAATCTTGCGCGTCCGGTTCATCTTGCTGTTGTCGATGGAATAAAAAACGCAACTGGCGGCGAGGGAGCATGGAATGCTTTGTTTCAACCTTCGGAAAGTAATGTCTTGCTGGCAGGAAAAGATCCCGTTGCCACAGACACTATAGCCGCACATCTTATGGGTCTGGATCCCATGGCAACAACATTGATACGTCCGGGCGGCGACGAAAACGATAATTACCTCGATATGCTTCATACAAAAGGCATCGGGACGAATCAAATGAATGATATCGAGCTTGTAGGCGACGGCGCCTTTTTGGTATCTGTGAATAAGAATATCGATGGCAGAATGCCAAAAGATTTTCAGTTGTATCAAAATTATCCGAATCCATTTAATCCAACGACAATGATTCGTTATCAAGTTCCGGCGAACAACGATGTCACATTGAAAGTATTTGATATGCGCGGCAGGGAAATCGAAACGATTGTGCATGCAAGACAGAATGCCGGCTCATACACTGTAAGGTTCAATGCGTCGGGATTGTCAAGCGGAACATATTTCTATACATTACAAGCCGGGTCTTTATCCAGAGTCAAGGAAATGCTGCTGCTGAAATAGTTTCATTGAAGCAGCTTTTGAGCTGCCAGGGGGACGAACGTACAGGTTCAAAGGATGCTTTTAATAAATTAATTTTTCTTGATACAGCAAGGAGAAATTACAGCAGGAATTATTTTTGGAATTAGATAGAATGTAATTCATTCACGGTGGAAAGTATACCTACATGAAATTGAAGGAACAGTACCATCGACTCCTTATTATTTGTATATCACTATTATTTCTTCTGTATGGCAAAGCCCATTCTCAACATGGTCTAGTTCAAGATGATCCGGTTCTGGCTCCTAACGCTGTTGTTGCTCCTACTATCGATGGAATAGGAGATGACGCTTGCTGGCAGTATGTTCCATGGCAGAGCATTGATCAGGTATGGATTCCCTATGGTGATGCAATGGTGGATTCTGCAGATTATTATGGCAGATATAAAGTGGTATGGTCTTCGACTGCTAATCTATTATATTTTCTGATGGAAGTTACAGACGATGTGTTTGTAGATGGTTATCCCAACGGAGGTGGTGCTATTTACGACAACGACATCTCGGAAGTCTTTATTGATGAAAACAAATCCGGCGGGCTGCATATATTTGACGGCAAAGGCAGTGACACACTTCAGTTTGGAACCAATGCCGAGAATGCCTTTTCCTATCATATGTATGCTGCTCTTCCAGCAGCAGGTCAAGTTACAAAACAAGTTTATGTCGACGATCTGGCTGGGACAAGTTGGGGCGACTCTTGGCGTCCTGACTACACTTCCCATTTCCCTGAATTCGCTTTGCGTGTGACCGGACATACGGCTGTCCGGGAGTTTTCATTGATCGTGTATAACGATACATATGATAATAACAACAAGGATGCTTCCAGATCGCAATTGGTGGTTGGTAAAGAGATGGGACTTTCAGTCGCTTACTGCGACAATGATGATCCAAATGAAAACCCAAAAGTGCGGGATAATATGTTCGGTTCGGTTTGGGAACCATCACCAGGAAACTTGCATTGGCAGAACGCAGATTATTATGGTAGTGTTAAGCTGGTTGCTGCTATCCCTTCCAGTGTCGAAAGCGGACATACCATTCAAATCAACCCTATAAGACTTTATCCAAATCCGGCGTCGTCTAATTCGCAATTACAGTTGGATAATTCATATCGGGGCGAGGTTTCGATTCGATTGTTCAACCTTCTGGGCCAGGAAGTATTTCGGACAATGGGTTCCAAAGCGGACCGACTGTTCACTCAATCACTTGTCTTGAATCGGTTGCCTTCAGGTTTTTACTTCATTCAAACGCGAATGGGAAAATCTATCTTCTGTGAAAAACTCATCATCACTCAAACGAAGTAGAGATGTTTCCGGAGAGTCTGGCCGGGTAATGATTCGTAAACGATCCTGACGAAAAGATTGGAATAAAATATTGCAAAACATAATGAAAAGAAGAAGTTTGAAATATTTTGCGGTGCCGGTGTCTCCGTTGGATGATGTATTTTTGGCAGAATGAGTGATATTTATATTCCGCAATCCTATTTAAATAAAAAGTTTCTTAATTACATAATTGGGAAAATAAAAAGCATATGAAAAGAATACATGGGTATAGTTGTATTGTTCTCTCATTCTGTCTGCTAAGTCTTCAGATGCAATCGCAGACTAAACCTCCTGTACAGAATCGGTTTGTTCTTAATGTCGATTATAGCCGGTTTTGGCAAAACGATTCTACAATGTATGTGGAAATATCAACCGCAGTCTATCCGAGTCTTACTGTTCTCAAGCAAGACTCCTCGGGATATCATGGGAAAATCGATTTGATTATTTTAATTCAGGATACATCAAGCGGAGTATTTGTTCACACCGGTCGGTTTAACATTCCAATGAATCTTGTCGATTCTACTTCTCTTGCTAGAACAACTTCGATGGTCAATAATACGACCTATGCTTTAGGATGTGGCTCATATAAAGTTTCTGTACTCGGTATTGATGTCTTCGATCGATTACGACGAGATAGTTCATTGTTTTGGATCGATATTATGAAGAGACCCAACACGGTTGCTCTTAGTGATATCGAGTTATGCTCAAGTATCACCGAATCCTCAGATCAAAAAGATATCTTCTATAAAAATACATATCGAGTCATCCCTAATCCGAATTGTGTTTATGGCTCAACGACTTCTCCTCTTGTGTTCACATATATGGAATTTTATAATCTGAAAACGGGAATGACTTATGCAATCAGAGCACAAATTGTGGATTTGAAAGGTGACGTTAAAAAGCAACGTACTCATCTGCGTCGATTCTCAATGCCCAATGTCGTGGATGTAACATCGTTGAATGTTACTTCGATTAGTTCCGGAAAATATAACTATGAAGTTATCCTTTCCGATACGCTTGGCAACGAGATTGCCAAATCACAACGGCCGATTTATCTCTACAATCCCAATGTTCAATCAGCGCAAGCGACAATTCTTTCAGAAGGAAGCGCTGTGTATGCCGGGTTTTCTTTTGAGGAGCTTGCTGAGGAGTTTCGAATTGCAAAATATGTAACACAATCTGAGGATACCAAGGCATTCGATAAGTTAACGACAGTAGAAGCGCGTCAGGAGTTTTTACAAAATTTTTGGACAAGAGTTGAGAAAGAAGAGCTCGGACGTTTAAATCTTACAAGATCAGTCTATCTGCAAAGAGTGCAGACGGCCAATCAACGCTATAAGACATACGCCAAGGAAGGGTGGCGCACAGATCAAGGCCGTGTACTTGTCCTCTATGGAGAACCTGATGAGATAGAAAGATTTAACAACTCGACAGATAGCAAGCCGTACGAAATCTGGAATTATCATCAAATAGAAGGCGGTGTTGAATTCGTCTTTATTGATCTTACAGGGTTTAATGAATATCTCCTTGTTCATTCTACGAAACGTGGTGAAATACAGGATGCATCATGGGAACAATTATTAAAACGTAGCAACTGATAAGGTAATTCACGACAGCAAATTATTTTGAAGAAGGAAGATTGACTACGGATGTCCTGGTTGATTACCTCTTCGTTTGATTGCATTACTAGTTGTACCACCGATGAAGAACATAGGAAGAAGTGGAATTATCATGGCTGATAATGAAGCTATTATCAGCATAATAATCATTTCAAAGTTTTATAATGACTTGAATGGAAAAAGCCAATTTCATTGTATGGTACAGATGTTGTGCAAATTTTACCGAGGGACAATTGTTTCAAAGCTTCATTCGTAGGCAGGTGTACGTTCAAAAATCTATGTTTTTGTCTGAATACGTTGGTACTGCATTGCGTCTTAATCATATGAAGCACAGGGGGACTGTACGTTCTATTTATAGATTTGCAAGTAGAAAAGAAATTCAGGGGTAACCGTACTGATACATCTTGTATCGGTAACATTGTCTCATTGAAGAGTAGAAGCCGGGTCCATTTAATGTATTTTAGGAAGTATTGCACTGGCAATTCCTTGAAGAATTATTATTCAATAATTGAATTACCTTACTTCAGTGTTTTTCTTTCAGGCAATTGTCCAATCCGAGAACAGTTTGATTCGGTTTCAGTATTTAATTTAGTCGCGAATGTATGATGTTATTTTGGAAAAAGAGCAATATGGTACGGACTGAAATAACTCTTGGTGTTGATATTGGCGGTACTAACACGGTCTTTGGTTATGTTGATCAAAAAGGGAGATGCCTTGCAAGTGCAACTATTCCAACTAATGCACATCAATCAGCTGAGTTGTTTTTTGAACGGCTCCATGAAAGTGCTGAGGAACTTCTTGGGACCATTGATGAAAAGTGTAAGTTGGTCGGAATTGGCATCGGTGCACCAAACGCAAATTATTACACTGGAACAATCGAACATCCACCCAATTTAAGTTGGGAGTATGTTAATGTTTTAGCTGAAATGGATAAGTATTACAATGTACCTGTAGCAACAACAAATGATGCAAATGCTGTAGCACTTGGTGAAATGTTATTTGGCATTGCCCAAGGCATGAAAGATTTCATTGTTATCACGTTAGGTACCGGACTTGGTAGTGGTATAGTAGCGAATGGCGAATTGATTTATGGTGCGGATGGTAATGCCGGAGAGATAGGGCATACTGTGGTAGATCCGAATGGACGGGAATGTGGCTGTGGTCGTCGGGGTTGTCTTGAGACATATGCCTCTGCTACTGGAATATGTCGGACGGTACAAGAGCTCATATGTAATACTAAAGAGCCAAGCGATCTTCGCTGTATTAGTCCTGAGCATCTGACATCCAAGATGATCTATGATGCAGCACAACGTGGTGATCGCCTGGCATTGGAAGCATTCGATTATACAGGAAAAATTCTCGGTATGAAACTCGCTGAATCTGTGGCGCATTTGAGTCCCGAGGCTATCATTTTCTTTGGAGGCCTTGCTGCCGCAGGTGATCTTATTTTTAAATCTGCAAAACAATCAATGGAGGAACATTTGCTTGGCATTTTCAAGAATAAAGTGAGACTGCTTCCTTCAGGATTAACTGAGGGTAATACGGCAGTCCTTGGGGCAAGTGCGTTGATTTGGAATGACCTAAAAAAAGGAAGACAGCGCCCACTATCGAAAAAAGTTATCAACGAATGATTTCTCAAGATATTTTTTTAGCTCAGTTTGATTTTTTGTCCGATACGAATAATCACCTACATTTTAAAGACTCTCTGATGCTTTTTGGATTACGAGGAAGCAGGATACAGCAAAATAAATGTGGCGCGTTTAAGAAACACTCCGCTTGGAATCTAATTCCTTCTCGTCCTATAAAAATGAAAACGCCCGGACAAACCGGCGTTCTTTTTGCTTATACAGCGGACATGCTGCTTGCTAAAGCTTGACGTTGTAGGTTCAACTCGGGGTCCTGAAAAAAAGAGGCCGAATCTTTTCAGAATCGGCCTTTCGTGTAGCGGGGGAGGGATTCGAACCCACGACCTGCGGATTATGATTCCGACGCTCTAACCAGCTGAGCTACCCCGCCGTATGAATGACGAATTAAGAATGAAGATTTTAGATTTTTAAAGAACACTGTAATATAACCGGCTGCCTGCCCGCCGAAGTCCCGAAGGGACGTTGGAGGGAGCTACCCCGCCGTATGAATGAAGATTTAAAGATTTTAGATTTAAGATTTAAAAGAACACGTTAAAATTTCAAATTTGTATATCGACTTCGTCGATATTTTGTAATAGGCCTCCGGCTGGATTATGATTCCGACGCTCTAACCAGCTGAGCTACCCCGCCAAGACATAAGTAATGGCGAGATTCCTCGCCCTTACTTAACTTCTCTTATTTCAAATATAAAAAGAATCGCCCGTATCTGCAATGAGAATTTCCGGAAGAACATCGAGATTCCAAACTATCAGAAGGAAAAGATTTATTTCAAGACGGACGTACTTATGTAAGAAGTCGAAATTGCGGCTGTCAAAGATTAATACATATGCATGAACTTTTCTGAAAAGATGTATTTACTTTTCTTATCTATTCACTTTTATGGATGGGTGCTTCCTTCAATATCCAAAGTAAATATCCGTATCCCTCTTTTTCCATCTCTTCTTTCGGGATGAAGCGAAGGGAAGCGGAGTTGATACAGTAGCGTAAATGTGTCGGTGTTGGTCCATCATCGAACACATGGCCTAAATGTGAATCGCCGTTCTTACTTCGCACTTCAATTCGTTCCATCAACGAGGAGGTATCTTTTTTCTTAACAAGGAATCGCGGGTCAATGGGCTTCGTAAAACTTGGCCAGCCTGTTCCTGAGTCAAACTTGTCGTTGGAACTGAACAACGGCTCTCCTGAGACGACGTCAACATAAATACCTGCTTGATGATTATTCCAGTAAGCATTGTGAAATGGCGGTTCTGTACCGCACTGTTCTGTTACTTGATATTGCAGATCGGTTAAATTCCTTTTTAATTCTTCTTTTTTGGGTTTTTTATATTTTTCTAATCCAACATCTCCCCATACCGCTTTGATATACAGATCTCTTCCCGATGCACTTCGGTAACTGTAATAGCGTACCGGATTTTTTTTACAGTACTGCTGATGGTAATCTTCCGCGGGATAGAAATCGGTGAATTGAACAATCTTCGTAGCAACCGGTTTATCAAAGACGCCGGATTGAACCAATTTTTCCTTGAATGCTTCTGCTATGTTCTTTTGTCGATCATTGTGATAAAAAATGGCAGAAAGGTATTGCGAACCACGATCGACAAATGAACCGCCGTTGTCGGTCGGATCGATTTGTCGCCAGAAAATATCGGCCAGCTCGGCATAACTGATAATCTCCGGATCGAAGAGGATTTGGACAGCTTCCAGATGACCCGTTGTACCGGAGCATACTTCTTCATACGTCGGGTTCTTCACGTGGCCCCCGGAATATCCGGAAGTCACTTGTTTTATACCATCCAGATCAATGAAGACCGATTCGATGCACCAGAAGCAGCCTCCTGCAAAGGTTGCGGTATCCAGGTCTTTGTTGGTTTGAGGAATGAATCGCGTTGTCATCTCTTTTGAGTCCGTTTTTGTGCACTGTGAGAGAAAGAAAGATGTAAGGATCAAAAACAATAATTGTTTTTTCATGATCACCATTCTGCATTCTGATTCTGTAAAAGAGTGTATTTTTTGTCCTTTACTATTGAACACATATAGAAGACTTTAAGTTTCGAAAGAGAAGGGATGAAAAAGAATAATCCGGCAATTGCTGCTGTCGCCGCTGAAGAGCGAGACCGAAAGCAGATATGCAGGAACCGATGGATTGAATGAAAGGGAAATGACGATTATGTCCTATAAATTTTGCAACTTACCTTAAATGGATTCCGCATTGATTTAAGAATTTATGACCAAGGCACCAATAACATATCAACTTGACATCCAAGGACCTGTCTTTTTATCCTAACAGTATTTCCCAATCACACACATTCATCGCGGAGGTTCAAGACATTGAACCTCTGAGCTTTTGGATGGTTTTTTGATCAATAGAGAAGAGAAAGAAAATACTTCAAAATCCGACGGGGTAGTTCCAAAGGGCAAATGCACCGAAAAGTATTAAGAGGGTACTGGCAATTTTATTTCTATTCTCTTTATATAATGAGAGAAGTTTTCGAAAATCTATAAAGAAAAATGAGAATAGTGCAAAGGGAAGAAGATGATCGCTGCAATCTAATTATTTCTTTAGTCTTTTGAAAATAACATATTGATCGCCGTATTGAATTGGTTCTGTGAATTCATCTATTTCGAGGTCAGACAATATGCGTCGGATTTGTTCCGGGTAACAAAAAATATTCACTTTCCCGAGCACACCTTTGTTTCCGCGTGAAGGATCAATGGAATAACTCACTGCTAATTCATTAAAATCTTGTTCTTGCTTCAATGCTTTGTAAACTGAATCAATTCTTTCTCTCGCAGTACACACTATTTCTGCTAATGTAACATACAATGGTTTCATATATCGAATAGGAGACCGAAGATGAAACCATGTACTGATGGGTTTATCATTCATGCGGGCAGGTACAAATTGCCATCGCAAGATTGTAGCAACAGCAAGCGAATCCCAAGAAGAACTGCCACTGCTCTCCATGAGTCGGACTTTCGTGACCGACCCATCTTCAGTAATAAACAACGCCAGAGATATCTCTGAGGGTGTGTTTTGCATTGATTCCGGAAATGCAGGGAGTGGATCTTGAACCAATACCTGTGGAATTGATGTATCGGCAATTTGTTGTGTGGAAACACAACCGATGAAGGCGGCAATAATGATTACTACAATAAAAAATCTCATGACTCACCTCTTATTATTGGTGTATAACAAGCATTATCGTCTGAACCATTCGATTCGAAAAATCTGTTGCTTAAATGTAACAGATTCGTGACAATAATGCTATTCTCAAAAACTTTACAAACACCTTTTAATGTAAAGTGAAGACATCAATCCTATTTTATCAATAGCATCCTTTTGACCTGTGAAAAATTTTCTGTCGTAAGATGATA
>Ga0187886_1000325_pt1 | contig 61302 bp, 43 predicted proteins | sample June2016WEW_20_1_FD_133001 | JGI IMG/M metagenome (GOLD analysis project Ga0187886, IMG submission 133001) | Peatland microbial communities from SPRUCE experiment site at the Marcell Experimental Forest, Minnesota, USA - June2016WEW_20_150 | ecosystem: Environmental > Terrestrial > Soil >... | reverse complement strand
GTCCCGAGTGGAGTGTATCTCTACCGTCTTCATACGGATAAGTTCGACGCGGCAAGGAAGATGGTATTGGTGAAATAGCATTGGTCAAGTAGAAATAAGTTCAGAGCAGCCCTGTCCCGATATCCCTCGACAAGCTCGGGGCGAGTAATCGGGACGGGGCTGTGCTGTTTATGTGGGGTACTGCAATTTTAGAAATCCATTAAGGTTTAGGAAATATAAAACCTGTGTATTAGTCTCTTAGAGAAATGCCTGTGTGGTAAGAAGCGATATCAACCGCGGAGGAGATATTCCGAATTACTGAGAGTCTTATGAGCATTCTTTCGGCAGGGACGAGAAAAAACCTTAGTCTCATTATAAAACTTGACCTAATTCTCGATCTTGACCTCTCATCTTCCATTTAGTTGCAAAAAAGGCTCATTTTCCTTAAACTTTTACAGTGATAAGGCCATCCAATAAACAGCCAGAATCGTGTGAATGACGACCCAGACTGATCAGCAGCTTCTTGATGAATTCTTACGGGGGGATGAACGCAGCTTTAATGAGCTCGTGCATCGATACCAAGGAAAAGTTTACTGGGTTGCCCGACGTATGGTGATCGATCATGACGAAGCTGATGATATTGTACAGGAAGTATTCATTAAATTATATCAGTCGGTCAAAGAGTTTCGTGGTGAGTCGTCGCTCTATACATGGTTATATCGTGTGACGGTGAATGCGTCGCTGAATGCCCTTCGTCGGAAGAAGGTACGCGAGTATCTTTCGTTCGGTGAGGCAAGGGTACAGTTTGAATCGGACATACCGCGCCCGGATGAGTTGTACGAAAGGACCGAGCAGAGCGCTGAGCTCGAAAAGGCAATTGCCTCGTTGCCCGAGAAACAGCGTGCGGTATTTGTACTTCGTTATTATGAAGAGAAATCATACGAAGAAATATCAAAATTATTGAAGACATCTATTGGTGGATTGAAGGCAAATTATTTTCATGCAGTCAAGAAAATTGGTAAAGCGATCAGGGCGAAGGATTTCAAGAAAATACGGACAGAAGGAAAAAGCTTGCCCTGAGCGAGTGGAGCGAGTCGAAGGGGAGAAAGAAAAAGGAATAAATAGTCCAGTATCATCGAGATATGGAGCCGTCGAATGAATAAAATCTGCAAGATAATTCTTCTTCAGCTTCCTGATTTTGTTCAAGGGAAGACAAGCAAGGATGATTCCCGCATCATTCAGGAGCACATTCAAGAGTGCACAGACTGCCGAAAAGAGGCGGAGGATCTTCGGGAGGTTTTTACATCCATACTTTCGGAAGGCGCTTTTTCGGCGCCGTCAGAGGCATATTGGAATACAATTGTTCCACGTATTCATGAGCAGTTGAAGAGGCGAGGGCGTCGATCCAAGTTTATGCCGGGGTGGATTTATCGGATTGTTCTCCCGCTGGCGACAGTATCTCTGGTTATTGTACTGCTTTTCCGTAATAACATATTCTCGCCGGCTACTTCACAGGGAGAACTTCGCAAGGCGATACAACAGATGACAGATGAAGAACGGACGATCGTCTTTCATGAAACTATAGCGACGACAGAGGAAGGCATTGATGAATATCCGGTAACCGATTCGCTGTTTGTGTTATTTAGAAGTGATATAAGAGATGCTGCAAAATCAGGGGTATTCGAGTATACCTTGACCCCGTTTGAACATCAATTTGTGCCTGAGGCGCTGCTCGAATCGCTTTCACCGGAAGAAGTCGAGCAGATACTTGAAAAATTACAAACACAACAGAACATTACATCGTAAGAGGTCCCCAATGAAACAAATGTACAGAGTGATTATTTTTTTGTGTTTTACCTCGGTAGTTGGTTTTTCCGCAGGATATGCACAATATGGTGAAGATCATCCGTCCGGTCCCAAAGGGCGGGAGAGGGTTGAACAGCTACGGAAAATGAAGCTTATCGAAACACTCGGTCTCGACGAGGATAAGTCTGTCCGGTTTATATCCCGCTTTTCCAAACATCAGGAGCAGATGCGTTCGCTTTTTAATGAGCGGAGTACAACTATTGATAATCTCGAACAGGCAATAAAGGATTCTCGTGAGAGTGAGTATCCCAGACTCATCGAAATAGTATTCGCGGTCGATCGAAAAATCATTGACGAGAGAGTAAAATTCATTAAGAGCCTGGATGATCTTCTTACAAAAGAGCAACAGGCAAAATTTCTAGTTTTTGATCGCAATTTTAATCGCGACCTCCGCGATATGATTTTCGATGCCAGGCGTGGACCACCACAAGGACGGGAACATTAAAGCATATTACAAATTGAAGTCCTGTAAACAGAATCACGGTATACCAATAATCAGAGAGCTAATACCGTAAGGCTTGAAGTCTTGGTAATTTTAAGTAAGGGCATCCATTGCAATTCCATATCGCAGACCACGGTCGCTTGCGATGATGTTGGTACCATGGATACAGTGCATAAATTCCTTCAGGATAAGTACTCCGGCAAGGATGATATCAGCTCTCCCGTGTACTATTTGCGGGATGGCTTCGATTTGTTCGACGGTGAGCGGTAGTAACTGTTCATATATTGATTCGATTATCTCCAGAGATAATTTGTATCCGCTGACTTTTTCGCGGTCGTAAGCAGGCAATTGTTGATGAAGTGCTGCAAGGGTAGTGACTGTACCTGCTACACCAACTAGAATGGTATCATCGAGCGATCCAAATTGGGCGCTTGAAAGAGTGGCCCGGATATAAGAGGCCGCTTCATCAAGTTGTGAATAGGTTGGAGGAGAAGATAGTAAAAATCGTTCCGTAAGGCGGACTGAACCGATATCGAGACTAATATGGTTCAGGATTTTTTGAATTGTCCCAAGAACAATCTCTGTGCTTCCGCCGCCAATGTCAATCACCCCGAATGTGTCGTGCGTTAATGGATACTCTAAAACAGCACCCCGGAAGGTAAGGCGCGCTTCCTCTTCTCCTGAAAGGATTCGGATAGCAAGATCAATTTCTTTCTTCATATAAGCGAGAAATTCATCCCGATTTACCGCATCCCGCAATGCACTTGTTCCGCAGGCAATTATCGTATCCACTGCATATCCTCTGGCAATGCGTTGATATTCACGCAGATACTCTTTTATCCTTTCGAAGGCTGCCGGAAGAATTCTTCGATGTTCATCGACTCCCTTGCCGAGACGGGCAATGACAAGCTCATCTTTCAGGACAGTGAATCGGTACCGATCGGAGTCCCGTTCGACGTCGGCGATTAGCATAAGGATTGTATTTGTTCCGATATCGATCGATGCAATTCTCATAATGGTCTCTTCAATGCAGTAATTCCGATCCATTCTGCTTCACGGAGAATTTCCTCGATAGTACATCCGGACGACGCAAGAATGTCGCATAACCTTTTTTCATCTGAATCCGTTATGCCCGAAATCAGAAGGTGTCCACCAGAGGCGGTATGCTCCAGTAATTCTTCAATCATCTCGACAATGATTTTATAATTGATATTGGCAAGGACGAGATTAAAGTCGTTTTCCTGGACACTTCCGATCGAACCGGAACGAACGATGACGCGGGAAGCGACGTCGTTCAGAGCCACATTTTCCAACGCGTTATCATATGACCATTCGTCATTATCAACGCCGATAGCCAATGAGGCGCCGAGTCGTACTGAAGCAATTGCGAGAACACCAGTGCCCGTTCCAATATCCAGTACTCGATCACCAGGATGGATGACGTTCTCGAGCATTCTGAGCATCAATCGGGTTGTTTCATGATAGCCGGTGCCGAACGACATTTTTGGGTTGATTGTCAATACGATGAGCCCCGTCTGCGGAATCACGGGTGACCAGCTTGGCCTGATAATAATGTGGTCGGTGGCTTGAATCGGTTCGATGGTTTTTTCCCATTCTTCATTCCAATTCTGGTCTTCGATGGAGGTAATCTGCACACCAGATATAACTTTTCCTTCAGCCTGAAGTTTTTCCTGATAGAGTGAAAATCGTTTTGAGACTTCGTCATTCCAGAGTTGCTCCGGGATATAGGCCGTGATATCATTCTCCCCTTCCATAAATCCATTCGCACCAGATTCCCATAAAAATGGGATCAACAATTCCTGAACATCGGTCATGCAGGTAATAGTGACCGCAATCCACGTTCTTGCCATCGGTTAATATTCCTTTCCTGCGGCTGGCACCGGTGCTTCACGATGTTGAATGATATATAGAACGAGTTTCTGGTTCATGGTGAGCCACTGGATCTGATCTTGGTAATTCTCCTGCATTTTCCTGTCGGCTTTATTATAACGCGCATTGATCATATAGATGAATAACAGAAAAAGGATTACCACGATCAGTGATGGGGTAACGCGATCGAACTGTTGTGTTACCGCAAAGGTACCGAGCGTGAAAAATCCTGCTATAGCGAAAAAAAGCGATATACGCCGGATTGTTGTAAGAACATGGAAGACCATTCCGAAAAAGAAAATCCTTTGATGAAATGGAGCCGGCATGTAGGAGTTGAGAATAAAAAAGTACAATCGTTGGGCTTCCCGCTCATCGATTGGGGGTGAAATGTTCAAGGTCCGGGAAAGTTCAAGAATATGCTGACTCGGCTGGTTCTCGCGAAAGGCTTTCCGGCGTTTTGAACCTTCAGTGGCGTACAGGAGCAATCCGGCGATGGAACCGCTGACAAGAATCAATAGGGTCGATGCACTCGAGCCGGTGAAATAGAGATCGATATTAAAAGCCACGACCCCATAAAGCCATGCGAGTGTGACACAATAAAAACCGGGGAGGAGAATTCGAAGACCTTCATAGGCTCCGAAACTCGAGGATGAATGATTATGTGTCATCAATCGACCTTTCTCTATTAGAACTCCGATGATTTTGAATAGAGAATATGGGCAAGAACTTTTCCGACAGCTTCGAGACTTTCCGGACTGCACCTGTCCGGAGTATCCTGATGAGTATGCCAGTATTTTCGTTCGGGTTGTGGTGCCGAGCCACCGACGAGGTCAAGGTCGATTATATCCACGGTCTGAATTCCCGTATTGTTCAGCGGGATATGATCGTCCTCGATCGTTCCGCCGATGAAATCCATAAATTGGGACACACCAAGCTCATGTGCGGTTTCCCAGATGAGTCGCACAACTTCCGGTGCGAACTGAACTGAATATCCCTCTTTTGGTAGAAGAAGATTCTTATCGCCAACAAGATCTAGCAGGATAGCAAATCGGGGATTAAATGAAGGCGGTTTCACGCTTGTAAAATATCGTGAACCGAGGAAATAATTCTGAAGATCACCAGAGTGGCCGAAATCCTCGCCATCGAAGAGAACAATATCTACACCGATTGGCAGCGGGTTGTATTTGAACAAACGGGCAAGTTCCAGAAGTACTGCTACTCCACTTGCACCGTCATTTGCTCCTAATATGGGAAGCGACCGTTTCGCGTTATTATAGTCCATGTCAGCCTCTGGACGGGTATCCCAATGCGCGCATAACATCACCCGCTTGGTTGCATGGAGATTGAATGAAGCAATGACGTTGGTCATTGTATAGTGTTCACTTCGGTATCCTACATGGGAGAAAGGTTGTAGATCGACCTTATCGGCAAATTGTTGGAGTTCTTGTGCGAGGTAATTCTTGCATCGTTCATGAGTTGTTGAACCGGGATTACGAGGTCCGAATGCAACCTGTGCCTTTAAATACCGGAAAGCATTTTTTCCGTCAAATCGGGGGATAGTGTTGACGCGTGTGGTCTGTGGTGTTACTTTCGATTGTTGGTCGGGGCTGGTTTTCTGGCCACACGCCGAAATGACAAATCCGATCAAAAAAATAAGAGAAAGCCGATCCATAAGTGTTCTAAAAAGGATATTTCTTCGAAGACAGTCCTTGTATTTCATATCTTATATATACCGAAAAATCGGCCGAAATTCAATGGGTTTAGGTGGTTTTAAGGTTCTTGTGATGAATGAAACAAATTTAAACGCTCAGTTGTATATTTAAAGGGGGGATGAAAAGGGGGGGTGAGAAACTTTTAGTGGGGTCGTGAGTCTAATTACTAGAGAAAGCATTTTCTGTCCCGGTTCAGGCGGGGATATCGAAGAAAGATTTGTCATGCGTACATCTGAAGACGATCTCGTCAGGGACTTTCAACGGGGCGAGGACCTTGCGTATGCGGCGTTATATAACCGATACAAGAGGCATATTTATTGTTTCTGCCTGAAAATGGTGGGAGACGAAGATGAAGTCAAAGATATTGTGCAGGAGGTATTCCTGAAAATGTACGAACACCGGATGCAACTCGCCAATCCGTCGCGATTCCGTGCATGGCTTTTTATGATAGCTCGAAACCAATGCCTCACACATTATCGTGATGAGAAGAGAACAACACCCTTTGATGAAGGATGGTCAATGTTAGAGAGTCTGGAAACGGAATCGCTCATACAGGAAATTGAACGTAACGAGGAAGTGTTCCTGGTCCGCGCGTTCATCAATCAATTGAAACCAGAGTATCGTGAGGTTATTGTGCTTCGTGAATATCAGGGTTTATCTTATGAGGAAATTGCCGATGTCATCGGTGCGACCATCGCTGCCGTCAAGGCGAAACTCTTCAAAGCGCGGAAAGAATTATTCGAGAAGATGAAACCAGTTTTTATAGAGAGGAGATAATCATATGAACAGCAAATTTTCTCGTCGTGATTGCAAACAGTACCGTGAGATGGTGAGCCTGTTCATTGATACGGAATTGGAACAGGAGAATGAGCATGCACTGTTTAAGCACCTCACGGGATGTGAAGAGTGCCAATCGTATCTTGATGTGCTGATGAAATTCAAGGTCGTCAAGCAGCGGGATCAGGCCGAATATCCTACGGAACTTGACAGCTCGATTTTTGAGGAGTTGAAAATTCGAAAGAATGTCTATGCTTTCGGGAAAATTGAGCCACAACCTGTCCGTCTACCACTCTGGAAACGAAGAATTGCACTGTCAATGCCTCTCGTTGCGGCATTCATGTTTGTTGTTCTTCTCGGACTGGGTTCTATTATCTTCAATATTGAAGGACCATCGGGACCACTCAAACAAGGCATCGTCAGTATGTTCCAGGGACATCCACGAATTGAAATACGGGATCAATTTATTTACCCGATGCCGATGCAAACGGTTGTTGCAGGGAAAGAACAACTTCAGAGGACGCAGAATCTGTAGAAAAAAGCGAGATCAATCCTTCGACTCGTCCCGATATCCCCACTGTGAAACGTGGGGCGTAAATCTCACTGGACCCCACATATCCCACAAACAACGTGGGGGACGTAAAGAACACGAAACGTAGGGCCGTAAATCCCACTAAAGAGCGTGGGACGGAAAAAATCGGAACACGGGAACGTGAGACGGAAACCCCACTGAACAGCGTGGGACGTAAACAACACGAAAAACGGAACACGAGAACATCGGGACTCGCTCAGCGACCTGTTCGCCGGAATCCGTCGAAGTCGGATGGAGGCGGAAGCAGTACTTTAGTACAGGACAAGGATCGAGATTAAGGAAGATAAAAAAATGCTTTGACCCAACAAAAGATGCGGCTCCGCTTTTTTCTTTATTATTTTAATAAGGCCCTTGCTATCTCAAGCTTGATATTGGCTTGTTTTTTGATACATAACCTATCTTGCAATGGGTGAAAGACTGCAACTTTTTCCTCCTAACTCCGTTAATATAGCAGGATAATATCAACGGAGGCACCATGAAACGTTCGACAGCTATTGGAATTAAGCTTGCTGTTTTTATCGGGATTGTCCTGCTTTTTGTGTGGGCATTGATTGCCTACGCCGCGATTCATCGGAAAGGTGGCGGACACCCCTCGACGAAGGAAACATTCTGGGGAGATCGTAAACGCATCGAAAAGATATTTGTTTTAAAATCCGGTGGATCGTTTGAACTCTCGACAGATATCGGCGAAGTAATGGTTGAAGGCTGGGAAAAAGAGGAAGTCTCATTTCAGGCGGAGATCACCGGAGAGCCCCGCTTTGTTCAAGATTTTACACTGTCGTTTGATACTACCAATCAACGTATCGTTGTACGCGGGAAATACGAGCACAATATATGGTTTTTTAATGACTGGGATAATGCCGATGTCCATTTCAATATCAAAGTACCCCAACAATGTTCGATCGATGTGAAGACATCGGGAGGAAATGTGTCTGTTGCATCGTTGCAGGGTGAGGTTCGGGGATCAACATCAGGCGGTTCGGTGACCGTTCATGATGTGAAAGGTATTACGGTCCTTCACACGTCGGGGGGATCCGTGAATGCGAAGAATGTCGAGGGTTCATGCGAAGCAAAAACATCGGGCGGTGGTATTCATATTGAAAATGTTAAAGGAAGTACGACTGCAAATACCTCGGGAGGTAATCTTGATCTTGAAGAAATCGAGGGGAAGATTGATGCTTACACGTCGGGTGGAAATATCTACGCAAGGATACGCGGTTCTAACGAAGGGATACTCATGCGAACATCCGGCGGCTCGATTACACTTGAAGTGCCTCTGACGATTTCTGCCGATGTTGATGCATCGACATCGGGTGGAAGTGTCCAGTGTGATTTGCCCATCAGTGTCCGCGGGAAAATGGATGAAGATGAAGTGGCGGGAAAAATAAATGGTGGGGGGAACATTGTTCGCCTGAAATCTTCCGGAGGCAATATCCACATCCGGGGCATACAATCCCCAGAAACACATTGAAGTACCCGTGATGGGGTATTTTTATCGGTGGAATGAGCAGAGCACAACAGCGAGGGAATCCTGCATATTTCGGTAAGGCTTTGCAGACCCGGTGTAGTTTTCCATCATTAACGAAAAGGCAAGCGTTTCTCCATTGGCGGCGATAGCGTACCCTGAAAGAGAGCTTACCGCAGTAAGTGTTCCGGTTTTTGCATATACCTTCCCTTCGGCAGATGTATCGTTCATCCTGAAGTGTAGGTTCCCTGATTCCCCGGCGATTGGAAGGGTTTGCCGGAACATCTCGCCAAGATCCTTCTTTTGATGCATTACCTCCAGGAGACGAATTATCGTCTGGGGACTCACCAGATTATAGAATGAAAGGCCCGAACCGTCAACGATACTATAGCACGTCGAATCGATTCCAATTGAAATCAACCAGTTATTGAGTTCTGCCAGTCCGCCGGCGGTGGAACCGCGTTCTTTTCTCTTTTCCGCGGCGATGGTTTTCATAAGATTTTCTGCCGCAAGATTATCGCTGCTCTTGTTCATTGCTATCAGAACCGTATCAAGCCTACGTGAATATTCTGTAAGGAAGAGTCTCCGGGACGGGATAGTATCTATCCGTATGTTTCCACCGAACACGATACCGGCATGCCGGAGCTCTTCTTTGAAGAGTGTTAACGTATACATCTCGGGCTGCCACACGTTGATTTTTTTTCGTACGATGGAAGCCGTACGGGGGATTGAACCGCGGACGATGATCGTGTTTAATTCCGGTCGCACCTGTCGGGTGATTTCGAGGGTGAATTGACTGCTGTCCGTGCCCGTGATTGCTTCATTTTGGATTGTGATATATGATGTTTGCGGTGTCACAGTAATCCATGCCGGTTTCCCCGGCGTCGAATTTGGAGTAACCGATATGATAACGCAGTTCTTGTTTACACTTAGAGGCGAAATATGCATTGCGTCACTTGACGGATCATCATCCCACATCCACCCGGACCCCCATTCCCTGTCATCAAAATAAGTTACATCGCCTATAAGATCACCTCTAATCTTGCGTATTCCTTTTGCCTGTATTTGCTGAATCATTTCCCGAAGGTTGATCGAAGTAAGGTCGGGATCACCCGATCCTTTTATATAAAGGTTTCCTTTGATGACTGTCGAATCGTGAAGTGAGTCAGTGAATATCTGTGTCGCAAAAACAAAATCTTTTCCAATAGTGTTAAGCGCCAATGCCGTCGTAAAAAGTTTTGTGTTCGACGCGGGATGAAAGAGTTTTTTACTGTTCAGATCATACAGGACATCACCGCGTGTGAGGGAAACGATTTTTATTCCAACCTGCGCAGGGATAAAAATGCTGTCGCTCAGCAATCGGTCAATCGTATTCTGGAATTGACGTTCAGGCGTCGGAGTTGGAGTTGGAATTGGTATTGGAACTGGAATTGGAAGCGGACGGACAGTACTGCATGATAAAAAAATACCGGTACAGATAAGAAAGTAAAGGATTCTGGTCAAGCTCATTATTGATTAACCAGTCGATTTGTTCCGGGTATAGTTGGCCAGAATAATGCCGATTTTATCCTGAATCGATTTGCACCGGCGTCTGCCTCGACCGAAATCGTTTGAGATCATTGAAAACACAAGAATTTCTCCATCGGCTGAGGTGACATATCCGGCCATTGATGTAACGCCGCTCAGTGTTCCGGTTTTTGCATGAAGATTATTTTCTGCGTCGGTACCAAGCATCCGTCGTCGGAGGGTACCATCAACTCCTGCAGTTGCCAGAGATTGATAGAAATAGTCAAAAATATTCTTTCGCTGGTACATGGTTCGAAGGACGGCGACAAGGATGTCAGAGCTGATCTGGTCACTATGGGAAATACCCGAACCGTCGTGGATCTCGTAATCGGTCTGAGAAATACCCAGTTCCCCGAGAAACTGTCGTATAACACTCAGACCTGCTGCCGCGCTTCCGGGAGTACCGCGAATTTCAGCGCCAAGAACTTTCAACATCATTTCAGCGGCGAAATTGTCGCTGCGTTTATTCATTACCGTTATGATATCGGTAATCGGCGTTTCGTTGGCCAGGAGTTCTTTTACATGCTTCGGGGTCTTTCCAAGACGGACTGTTCCTTCGACCCTGATACCTTCTTCTTCGAGTGCTGCTTTGAGGATCACGCCGGCATACCATGCAGGACGCTTGACCGGGACTGTGAACGTTCGCCAACCGGTTCCTGCTCTCATTTTGCCGGTAATATAAAGTGTCGGATTTTCGTCGTTCCATTCGATTCGGATTGAAGGACGGACACGATATATGGTGTGAACCGAAACCGCATTGTTTTCAATTCGGAGTGAAGATAAATATGGTGTTGTACTGACTTGAATTTTCTGTCCCGCCTTTAAGGGAGCCGAGACCATCACAGCGATTGAATTCTCTTCGATAGATAGCCCGCTCATGAGAGGTGTTTTAATGGATGTATATTCGTCAGACCAGTCCTTTCTATCATATAGCCCATCGAGGAATGATTCATCTGCAATGATATCACCGGAGACCGATTCAATCCCGGTAGTCCGGAGATACTTCACCATTTGTTTTAAATCATCAGCCGTCAGGTAGGGATCGCCTCCCCCCCGGAGATACAAATTTCCCACAACTCTGCCGAGCAAGACCGTGGAATCTTCGATTGCAATTGATGTACGGAATTTATAGTTTGGTCCAAGTTTCGCGAGCGCTGTTGCCGAGGTGATAAGTTTCATTGTGGAAGCGGGGGTCATCGGTATGCCGCTATTACGGCTGTATAGGACGTTACCGTCTTCAGCAGCGATGATTTTGACGGATGTTCCCACAAGTCTTGATGAAGTCCGAAAGAGTCTATCGAGTGAGGGCTCGAGTGCAGCTGATGACGAACGGCCTGAACTCCTCGGTTTTGTAAAACAAAGCGATGTTGTGAGACTCATGACGAAGATCAGGTAGAGAAGAGATCTTGTCATCGTCATAGTCACCTCTATGAATTGCTTGAAAGATACAATTTTATTATATTTTACATGAAAATAAATCAGATGCAACTATTATTTTCTTTGAATGAATAAAGTTCTTTTCAGTTTAGTATTCCCGTGCAACCTGATCTTTGCCCAAGTCGAACTCAGCATCTCTTTCGATCAATTTTCTCAAGAGGTTGGTAATATTTTTTCGCCTGATCAGATAGCCTTTGTCCGCGAGCGTCTTCCTCTGCAGCACGATATCTATGGCTTTGCGATAGGTGATTTTTCGGGAGATTACCTGCCCGATCTTGCCATATCCGTCCGTACGAAAGAACTCAAAGGCAAGAAAATGAAAGTATACTATTTTGTCAGTGATGAGGAACAATTGCTTGAAGTCCGCCGGAATATCCTCGAATTTTACGATGTTCCGATTGAAATTGGATTTACGATCGAAAATGGGATTTGCTACACAACCCAAAAAAAAGGGAGAAACTATTGGACGATCCGCGGGTATACATACCGTGAAGGGAATTTCTTTTTGGTAGATTCGTATGAAAGTACAAGAAAATATATCCGTGGAAGCGGCGGCTCGGAAGTCGGGTACGAAACTACAACAAATTACCGGACGCTTAGCACAAGCGAACATTATTACAGCCTTGGGGGCGAACAATCGTATCTGGATGCACATTATTATACTTTCCCGGCATATCCCATCGAACGAAACATTCATCCGTTTCTGTACTACGTGGTTCGCGATACCGCAATGAAATATATCATTTCGGGAAAAGAATACTGGAGTGGACGGTTCGATGCCGGGTTTGAATCAGCGGCGTTCTACGATGATGCATTTTTATATGTTTTTGCATGGGTAATCGATGATACGGTGGAAACACGATCACAACAATGGGAGGAATGTGATCACGTTCAGCTCTGGTTTGATCTGAATGAAACGGGAAAGCTCACCAACAGTAAGACTACGACTCCGAATTTCCGTGTTATTCCTGATGATGATGTTCTTATGGTCGCGATTGCGCCGGGGAATAGCGAGGAGGATCAGCAAAGAGTAAAAGTGATTTTCCGGAGTGATACTATAACACAAAGTGTATCTGAGTATTTGTCTCAGACAGTACGACAGGATGCAATAAATGAAATTAGAGTTCTGGCAGACCGGACCATTGACGGGTATGCGCTTCGGATCAGAATTCCCTTCGGACTGTTTGGAGGAATTGAACGCTTACATAAGCCGATTGGTTATTCACTTGTTCTCCACGATGTTGATGGTCATGACAGCACCGCCCAGGTCACCGAACTAGCGACGTCGTTATTCAGGGAATGGAATCCATCGACATTCGGCGTACTCAGATTGATGTTCGATAATAATTATTATGGCGAGGTTATTGATCTCAATATGGCTGAAATGATAAGGAAACTCAGTAATGTAGGAATTGATGTCATGTAGCCACATTGTTTTTCAATACACGAATGGTTATATTGAAAAGAATTTTTATTTGCGATAGGACCTATGTTCCAATTTCTTGCTAGATTATTCGGCAGTAAGCGCGAGCGGGATATCGGCGTGATGCTGCCTGTGGTTGATCAGATTAATGCAGAATATGAAAAGCTTGCATCGTGTTCTGATGATGAGTTGCGGGCAAAGACCCAGGAGTTCCGGCAGCGGATACAGAACGAAACCGCCGAATACGAGAAACATACGGCTGAGTTACAGGAACGGCTCAAGTTAGATATTCCTCATAAAGAACGGGAGGAAATACTAGAGGAGATTCAAGAGACCGAGAAAGGACTCTATGAGATGACGCAGGATATTCTCAATGAAATCCTTCCCCAGGCATTTGCTGTTGTCAAAGAAACCTGCCGCCGCCTTGTCGGCCAATCATGGGATGTCGCCAGTACAAAAATGATGTGGGATATGGTTCCATTTGATGTTCAACTGATCGGTGGTGTTGTCCTCCACCAGGGGAAAATCGCTGAAATGGCGACTGGTGAAGGAAAAACACTCGTAGCGACCCTTCCTACATATCTTAATGCACTTCCCGGCAAGGGGGTTCATATCGTTACTGTGAATGACTATCTTGCCCTCCGTGATTCCGAATGGATGGGAAAGATCTTTGAATTCCACGGATTGACTGTCGGCTGTATTCAATCCCAGATGGATCCGCACCAGCGCCGACATCATTATAATTGCGATATTACCTACGGGACGAACAATGAATTTGGATTCGATTACCTGCGTGATAATATGGTAATAGATCCGGAAGAATTAGTACAACGTGGTCATAATTATACCATCGTCGATGAAGTGGATTCGGTCCTTATTGATGAGGCAAGAACGCCGCTGATAATCAGCGGCCCGGTGACCCAGGAAGATCATAAATACAATGAAATGAACCCGCGTGTTGAACGTTTGGTCAATGCACAACGGAATTTCGTCTCGAAAATTGTAAACGAAGCTGAACAGCTCCTGGAACAGGGTAAGGAAAAAGAAGCGGGTGTTCAGTTGTTGCGCGCCTATCGCGGTCTCCCCAAACACAATCGTTTGCTTAAAGTATTCGCCGAGCCGTCGAATAAAAAGCTCATGCAGGATACCGAAGGCGACTATTTGCGCGAACAGGAACGCCGTATGCATGAGATTGACGATGAACTTTATTTCAGCATCGACGAGCGAAACCACATGATCAGTCTCACCGAAAAGGGGCGCGAATTTCTCGCAACGAGCGAAGATAAGGAATTTTTCGTGCTTCCAGACCTCGGTACGGAGGTCAGTGTCATCGAACATGATGATTCGCTAACTCCTGAACAAAAACTCGAGAAAAAAGACGGGTTTAACCAGTTGTATGCTGAACGCAGCGACCGTATACATACAGTCATACAGCTTCTGCGGGCATACGCATTATATGAGAAGGATGATGAGTATGTCGTGACCGATGATGGAAAGGTGATGATCGTCGATGAGTTTACCGGCCGACTTCTGCAGGGAAGACGATATTCCGACGGACTTCACCAGGCAATCGAGGCGAAAGAAGGAGTGAAAGTCGAACGGGATATGCAAACCCTTGCTACGATTACACTTCAAAATTATTTCCGCCTATATAAAAAAATTGCCGGCATGACAGGGACTGCAGTCACCGAGGCTGCAGAATTTTTTGATATCTATAAACTTGATGTTATTATAGTGCCGACAAATAAACCGGTGGTACGACAGGATAAGAATGATGTCGTCTATAAAACAAAGCGGGAAAAATATAATGCAGTAATCGATGAAATAGAAAACTTGAGGAAAAAAGGGCAACCGGTACTGGTTGGCACGACAAGCGTCGATGTTTCCGAGACTCTCAGCAGGATGTTGAAACGAAAAGGAATTCCGCATAACGTATTGAATGCAAAACAGCATCAACGTGAAGCAGAAATTATTGCTCATGCAGGCCTGCAGGGCTCGGTGACGATCGCAACCAATATGGCGGGTCGCGGTACAGATATTAAACTCGGACCCGGTGTCAAGGAGGTTGGCGGACTTCACATTATTGGCACAGAACGGCATGAAGCACGGCGGATTGATCGACAGCTTCGAGGGCGCTCAGGCCGTCAGGGAGATCCGGGATCTTCCAGTTTCTATCTATCACTCGAAGACGATTTGATGCGTCTGTTCGGAAGCGAACGGATAGCGAAGATTATGGAACGCCTCGGTTTGAAAGAAGGTGAGGTCATACAGCACGGCATGATCACACGTTCGATCGAGAGGGCGCAAAAAAAGGTTGAAGAGAATAATTTCGGGATCCGAAAAAGACTGCTTGAATATGACAACGTCATGAATCAACAGCGTGAAGTGGTGTATGCCCGGCGTCGGCATGCATTGATGGGTGAACGGCTGAAAGACGAAATTCTCGATATAACATCAGACTGGATTCTCGCTACGGTGAACAAGTATTACAAGGAAGGCGAGATTGAGGTATTGTGCAATGAAGTGCGAACGATGTTGCTTGTTGATATAAAATTTACACCCGAGGAATTCCAGAAGCTCGGAACCGATGGCATAAGCTCGAAGATTTTTACTACGGCGGAAGATTTCTATAAGAGAAAAGAAGAACGAATCGAAACTGAAATGATGGCAAATCTGGAGCGGATGGTGACGCTTCAGGTTATCGACGAGCGATGGAAAGAACACCTGCGTGAGATGGACGATTTGAAGGAGGGCATCAATCTCCGCGCTTACGGCCAGAAAGATCCGGTTCTTGAATATAAAGGCGAAGCCTTCAATATGTTTGCACAAATGATCGAAATGATTAACAACGAGGTGTTGGGGATGGTCTATAAACTTTTCCCGGCTGCTCCGGAACAAGTACAGGTTCGACGCCCCTCGCGTGCTCCGCGTCAAATGATGATGACGCACGAAGAAAGTTTGGGCTTGGGTTTCCAGGGGAATCGGGCGCCGGCACCGAGTGGGAACGTGGAAGGACGACCGAGAACCGGGAAGCAACAACCGGTCCGTGTCGACGAGAAAATCGGGCGAAATGATCCGTGCCCGTGCGGAAGCGGGAAAAAATATAAAAACTGCCATGGGAGGTAAGCGACAGTAATGAAAAAAATCGAGGCTATTATCCGGCCATTCAAAATTGACGATGTCCGTGAAGCATTGAGTGAGATTGGTGTCAGAGGAATGACGCTGACAGAAGTTAAGGGGTATGGGCGTCAGAAGGGACATACAGAACTCTATCGCGGCTCGGAGTATCAGATTGATTTCCTGCCGAAAATTAAAATAGAGATTGTCACAAGTGACAATCAGGTCGATAAAATTGTAGATACACTAATCAAAGCAGCAAAGACAGGTCAAGTTGGCGACGGGAAAATTTTCGTTTCATCGATCGAGGATGCTATCCGGGTACGCACCGAGGAGTCAGGAGATGAAGCGATCTGAGCCGTTTTGTGAAAATGTTTTTCGAAGTACCACTTTTTCTCTCCTGTACGTTTGCTGGAATCGTGGAGCAGGAATTCATCATTGAAACTCATTCTTCTTTTCGATACATTAAAAGCGTCATGGGTATCCGACGCTTTTTTTTATTGTGTCAATGAACGGACTGAATCAGAATATATTGTTCCGCACGGGATATGTAGCCATCGTCGGTGAACCGAATGTCGGTAAATCGACGCTCATGAATGCCCTTGTCGGTCAAAAACTCTCAATTGTCTCCAAGAAACCTCAGACAACCCGGCGGCGTATTCTTGGTATCGTTTCCGACGAGATATCTCAGATTGTGTTTCTCGATACACCCGGCATTATAAAACCGAAATATCTTCTTCATGAAGCTATGATGGCATATGCCGATTCGGCATTGAAGGATGCGGATATCATCGTTGTTCTCGTCGATGTCACGCAACCAAGGATGGAGCCGAAAAGTACGCACGACGAAATGTGGAAAAAAATCGAACATTTACAGACGCCGATCTTCCTTCTGTTGAATAAAATCGACAGGATTGAGAAGAATAATCTACTTCCCCTGATCGAATATTACAACAAAGGATTTATTTTTAAAGAGATACTTCCGATAAGTGCACTGAATGGAGAAGGCCTCGATGAACTTAAGGAGACACTGAAGAAATATTTGCCTGAGCACCCGCCTTTCTATCCGCCCGATATCGTCAGTGAACAACCGGAACGATTCTTTGTGAGTGAGATCATTCGTGAAAAGATATTTATCCAATTCGGCAAAGAGATTCCCTATTCAACCGAAGTGGAGGTTGTAGAATTTACCGAACATCCGGCAACGAAAGATTTTATTCGCGCAGAGATTATCGTGGAGCGTTCATCACAGAAGGGAATACTGATCGGCAAAAAAGGGGCTGCGTTAAAGCATATAGGGGAAACAGCACGACGCGACATCGAAATATTTCTTGAAAGGCCGGTGTTTCTGGAGCTGTATGTTCGTGTCCGCGAAAAATGGAGAACTCAAGCGGTCTGGTTAAGGCGCCTGGGATATCCGGCACATTAATAACGACATCAACCACTTTGATGGGTCGGCATTTATGACTGAAATCATTCCATTTCAAGGTATCACATACAATCCAGCGGGGATTCCCCTTTCGAAAGTCATTGCACCGCCGGCCGATACGATCACACCGGAGAAGCTGACCATGTTGTTGGAACAGCACCCACAAAATATCACCAGGATGATATATCCTCAGGCTGACTCTTCTGCTGTGGAATCTGTCCGGATTTTCCAGGATTGGAGTTCAGAAGGGGTGCTCCTGACGGAAAAGAATCCTGTTATCTATGTTGTCGAACAGATTTTCCGTACCTCAGAGGGAAAACAGCAACGGAGACGGGGATTTATAGCACTCTGGAAATTCGATGATCAAACCGCTGCAATCAATCAATCACTCACTCGACGTCTGGATTGGATCGGTGATACCGGAATATGGCCAACACCGCTGTTTGTTCTATATGACGATTCAACGCGAAGAATCGATCGATATATCAGTTACGCAGTCCGATCCGTTCCGGTTGTTGACGTAACGGTCGATGATGTCCGGACAACCATGTGGAAATTGAATGAAGGGGGAGCTATTGCCGGGATTATTCGGGAAATTAGAGAAAAACAAGTTGGTGTAACCGGGGATGGGACAGACATCTCAACGGCTTATGCACTTAGGTCGGTTCATCCACATCATGCTGGACCTGAGCCATATAATTTTGTTTCCACGCTGTTTGTTAACGCCGGCGAACCGGGTCTTGTCAGTGTTCCAATGCATCGCATCTGTACATTCCATCGCGAATTCTCAACTGAAGATATTAAAAGTCGATTGGGACAGATATTTACACTGACCGAACTTGAAGATAGAAATGAATTGATTATAAGGATGGCCGAATTTGGTTCACATGCTGTCGGGATAGGATTTTCTGGCGAACATCGATATTCACTTGCGGTGCTGAAAGAGCCCGTTGATTATGAAAATCAGGACGGAGCAATACCGATAAGATATGCTTTGAAGCTATTTGATGAGGTGATTCGGACCATCACTCGTGACGGTTCGGATATTCTGAAAGTTAGATATACCAGCGATACAGTAAAAGTCTGGAATGCACTAGAATCCGGCGAAGCACAGGTTGTCTGTTTCGCGAATCCAACACCGGTGGAAACCATAGTTGCTGCGCTGTCGTCGAGACTTCCGATTCCGGAGGGAATAATAGATTTTTATCCCCATCTTCCTCTGGGATTGGTACTCCACACATTTCATGAATGAAACTTGGATAGAAAAGATGATGTTACAATTTCTAAATAGTCCTTTTAATCCAAACTGATATTTCTTATGATCACTATGATAATAAAAACCTTTATCACTCTCATGTTTACCATCTCGTTGATCTACTGTCAGGAGATGAAATTCTTACCGAATCTTAAATATATACAACCATGGATGGCGCATGAAGGATTAACGGGTATCGATACGGGAATTGTTCACCAAGAACTCAATATCAATCTTGCCGACGGATTGAATTCCGACACCGCATTGTATTCTGTTTATCAACGAATTACATGTAGATATGATTCACCCACCCCGCGTCCAGTGACTTTTGACGCTGAGTCTACACTTGTAATCGATTCGGTGAGTATCAAGGGGAGCCAAATATCTGTTGCACGTGATACACATCAGCTGACGGTTCAACTTTCAACGCAGGATTTCATATCTGACAGTTGTATCATTGATCTCTGGTATCGTTATGTGGGGAGTGGGCTAAAAGGATTCTTTTATTATAAGAAAAATCCTCAACAGACTCTTGAACCCCTTGCCTATACTTTCACAGAACCGTATGATTCGCCTTACTGGTTTGTTACAAAAAATGATAATCGTGTAAAACCGACACTGGCCATGAATATTACTGTTCCTGATGGTTATGAAGCAGGTTCTAACGGAATTCTCACTGGAAAAACCTCAAACCCGAATGGCTCGGTAACGTTTCAATGGCGCGAAAATCATCCAATTGCTATGTACCTCACGGCATTTGCTGCCTCAAAGTATAAAACATTCTCGGATTACTACCATAGGGTGGGTAATCCGCACGACAGCGTTGAGATTAAATATTATGTATGGAACGATGATTATGACATGCCCGTTACGAGCACGATCACATACAGTGCCAAGCGATGCTTTGTGAATGTTGTCGATATGATGGAGTACTATTCCAGAATATTTGGTGAATATCCCTTCGATAAATACGGAATGGTTGCTGTTTATCCTTTTAAGGCTGGAGGAATGGAGCATCAAACGCTCACAACAATTCATCGGAATTGGATCAGGGTGCAGCAGGGGCATGAACATGGTTTTACCGAGGGTGGAATTGCTCACGAGATGGTTCATCAATGGTTCGGCGATTTAATTACATGTGGAACATGGTCGGATATCTGGCTGAATGAGAGCTTTGCCACGTACGGTGAGAAACTCTGGCAGGAACATTTTTACGGAAAACCGACGTTCGACAGTCTAATGCGCCGGACAATGTTTTTTAGTAATCCCACCTGGGCGTATCCGATTTATAATCCTCCGAGCCAAGATTTGTTTGGCGATCTGGTTTACGACAAAGGATCCTGGGTACTTCACATGCTCCGTTATGTCATGGGCGATTCAAGCTTCTTTACCCTTCTTAAAACGTATGCAACCGATCAGAGTTTTTATTTTAAAACTGCGCTGACGTCACAATTTGCCGACCTTGCTTCACAAATTACCGGACAAGATCTGTCACAATTTTTTGACCAGTGGATATATCACACAGGCTGGCCTGTGTACGAATATTCATCGCTTCAATCTCCATCATCGGATGGGTATACCATCTGGTTGCTTCTGTCGCAAGTACAAAACGATCCGATAAAATCGGGGAATATTCCGCATGATGGGACTATCTTTGTGATGCCGGTACAACTTCGATGTTATATGAACGGGAAAGACACACTTATCACAGTGATGAATACCCAGTCACAAGAAGCATTTTCATTCACCTTACCACAACATGTCGATAGTATTGTTGTCGACCCTGATAATCGAATCCTGAAACAATTCTATAATCCACAGACTATAACGAATTTCGGCCTAGATATTTCAATACTACCGACGGAATTCAGATTGTATCAGAATTATCCTAATCCCTTCAATCCTTATACTGTTATTCGTTATGATATCCCGCGAAGTACCCATGTAGTATTGAGTGTGACGAACATACTCGGTCAGGAGGTCCGGCGGCTTATCGACGACGTCAAAGAAGCAGGGAAGCAGAGCGTTGTCTGGGATGGACGAAATAACGACAGCCTATTACTTTCCAGTGGGGTATATTTCGCGACACTTCGTGCCGGCAATTTTCAATCGACACAAAAAATGCTTATTCTACGGTGATATTGATCGATGAATATTCCTGAGGAGAATATTGACATTCATATCCGCATTACAAAGGGGAATTTTTCACTCAAAGAAAAACTCGAAATGCTTCCCACCGATCCAGGTGTGTATCTTCATAAAAACAGCGAAGGAAAGGTGTTATATGTGGGGAAAGCCAAGAATCTGAGGAATCGAGTCAGACAATATTTCCAGAAATCGCGTCCACAAATTCCCCGTATTGAGCGGCTCATATCACAGATCTCTGACATCGAACTTCTTATTGCCGATTCCGAAGTCGAAGCATTAATTCTGGAAGCAAACCTCATAAAAAAATATTCACCACGCTATAATGTCTTATTGAAAGATGATCGGAGCTATCCCTATATCGTCATCACAAATGAACCGTTTCCCCGGGTCTTCGTGACCAGACGAATTATCAAGGATGGATCGAAATATTTCGGACCGTACACCGATGTGACGAGCGTACGATCGGCTCTTAAGACAATACATGAGATTTTCAAGATTCGGAGCTGCAATTACTACATTGATGAAGAAGTCGTAGCGCGGAAGAAAATCCGTGTGTGCCTTGATTACCATATTAAAAAATGCGACGGTCCCTGTGAAGGTCTGATCAGCCGTCAGAAGTATTGTGAGATGATCGGTGGTGTTGAACAATTATTGAGAGGCAAGATTAACGATCTTGTAGCGACACTAGAAGTCGAAATGCAACAACATTCTGAACGGCTTGAATTCGAAACCGCCGGAGAGTTCCGCGACAAGATCAATGCGCTCAGGGTTTATACCGAAAAGCAGAGTGTTGTCGATCTTGAACGCAGCGAACGCGATGTTGTGGCATATGCGATCGAAAAGGACGATGCATGCGGGGTAATCTTTAAAATCAGGGATGGAAAGGTCATCGGGCGTCAGCATTTTTATATGAGCAATGTTGAGGGAAGGGATGCGGAGGAAATTCTGGAAAGTCTAATTGAAAGGTATTACCTTGAAGCGGAAGATATTCCGGTGGAGATTCTTCTTGCGGATACTATCAAGGATACCGACACGCTTTCAAAATGGCTTTCGGAAAAGTCACACCAGAAGGTTTTGATAGGAATTCCATCGAGTGACGACCAAAAAAAGCTTATTAAATTCTGTCAGACGAATGCGCGGTATCTCCTGGCAGAACTAAAAGTGCAGAAATTGAAGTACGAGGAATTAATTCCAAAGAGTGTCGCCGCTCTTCAGTATGATCTCCGACTTCCCAAAGCCCCGCGGCGGATTGAATGCTTCGATATTTCAAATATTCAGGGGAGCGATACAGTCGCATCAATGGTGGTTTTCGTGGACGGAAAGTCAAGGAAGTCGGGTTACAGGAAATTCAAGATAAAGACTGTCGAAGGCCCGAACGATTTTGCCAGTATGCAGGAAGTTATTGAACGCCGGTATCAGCGGCTCCTTGAGGAACAGGGGAATTTTCCGGATCTTATCGTTGTTGACGGAGGAAAAGGGCAGCTCTCAGGTGCTGTAGAAGTGCTGCATCGGCTGGGTGTCACGGGGCAGCCGATCATCGGACTGGCGAAACGGCTTGAGGAAATCTTTCTTCCTGGTGAGAGTGAGCCGCTTCAACTGCCGAAAACTTCGTCCGCATTGCGACTCCTCCAGCGGCTGCGCGATGAAGCGCATAGGTTTGCAATCACCTATCACAGACAACTCAGATCGCGCCGTACTCTCCAGACCGAACTGGACCTGATCGAGGGGATAGGTAAAAAACGGGCAAAGGAGCTTCTCGAGACTTTTGGCTCGGTCCAGGGGGTAAAGTTTGCCACGCGTGAACAGCATGTCGAAGTTGTCGGTGAAAAAGTGGCACAGAAGATCGCAGAATATTTTTCCGTTGATGAAGAAGTATCGGAATCATAATAATCAGGTAAAGGTCTGCAATGAATTTTTCGGAACTCCAGCCTTCACCGGATGTGCGGATTGAGCTTGGCATCTCTCTTTTGAAAGCACATCGATATGAAGAGGCTGTGAAAGTGTTGAGAGGCGTGATTGACGAAGTTCCGGAGAATCCCGGTGCGCACTATAATCTCGGAGTGGCATACGGATTATTGAACCGGCACGAAGAAGCTGTTAGAGAACATCGAGAAGCCCTTCGAATCAATCCGGGTTTTGTGTGGGCACACAATGATCTTGCAGTATCGTACGGACGATTGGGAAAGTACGAAGAAGCCTATAAAGAGCTCCTCGAGGTTATCCGGCTCAAACCTGACGAAGCCGGTTCGCATTATGCCATGGGATGGACGCTGTTTAATCTTGGTTGTTTTGAAGAATCTCTCGGTTCATTCCAGAAAGCACTCGTGCTCAATCCCTCCCTTGCCGAAGCATATCAAGGACTCGGGTTATCGTACGCTTCGCTTGACCGGTACGCTGAGGCTGTCCAGGCACACACAAAGGCAATAGAAATCAAACCCGATTACACCGAAGCATATTTCGGACGGGGGGCTGCATATGCAATCTCGGGTAACTCGGCGGCAGCAATGGCCGAAGTGGAAACATTAAGAAAGCTTGATTCTGCGATGGCTGAGATTTTATTGAAACTTATTGGATCGTAGCTCTTTCTTAAAAAATATTTTCACTCAATCTTCGATTTTTGCACGCATTGAATCCCATGTTGCATATGCAACAAGAAGAATGAACATCCCGAGCCCAAGAATCTGGGCATAATCCGTTTCGACCCATGTTGCCAGATACCAATCGGGCCAATTGAATTTCTGAATTCCAAACCTTTGGAGGGCGCTCAACACTCCGAAAATTGACCCCCCGGCGATGAAGCCTGATGCTATGAGTGTTCCGCGTGATAAACGTGCATTGTTGAGTTTTTCGTTTTTCGACCACGTGCTTACAAAATGGGCGATCAAGCCTCCGACAACGAGAGGAAGATTGAGTTCTATCGGTATATACATGCCGAGGGCGAATGCAAGAGGCGAAATATTCACCATTGTCAAAATCAATGAGATAATGGCGCCGATGAAGTAGAGCATCCAGGGGACCTGAGCATGCGACATGAGCGGCTGTATGACGGCTGCCATGGCATTTGCCTGTGGAGCTGCAAGTTGTCCGGTTTTGAACCCATAGGTGTCGTTCAGTATGAGAATTACCCCACCGACTGTAACCGCCGAGAGTAATACACCGAGGAACTTCCACATTTCTTGTTTTTTGGGGGTCGATCCGATCCAGTATCCGATCTTCAAATCGGTAATAAATCCGCCGGCAACAGAGAGCGCTGTGCAGACCACGCCGCCGATAATGAGGGCACTGACCATCCCGGATGAACCGGTAAGGCCGAACTGAACGAGAACGACCGACGAGATGATTAATGTCATTAATGTCATTCCGGAAACAGGATTCGTACCGACAATAGCCGTGGCGTTTGCGGCAACGGTTGTGAAAAGGAATGATATGATAAAGACGAGGAGAAGACCGATCAGTGCTTGGGTCAGATTAAAGACGACGCCGGCGTAGAAGAAGATAAAAATCAGTAACGCCGTCAGAAGTAGTAAGAGTACAACAAATAACATCCGGATGTCGGTTTGCCATCGGACATTTGTTTCGGAGGCCATCGCCCTTCCCCGAATGATTTCGCGATAGGCAAGGGAAAATGCTCCGACAATAATTTTTGACGATTTCAAAATTCCGATTATACCGGCCATTGCAATACCGCCGATTCCGATGTGACGAACATAAGTGCGGAATATTTCTTCGGCGGTCATTGCGGAGATGAGTTTTGTTGTTGAAGCACCGAGTGTTACCGTGAGCGATTGTCCGATTTCGTAAAAAAGCGGAACCAGCACCAGCCACGACAGCAGCGAACCTGCAGCAAGGATAGCCGAGTACCGGAGTCCGATGATGTACCCCAGCCCGAGTACCATTGCCGAGATGTTGAATCGCACGACAATTTTTGTTTTATCGGCAATCATCGCACCCCAGGCAAACATACGTGTTGTGATCACTTCTGCCCATGCACCGAAGGAGCTGAAGAGGAAATCAAAAAAACCGCCGATGAGTCCGCTCACAACGAGAACAAGTGCCTGGGCGCCTCCTTTTTCACCTGCTACCAGAATCTCGGTGGTCGCCGTGGCTTCGGGAAAGGGCAGTTTGCCGTGCATATCTTTCACAAAATATTTTCGGAATGGGATGAGGAACAGAATCCCTAAAAAACCTCCAAGTGCAGAAGCACAAAAGAGCTGGAAAAACGAGGTCGGGAGATCAAGGATATATAAAGCAGGGATTGTGAAAATCGCTCCGGCAACCACAACACCCGAACAGGCGCCAATCGACTGGATGATAACATTTTTACCGAGAGAATTTTTTATGGTAAATAATGCCGACAAGCCGACCGCGAGGATAGCGATCGGAATGGCCGCTTCAAAGACCTGACCGATTTTCAAGCCTGAATATGCAGCCGCAGCTGAGAAAAGAACAGCCATGGCCAATCCCCAGAAGACCGACCATGGAGTAACCTCTGGATATATTTCAACTGGATCGATGATAGGACGATATTCTTCTTCCGCCTTTAATTCCTTGTATGCATTCGCTGGAAGTCCAAGCTTCGAGTCAGGTGTTTCCATCTGAATACTCCTACATGATGATCGTTTCGATGGTGTATGTGATTACGGTAAGTTTTACTCAATACTTTTTTCGACCCAGATTTGGACAAGATGTATGATGGTCTCGAGTGATTTTTCCATACCGTACACCGAGAGCCATTCAGTTTGACCGTGATAATTTTGTCCACCGGTAAAGATATTCGGAGTCGGTAAGCCTTTCTCGGTCAAACGTGAGCCATCGGTGCCGCCCCTGATCGGGACCCATTTCGGTTCAATGCCCGTCCGTTTCACCGCTTCCCAGACGCAATCGAGAATACGCGGATCTTTTGTAAGGCCGTCGCGCATGTTGCGGTAGGACTCGGTGATTTGGAGTTCGAACCGTGCTTTTGGATGCAGGGGTTGCACTTCGGCAATGATCTTTTTGAGAATTTTTGACTGCTTTTTCAATCCTTCGGTTTCAAAATCACGAAGAAGGAATTTCAGCGTCGATTTTGCTTCTTCGCCCTCAAGGACATGGGGGTGAATATATGGTTCATAACCCTCGGTGGTCTCCGGGGCCATGTCTTTCGGAGTACGGACGATTACATCGGCAATTGCGCGAATGGAATTCACCATAATGTTCTTTGCAGTCCCCGGATGAATGTTTCTTCCGTGAATAGTGATAGTTGCGCTGTCTGCACTGAATGTCTCTTTATTCAGTTCACCGGTTGTATCACCGTCGAGGGTATAAGCGACATCGGCTCCGAATTTATTTATATCGAAATATTTCGTGCCAGCGCCTACTTCTTCATCGGGAGTAAATGCGATCTTAACATCGCCGTGTAGGATCTCCGGATTGCTCAGGAGCACCTCTGCGGCTGTCATAATGATGGCAACGCCCGCTTTATCGTCGGCTCCGAGAAGCGTTGTACCATCGGATGTAACGATTGTTTTGCCGATATTATTTTTCAGTTCAGGATTTTCGGACTCTTTGATCACGACCGACGTATCGCCCGGGAGGATGATATCGCCTCCCCGGTAGGTGATGATCTGGGGTTTGACATTTGATCCGCTTGCTGATGGTGAGGTATCAACATGAGCAATCAATCCGATTTTCGGAACTTTTCCGATAGCTGCATGTGTCGACGGTATATTTGATGGAATAGTGGCGATGACATAGCCATAGTTGTCAATTCGTGTATCCTTGACGCCGATGGCGTGGAGTTCTTTCAACAGCAGAGAAAGCAGGTCGAGTTGTTTAGCCGTACTCGGATATTCGACCGAATCGTCTTTGGATTGTGTATCGATCTTCACATAGCGCAGGAATCGTTCAAGGGCAGTCTCATTCATATTTAATCCTCAGAATTTAAGGCATGGATTTCTTTAGTGAATGAAGATAGCAAGAAACGCGGAAAAAAACATTATAAAAACCGATTACATACCCCATCCCATACAAAGTTATGTACACGGTTGCCCGAAATGTGCCGAGTAAGCCGGCTTTTTTAAGAAGAAAGAAGCTGTTCATCCGTTGTACCGATTCATGAACTTTGGTTAAGCAAGGATTTCGGTAGCTTGTTTCATATGTGAAAATTTTGTTTATTTCATATAAGTATCCCTAGATCACCTCAATAGACATATACCTCGATGCTCTTTATCAAAGGATTGAATGACCTGTGATTGATAGGATGAGCAATGTATGGGGCAGGATATGAAAAGCTCACTGCGATCTTCTTCGAAGAACCAATCAAATAATATATCTGAAAATATTTTCCGTGACGCTTGGGACCATTCTCTCGACGGAATGCGGATTATCGATGTATCAGGAATCATCCTGCAGGTCAACGAAGCTTATTGCCGTCTTGTTGGGAAGAATAGAAAAGAACTGGAAGGGAAATCCTTTTCCATTGTGTATGCCGAACGGCATCAGTCGGCAATGATAGAAAGACAGCGGAACCTTTTTTCGAATCATCTCAATGAATCATTATTTGAACGTGAGTACGAATTATGGAATGGGAAAAAAGTCTGGTACCAGGTAAACAATTCATTTCTTTATCGAAAGGGTGGACCGGATCGGCTCTTGAGTATCTTTCGGGATATTACTACGAAGAAAATAGCCGAAAAAGAACTTCAAGAAAGTGAAGAGCAATATCGCAAGGTGATCGAACTCATGCCATTTGCAATTGCAATTAATGCAGAAGGGAAAATAGTGTACCTCAATCCGGCCGGGGTCTTAATGTGTGGGACATCGCTTGATAAAATTATTGGAAAACCGGTGATGGATTTTGTCCATCCGGACTATCGTGCAATTGTCGCAAAAAGGATACGAGCAGGAATCGAAAAAGGGGAAATGGCAATGACGATGGAAGAGAAGTTCCTGCGTCCGGATGGTTCCGCATTTGATGTTGAAGCAACCGCAATACCGTTCATATACAATGGGAAACCGGCAATGCAGGTTATTTTTCAGGATATTACCCGTCGCAAAGAGACCGAAAGAATCATGCGACTTTCGCAATTCTCGATAGAACGGGCGCGAGATGCCGTTTTCTGGCTCAACCATGAAAGACGAATCGTTTATGCGAATGAAGCTGCAAGTCGATCTCTTGGTTATTCCCGCGAGGAACTGTTGTCGATATCAATGTTCGATATTGACGTTGCTATGACACCCGACGCATGGACGAATTTTATTCAGTATCTGAAATTACATGGATCGAAGACATTTGAATCACAACATCGGACCAAAAGCGGGCAAATCTTCCCGGTCGAAATCATCAGTAATTATATCAATTTTGAAGGAGAAGAAGGCAGTTTTACTTTTGTTCGCGATATCACGGAGCGAAAGAAAGCCGAAGAAGCGTTGCGGCAGAGCGAGAGGAATTATCGGGAAATATTCAACGCCGTAAATGAAGCGATCTTCATTCTCGATGGAAAAACGACGAAGATTATCGATGTGAATGAAAGAGTGCTCGAGATGTTCGGCTATTCACGTGAAGATGTCATGAATGGTACGATCGCCGACCTGAGTGTCGGGGAAACACCTTATCGTATGGAGAATGCCGCTGAATGGATCTGCAAAACCAAGAGTGAGGGGCCTCAGGTATTTGAATGGAAAACAGTCAAAAAGGGCGGGGAAAAATTCTGGGTTGAGATGGCATTACGACATTCGACAATCGGCGATCAGGAACGCGTAATAGCAGTTGTCCGGGATATCACCGATAGAAAAAAAGGGGAGGAGGCGTTGCGCGAAAGCGAATTCCGTCTGAAACGAGCACAGGCAATAGCTCATGTGGGAAACTGGGAGCTTGACCTTGCAACACAGAACATATGGGCTTCTAAGGAAGCTTTTCAGATTTATGGAATTGAACAACTGAATTCTGAGATTCCCTTTGATGTCTTCCAACGACGTATACTACTGGATGATCAGCCGCGAATGGAGGATGCACTCCAGCGGCTTCTGCTCGAAAATCGGCGGTACGATGAAGAGTTCCAAATTCGGCGGGATGATGACGGGCAGATTCGATACGTCCACTCTCGTGCAGAGGTCGTTCGCGATTCGAGCGGTAATCCTCTTAAAGTTGCCGGCGTCATTCAGGATATTACAGAACAAAAGGAAGCCATAGAGTTATTGCGTGACCGTGAGCAGGATCTTCAGGAAAGCGAACAGCGGTATCGAGCACTTGTCGAAACATCACCCGATGCAATTCTCCTCACAGATTTGCGGGGTCGTATCCTTGCAGGAAATCATCGTGTTGCGAAAATGCATGGATTTAAAAATTTTGAAGAAATTCTTCAGGGTAGTCTTAGTGTATTCGATCTTCTCGATCCTGATGAACTGCCGCGGGCAAGAGAATTTCTAGCCAAGCTTCTCAAGGAGGGTTCTATCCGTGAAGTGGAATTCGAGGCCCGAAGAAAAGATCATACAACATTCCCGATGGATTTGAGTGCCTCGGTCATTCCTGATGAGGATGGAGAACCCAAAGCTTTAGTCACCATTACGCGAGATATCACAGAGCGCAGACGCGCTGAAGACGCCCTTCGCCAGGCTCAAAAAATGGAGAGCATCGGACTTCTCGCCGGCGGAATCGCTCATGATTTTAACAATCTTCTGCATGCATTAATGGGGCATGCGACAATAGCGATGATGAAACTTACTCCGGATAACCCATCCCGTACGCATATTCAGAAAGCAATGCATGCCGGAGAACGTGCAACAGAGTTGACAAAACAACTACTGGCATATTCAGGACGTGGAAAATTTAAAATTGCTCCGGTAAATTTGAGCACGCTAATTGAAGAAAACCTTCATCTATTCGAAGTGGCGCTTCCAAAAAATGTCGTTCTTCGGATGAAACTCGGTAAAAAACTCCCGTTTATAGAAGCAGATGCCGCGCAAATTCAGCAGGTAATTATGAATCTCATCATTAACGGGGCGGAAGCTATCGGGAATACTAATGGGGAAGTGGCTGTGCATTCGGGTATGGTCGATATTAAATCGACAGATACATACTGGTGGAAATATACCGGAGAGCCGCTGCCCACGGGCGCATATACGTTCCTGGAAATCCATGATACTGGCTGTGGAATGGATGAGGGAATCATCGATCGGATATTCGAACCATTCTACACGACGAAATTTACCGGACGGGGACTCGGACTGGCCGCCGTGTTGGGAATTATTAAAGGGCATAAGGGCGGATTGTGTGTCAAGAGTCAACCCGGGAAAGGAACCACTTTTCGTCTTGCGTTTCCGGTTACGACAGAGGTCATTGAACAAACAACGACAGCGGTTGACATCATTACAACCGTCAAATCAGATAAAGCAATTCTTGTTATTGATGATGAAGAGATAATCCTTGATCTCGTCGTAGATATACTGACATATGCCGGGTTGAAGGTTATTACGGCCAATAATGGCGAGGAAGGAATAATGATCTATAAAAATCGTTATAATGAAATTGCGATGGTTCTTCTTGACCTTTCTATGCCTGTTATGGGTGGTGAAGAGACGCTGCGTCAGCTTGTTTCAATTAATCCGAATGTTCGGGTAATCCTTTCCTCCGGCTATACGGAGGAAGAAGTGGAATTAAGATTCCAGGGGATCCGGGCGGCGGATTTCATACAAAAACCGTATCAGCCGAATCTGCTCCTTCGAAAAATTCACGATGTGATCGGTGAAAGCGGTGATTCAAATCGGTAATAAGATGCCCCTGTTTATTAATTGAGTTGATAATTAAGTATAAAATTTGTAAATTCAACATTCAATTTTGATTATGTCACAATATGCAATTTTTCTATGGAATCGGCTGGTTCTGGCAACAGTGATGAGGCATCAAAACCCCCAAATACTCAATCAGACCTCTCAGACAAACAATCGAAATCTGAACGCCTAAGACACATTATTGTCGGCGCTCCACGTAATATCAGCGACCCAAATGTATTTCATCGTATTTCTCTTATTGCATTTCTTGCGTGGATTGGACTCGGAGCCGACGGTCTTTCCTCTTCATCTTATGGACCCGACGAAGCATTTCGTGCCATCGGAGGCCATCCTTATTTAGCAGTGGGGCTGGCTTTTGCTACGTTCTTAACGGTATTCATCATTTCATACGCGTATTCAAGGATCATCGAGCATTTTCCATCCGGTGGTGGCGGCTACGTCGTGGCTAGTAAATTACTCGGTTTGAAGTTCGGAGTCGTGTCAGGTTCAGCACTCTTGGTGGATTATGTTTTGACAATTGCTGTTTCCGTCTCAAGCGGCCTCGATCAGTTGTTCAGCGTCATGCCGTATGAATATTCTCATTACAAAATGATGGCTGTTGCATTGGTTATATGTATTCTCATGGTGTTAAATCTCCGCGGTGTGAAGGAGTCCGTCACGATCCTCATGCCTATCTTTTTGGTATTTCTGGTGACACATATTATACTTATTGCTGGTGGTGTCGGATCGCATCTCTTCGAAGCTAACAGAATCGTCAATGATGTACGGCATGGATTTATGACCGATTACACAGCAATCGGTCTGGTCGGGATATTTGCAATTTTTATTCGTGGATATTCGATGGGTGCTGGAACCTATACCGGTATTGAAGCGGTGTCAAACGGAATACAGATTATGCGTGAACCAAAGGTTGAAACAGGAAAGCGGACAATGCTCTATATTGCGGTTTCGCTGGCAACCACAGCAGGCGGTATTTTTCTCTGTTATCTATTCTTCAATGTAACGCCCGAAACCGGAAAAACAATGAATGCGGTTCTCCTCGAGCGGTTTGCAGGGAGCTGGAATCTTGGAACAATTCCTGTCGGATATATCTTCGTTATTATCACATTAGGTTCAGAAGCTGCTCTGCTCTTCGTTGCAGCACAAACCGGATTCATAGATGGTCCTCGTATTATGGCAAACATGTCCATTGATTCATGGCTCCCACACCGGTTCGGCTCGCTCTCTGATCGGTTGACAATGCAAAATGGCGTCATTCTAATGTCCGGAGCGGCTGTTTTAACGCTTTTTCTCACAGGCGGACACACCAGTACCCTTGTCCTCATGTACTCGATCAACGTCTTTCTAACGTTCTCACTCTCCGAGACTGGGATGGTCCGATATTGGATTCAAAACCGGAATAAATACGACGACTGGTGGAAGCATATTACTATTCATTTGATCGGACTTGTTCTCTGTTTGTCGATTCTGATTGTTAATCTCTTCGAGAAATTCACTGAAGGAGGCTGGGTCACGCTCGTCGTTACGGCCATTTTAATCAGCGTCTGTTTTATCATCAAACATCATTACGGTAAGGTTCGCTCTCATCTCGGTCGACTCGATGAGATACTTCAGGACCTGCCCGGTTTGGAGGAAGGTGCACACAAACCGCTTAATCCGAAAAATCCCACAGCAGTCCTTCTTGTCGGCAGCTATGGAGGATTGGGTATACACTCGTTCCTCTCAATTCATCGGCTCTTTCCAAATCATTTTAAGAATTTTATTTTTATGTCCGTCAGCGTCGTGGATGCGGGAACGCTCAAGGGGGCCGATGAATTAGAGAGAGGGCGGGAAGAGACCGAGCATTCGTTGAAGCGTTATGTCGCTCTCGCCCAAAAATTCGGATACGCCGCAGATTATCGGATGGAAGTGGGTATCGAAGTCCTCGAAGTTGCCGAAAAACTCTGTATCGAAATTGTACGGGAATATCCACGCGCAATATTCTATACCGGCAAACTTGTATTTCAGAGAGAACGCTGGTATCAGAGGCTTCTACATAATGAAACCGCGAATCAACTTCAACGGAGACTTCAATTTGCAGGTATCAATACAATGGTATTGCCGGTAAAGGTTTTTGATCCTACCATCTCCGCATAAATACGGGATTAGTTTATAAAGCCGGGGATGCAGTCCAAATCCAACGTAACTTACCGAATGAGGTTAGTGGGAAATATCTACCCTTTCGTTTTTTAAACAGGTACTTTTAGGACGACAATAGAGAAATAAAGAATTTGCCTTAAAAATTATAAATTTGTATATTTTATCGAGTTCATTCGGGCGCTTAGTCCCAATTTGACATACTAAAGTATTAGTCAAATTGAGGACCCCGACCTGCTCCCGTGTTCCGTTCTTTTCCGTCCCACGTTCCCCAGTGGGATTGGTCGGGGCTTGATTATCACCCGAAAATTTTCAAAGGCTTTTATTTGGGCGCTTAGCTCAGCTGGTTCAGAGCGTACGCCTCACACGCGTAAGGTCGCCGGTTCGATCCCAGCAGCGCCCACTTGTAAATGATGAATTGTGGGTTGTGAATAGTGAGAGCAGCTTTTAACACTGCTGTGAGATAGGGATTGCTTTAAAAAAAATCCCTTCAACGGATGTAGCATGCCAGTGGTGCCAGAGAAAGCTCCATTATTTTTTTCTAGAGTAGTTTTCATTAAAATCCATAGTTCGCCATTTTGCCACTCTGCCAAATCCCTACAGAATCCGGTGGCAAAGATTTTGGCAAAGTTCGCCTTGCCACCTTGCCAAACCCCTATAGATGCCGGTGGCAAAGAACATGGCGAAGTTCACCTTGGCCACTATGCCAAAACCCCGCTAAACGTGCTGGCAAACTATTTGGCAAAGAATCTTTGCCAGTTCTTTTGTTATCAGTGATATTTGCTTATTATAATTATTATTCGTACAATTCTACTAGTGTCTCGGTTCAAAAATAACTTGAATAGATCGGAGCGGGAAAACAGACTTTCCCTGACAGTATTGCCTGAAATCATTCAATTAAATTGTTCAAGTTATTTTTGGTACTCGACACTAGCAAGCAGCCATATTTACCGCTCTTTTATGCACTTTCATTTGGAAGAACATTGAAAAAAAAGGATTTGCGCCTCCCGTATACTGCTCGAGGTCAAAATTTCATTATGACGGATGTTTTTATGACACTGGTTTTATGTCTTTTTTAACTATTTAACAGGGAGAAAAAACTCTACTGAAATAATATCGCTGGGGGAATAAAAGCACACTCACGGTTGAGGCCCACGAATTTAATCATGATTCGCGGAAGCCGGGAGACACAGATGCGCCGATTCACAAGTCACTGGCACATATCCTATCATAATCAGACGAGGTGTACCATGTTTAAGCACTGTTCACTTCCCGGTTTTCTTGTATTATTATTTACCATATTTTCATCCTGCGCGGGCCCGCCTCCACGGCCCATTTTCTGGCAGCAGACAAATGGTCCTTATGGCGCCAATGTGAACGCTCTGGGGATTGATTATCACGGGATTATTTATGCCGGCACTTTTCTTGGCGGCGTGTTTAAGTCAACAGATAATGGTGAAAACTGGGTGCAAAACGGTTTGACAACAACAACTGTTCAAACCATTTTAACCTCCTCTGGCGGCTATGTCTATGCTGGCACTTCTTACCCCGGCGGTGTTTACTATTCCATAGATTGGGGTCAGAACTGGACGCGACCGGTTTCGGAGATGAATAATCAACAGGTCCGTGCACTCGCCGAAACATACATCCATATTTTTGCCGGGACTGATACCGGCGGCGTTTATCTTTCTAACGACAGCTGCAAAAGCTGGACGCCAGTCAATTCCGGATTGACAAACAAAAAGGTCCGTGCCCTTGCCATCAACGGCAATAAAATATATGCCGGAACCTGGGGCGGTGGTGTATTTATCTCCAGAAATCTTGGCACAAGCTGGATCGCTGTCAATAATGGACTGACACACCTGGGTATCACCTCTCTTGCCGCAAGAGGCACGAGAATCTTCGCGGGAACCGGATATGGTGTTTATTGCTCCACCGACAGCGGCGCGCAGTGGAATCTTGTCAACCACGGCCTTACCAACACGTATGTCAACGCGCTCGCGATCGACGGTGTAAATATCTTTGCCGGAACCAATTGCGGCGTGTTTCTATCGACTAATAACGGTACAAACTGGAGCGCCGTTAATAATGGACTACCTCATTTCTTCATCCATGCTCTTTCTATAAACTCAAGCGGATATGTTTTTGCGGGCACTGACGATGGAGTCTATTGCTCGAAGGATAACGGCCAAAAATGGATACGTGTCAATAATCATCTGACAGGCACACAGGTCAATTCTCTTGCATTTGATATCAATGGATATGATCTCGCGGGAACTGTCGGTGGCGGCGTCTTCCGCTCAAAGGATGACGGCGCAAACTGGTATCAGATAAATACCGGCCTGACGGATACCTCATATAGCAGCGTAAATTCCCTCGCCGTAGATACCGGCGGATATGTCTTCCTAGGAACTTTTTGGGATGGAGTTTTCCGCTCAACGAATAACGGCGATCGCTGGTCGCAGATCAACAACGGCCTGACAAATCACAAAATCTCGTCGCTTGTCATAAGTCCGAATGGCACTGTTTTCGCGGGAACATTAGGCGGACTTTTCTATTCGACGAATAGAGGAAATAACTGGAGACTGATAGATTCGGCCTCGGCCATGTCACTTGCCGTCAATCGCAGCGGTACCATTTTTGCGGGGACTTCGGCCGGTATTATTCGCTCAATAGATAACGGCAATCACTGGACACGCAACAACTCAATCGCCGCTTTTTCTGTTTTTGTGGATGCGGACGGCTCTATCTATGCGGGGACTGAAAATGGCAAAGCATTCCGCTCAACGGACAAAGGGGATAATTGGACAGAAACAGATATGGACTTACCCAGTACAGTGATCGCGTGCTTCACGATGGATTCGAACAAACGCCTGTATGCCGGCACTTATGCAGGTACTCATTCCAACGATGTCGGAGGAATTTTCTATTCAGACAATGGCGGAAGATGGACGCAGATCAATGGCGGCTTGACGAATAAGTCATTCAATTCTCTCGCAATCGATAAGAAAGGATATATTCTTGCCGGGTCTAATGGCGGCGGAGTTTTCCGGAGCATCGCGCGGGTTAACACACAACCATGATAAAGTACGATCTGCCGGTTATTAGCCGTGCGTCATTACGAATCTATGATGTTCTGAGACGTGAATTATAGACTCTGTTAGATGGGATTGTCACGGAAGGATATCATGAAATGGCAATGCACATTGACCTGCCCCCTAGGTGATCCATAATATACTTTTTACTAAGTTAAAAATGGATCACTTATTGGGAGGCAGGTCATAGGATCCCACCAGATAAAGGCCTCTGTCTGTGGGTTGAAACAGGGGTCCCGTAGCATTATAGGGTGTCCGAAAGTGGCGTTCTATAATGTAAAGTAAAAGATCCTCATGTTCTCCACCGACGAACACTGTATCAGTTTCCACACCTTAAACTGCTCTTCTTGCTGTCGTTTGATTCTCATTCAATCTTTCCGTACCATTTACTGTACCCTTCAAAAGCTCCCGACTTCTTTTTGTGCCGGATAAGCTAATCATTGAATATTATCTAATCGAGGTATCTTTTATGAAAAAACCGCTCTTTTCAACTCTCGTTGTGATCATGAATGTCATGTTAATTTCATCACTTGTTTTTGCCGACGGTGAGACGCGCAAAGCTACTCAGAAGGAAAAAGATTTTTACAGGATGGTGATGGAGACTCTCATCAAAGCATTGCCTGCCGCCGGACCCGAAGGATGGCGTGAAGAGAAGAACCAGTTTACGGAACTCGAATTGGTCACGCCAGACTGCGATAAATATCCATTCCGGGTTTCTTATGGTGTGTCGTGGACCGATGACACCCGGAAGCAGGCTGCCGATGAAGAAATACAAAAAGGCCTGGCATCCAAAATGATGAACAATACTTCAAATACCGAGTATATAAAGTTGATGGAACAGAATGATAAGTTGGCCAAAGAGTTTGGTGACGCTGCAGGAAAGAACGATCAACCCACGGTCGAGCGGCTTCAGAAAGAAATGGAGGCGAACGCGAAAAAAATACAGGCCATCACGGACGCGAATGATAAGGAATCTGACGGCATTATGCAAAAGATGAGTGCGCACGATGTAAGCATACAGGTCGGTATCCAGGTGAATGAATTTTCACACGCGCTGTATGAAACTGTGGTCCAGGATGCACCCGTGGCAGGGGGTCTGACATATCGCTCGCAGGGAGTATGGATAAAGGACAAGGGATGGCGTGAAGGTACGACTTACGTATTTCTTGGAAAAGGATGGCATATGAAAACCGATGGTGGAACTTCTATCGAAACAAAAGAACAAAAAGGAATTCCTTCAACAGCAGTGCAAACAATTTTTGTTTGGGTTCAGGCAGATCCGGCGCGGGCAAAGCAGGTTCTCGAAAAGATAGATTGGAATGCATTGAAGAAGCTGATTCAGAATTAATGGAATTATTTTTGCGGAAGTCCTCAAAGCCGAACTGATGGTTACTAGTGCCCCTACAACTAATTAAACGTACAAACGAGTGGGCACAGTACCATTAAAGCATATAGAAAACAATCGCTGTAGGGAAATTAGCCATAGTTTAAGAAATTTAGTGCAGACACACATTCAATCATTTAATTGGACGGGTACTGGAGAAACGAATGTGATAGAAGAGAAATGAGTCGGATTGAGATTATTCGGCCTCATTGGCCATCATTAAAATATCATAAGGAATATAATCATGAAAAAATTAAAGTTCATTGTCGCATTGTTATTAATAAGTTCAATCCCATTGCTTGCACAGGATGCCGAAGGATGTAAAGATCATCCTTTCTTTAGCAGGATGCCGAATTTCTATATTGGATATTGCAACCAAAATTTTGATAAACTCGAATATTATGTTTCCGATGGAGTTACAGATACCAAAGAAGGAAATTTAACCATAATTACCTATGATTATCCGGATGATGCCCCAACTAAAGCTCCCAGTCCATTACAAATTATTAGAAATTATGAAAATGCAATTATTAAATTGGGGGGGAAAAAAATATATGTTACTAATCATGATTTAACTTATTCATTAAAAAAGAATTCAAAAGAATATATTATCTGTGTATCAATGAATGGGGATACAGAGCATAAACTTAGTGTATTGGAAATTGCACTAATGAAACAGGAAATTACTGCAAATGAAATGCTTGATGCACTGAATAAGGATGGTTATATAGCACTGAATATTCTTTTTGATACAGGCAAATCTACTATTCAGCAAGAATCACTTCCTACCGTTGACCAGATTAGCGAATTGTTAAAAAGTAATGCAACCCTCAAAGTCAGTATCGAAGGTCATACCGACAATGTGGGCGATGCTGTAAGCAATAAAAAGCTATCGAATGACCGGGCACAAGCTGTTATGGACGCTCTTATTGCCAAAGGAGTTGACAAGACAAGAATGTCGTTTGTTGGCTGGGGCCAGGAAAAACCTGTTGCCGATAACAGAAGCGAAGAAGGCAGAGCCCAAAACAGACGCGTAGAAATAGTTAAAAAATAAAGCAACAACCGGCAACAAGAAAAATCAACCGGAAGGTAAGGATTTCAGGAGGTATAAGGGTCGCATCAATTATCTCCCGTTGTGAAGCGTTAGCTTCGCAACGGCGAGCAGTATTCAGATCCTGAGTTCTTCTTCATCACAAAAGAAATGGAGTTGAATTATGAAATCGAGAGTTCTTTATCTCTTCATTATTTTTTCAATAATTTCAATTGTGGGTTGGAATTGGAAGAAAGATTCACCAACAAACGGAGGAAATTCGACACAAGGCAATTTAGTGCCTGTGGCAGGCGGTACATTTACTGCCGGCTCAACTCTCGTCACAATCAGCAGTTTTAAGATAGATAAGTATGAGGTGACATACGAGCTTTGGACGGAGGTGAGAAACTGGGGTTTGGCTCACGGCTACACAGATCTTCCTGCCGGAGGAAATGGATTCAGGCATGTAGGATCGAACAATCCCGTGACACAGGTGAATTGGTATGATGCTGTAAAATGGTGCAATGCCCGTTCGGAAAAAGATGGTTTCGCACCGGTATATTATATAGACAATAGACAAAGGACAATATATCACGCCGGACTAATAGATGTTGATATAGATGCAGTAAAGTGGACGGCAAGCGGTTATCGGTTACCAACGGAATGCGAGTGGGAGTATGCAGCGCGTGGAGGGAACCAAACGCATAACTACATCTATAGCGGCAGTAATACCATAGGAGATGTTGCGTGGTATCTTGACAACTCTAATAACAGCACTCATCCTGTCGGTCAAAAAAAAGCAAACGAACTTGGTATATATGATATGAGCGGAAATGTGCGGGAATGGTGTTGGGATTGGTATGATGAAAGTGGTGCGTACCCATCGGGAGGAACGAACGATCCGAAGGGAACCACAACAACACTACTCTGGTGGCGGGAGCTGCGCGGGGGTTTTTTAGACGCCGACGGGATGTTTGGTATGCCAGCCTGGCGCAACTTCCAAGTTTGTCAACCGGACGGTCCCGCCGAACACCCTGGCTTTGTCGACGATATCGGTTTTCGTTGTGTCCAGGACTAAAATTATACTTTGGATCTTTTACACTTTTACCCTTTGGCGAGCTACTGCCCGTAGGAACGAAGCGGCAGGCAGTAAGCGAGCAGAGGAAATAGATATCTTGAGTATTTACAGAAATGGAGATGAATTATGAAATGGAGAATTCTTTATCTCTTCATTATTTTTTCAATAATTTCAATTGTGGGTTGGAATTGGAAGAAAGATTCACCAACAAACGGAGGAAATTCGACACAAGGCAATTTAGTGCCTGTGGCAGGTGGTACATTTACTGCTAAATCAACTCCCATCTCAAGTAGATCGACTCTCGCCACAATAAGCAGTTTTAAGATAGATAAGTATGAAGTGACGTATGAGCTTTGGACAGAGGTGAGAGATTGGAGTCTGGCTCACGGCTACACAGATCTTCCTGCCGGGCAAAATGGATCTAGCCCTGCCTTATTGGACAACGTCGGATCGAACAACCCCGTGACAATGGTGAATTGGTATGATGTTGTAAAGTGGTGCAATGCCCGTTCAGAAAAAAATGGCTTAACACCAGTATATTATACCGATAGTACACAAAGTAGTATATATCGCACCGGACAAATAGATATTAATATAGATGCAGTAAAGTGGCCGGCAAACGGTTATCGGTTACCGACGGAATGCGAATGGGAATATGCGGCACGCGGAGGAAACCAAACGCATGACTATATGTATAGTGGCAGTTATGATGATTTAGACGAAGTTGCGTGGTATAAGAACAACTCTGGAGATTGTACTCATCCTGTCGGTCAAAAAAAAGCAAACGAACTTGGTATATATGATATGAGCGGAAATGTCGATGAATGGTGTTGGGATTGGCACGGTTATGCGTACCCGTCGGGAGTTCCGACCGATCTGAAGGGACCCACGACAACAAAAAGCATGCGGGTGGCGCGCGGGGGTTCAATGGGTGACCTTGGCTATGACAGTCCCTGTCGGGTGGACTGCCGCAACTGCTACCCGATCGATCGCTACTGTTCCGTCGGTTTTCGTTGTGTTAAAAATTAAATCTACACATCTGTTCTTTTACCCTTGTATATCTTCAGATCGATTTAAACCATTCAGGTTTCAATTTAATAGAGAATTATCAAGGATCTCACTCTGCGGCAGTTCCTGTCAGGGCTGCCGTTGATTGTTAGTCTCTGATTTCGTACCATACACATGTTCCTCCGATATACAGCCGACTTAAGAGGCATCGAATGATTTTATCACTGCATTTAGGACAGAAAAGGAGGAAGAAGGAATGAAGATAAAAGTACGGTCAATCAGCACTGGCGCAATTTTTACCTTTGTCATCTTCCATTTGTTGTCCCAAAGCTTGATTGGAATCCAGGCTCAAGACTCAAGAGAACAAGAACTGCGAAAGCAAATGGAAAATCTTGAAAGCATTCTACAGCCTTCCGCCAGGCAGAAAGTGACAAAGGCGGTCCGGACTTTGGAACATGATATCGTTTCTTCTGCGATAAAGGGCGATTGGTACACAGCTACTGCCTCAATAGTCAGAAGCCAGAACAATGGTTTATCATCCCCGGACATTGATGCGCTTGTCGCCATGGTATTGTGTGAGCTTTCGAATTCGGAGGAAGCGGACTTGTCTGAAATGATAGATGAAATGCATAAAATGAATCAACAGAAAGAACAGCAGAGGAAGTTTATTGAAAGCATGAAAAAGCAAATGGCGGCTATCAGGGATAAATTAAGGGAATCATACGATAAACTCAAACAAGAACCGATTATAATAGAGACGGGCAAAACGCGCCTTCTGGGTCTAAAATACACAAAGACTCCAAAGGCTCCAATAGAAAAAGATACGCGTCAAATGTCGGCTATTGAACTCGATCAGGAAATCCGCAATGCCGAAGAGAGTATGGTTTCCCTTGGAGACATATCACAGCGTCAGCAATTCGAGTTGAAGGATGCACTTGAGAAGAAACGGCAACTCATTCAAGCGATATCAAACATCATGATGACCAGGCGCGATAGCCTGAAGAGCATCATTAAAAACATGAAATAATCGGTAAGAGGGTTTACTTCCGCTAGCGAATCCGAGATTAAAGACTTATCAAGAGTCCCACAATACGGCAGCTCTCGTTAGGGCTGCCGTTTGATTCTTAGCAGCTGATTGCTTACTTTCAATTGTTCACCCAAAGATACATCCGACAACCGGTGTTAGATTGAGTTATCAATATTCAAGCGATATATTAATCAAAACTAATTTGAGTGCGTGTCGCTAACGATGGCTGAGTTGCCAACGACGGTTGGGCAATTCGAGCTAAGTGAAATCCAATCAGCCCCAAGACTCTTAAAGGAGTTTCAACAATGAATAATCTGTTCAATACTATGATCGTGTTGCTCTTATGCTTCCTTCTCTTATCTTGCAAGAAGGACGAGAGCAATCCCACTCAAAATCCTACAACGGGCACTGTTCAAGGCACGATAACTTATACTGGTGCCGGTACACCAAGCGCATCTATACTTTTAGTTGTGGCAATCTTTCCCTTCAGCAACACCAACATGCAAGGTCCGCCAGATGGCTCAACAATCCAAATTAGTAGTTCGTCAACGTCACCATTTACATACTCTTTTGCCGTGCCACCAGGAGACTACCATCTTAGTACCGCGTTTGATGCGAATGGTGATGGTAGTTTTAATTCAGGCAATACAGATCCGTATTTGATCTACACACCAAACAACTCAACAGGAACCGGAACATTTGGTACAGCTGCTGCTAAATTCACTGTTACTGCCGGTCAGACTTTTACTGCAAATGTTTCATTCGGAGATACGTACAAGAAATGAGGTTCAGGAACGAACGTCCACAGCGGTCATTTAGCAATTGACCTGCCCCCAAAGTGATCAAAAGTATATTATGGATCATAGGGGGCAGCAATTGGCAGCTTACTTGTCCGCCGTCTTTTTGGCGGAGCGCCCATCCGTTATATTGCAATTGCCTGTCATGATTCGAAAAACGAGGAGAAAAATCATGAAAGCTCTTTTCATAACACTTCTGCTCGCTGTTGTGGTGGGCGTGTGCGATGCACAGTGGTTTCAGCAAAACAGCGGGACAACCGCAGATTTGTTTTCCGTTGCTTTCAGCGACTCTAACCATGGGGTGGTTGTTGGTGATTCAGGGTTAATCCTTCAAACCACTAATGGCGGATTAAACTGGATGTGGCGGCAGAGCCGGAGGTCTTTGGCGCTAACCTCTGTCTACTTTCTTAATCCGAGCAACGGCTGGGTTGTGGGCTATGCTGGCGATTCCGTTTTATATACATCGGATGGTGGAATCAATTGGGTACCAAGAGGTTTGGCTAGTGGTAACTACTTGAGGTCGGTCTATTTTGTGAATCAGAATGTCGGATGTGCTGGTGGCATGCAGTATGTGTTGTGGGGGAACAGGCCATGTGTCAGCTATACGACTGACGGAGGATTTCACTGGACTAGGGCGGCATGGGATTCTACGGACTTGGGCGGTGGATTCGTTTCATCTATTCACTTCTCGGACGAATCTCACGGCTGGCTTGTAAGAAATGAAGATGATCTGTTATATGACTCTTCAAACTTCCTTCCCCAAGTTGCTAGGACTACTGACGGGGGTCGCTCTTGGATGTGTGTTCAACTGGGGAATGTGCACATAAATTCAATGGAGATTGTGGGGCTTAACAACATCTGGCTTGTGGGATCCACTAGCGACAGTGCGAGATATATTCTGCATTCGACAAACGCAGGTAACTCTTGGAATGCCTTAATAGGAAGGATGCGAAGTTCTCTTCAATCTGTGTGCTTCGTTGATACAGTCAACGGCTGGGCGACTGGTCGGAATTATGATACCAGTGTAATTCATCAATCTGACACTAGTGTGATTCTAAGGACGACAAACGGCGGAATTGATTGGAAGGAGCAATATCGAATGCCTGTTAGTCTATCGGACGCAGGGTTCCGTTCTATTTCATTTGTCGATGTGAACAACGGTTGGGTAGTTGGAAGTAATGGCGTAATCCTTCATACGACTAATGGCGGTCTCACGTTTGTTAAATCATCAACAACAGGTGAGGTGCCAGTGACATACGCACTTAAGCAAAACTACCCGAACCCTTTTAATCCAGCGACGACTATTTCCCTTAGTATTCCATTGAAATCGTTTGTATCGCTGAAAATATTTGATGCTTTGGGAAAAGAGGTAGCAATTCTTATCTCGGAAGAGTTGTCTACGGGAGTGTACTCACAGCAATGGAACGCTGCAGGTTTGTCAAGCGGTGTTTATTTTTATCGTTTGTCCGTTGTGCCGTTGGCACAACCCGCTTCGCCGAGCGCGAAGCGAGGCGAGCGAGACCTCGATCCGACCAACGGTCGGAACGGGCAGGCTGGTTCATTTACGGAAACTAAAAAACTAGTTTTACTCAGATGAAACAATTGCAACATAACCATTTTAAAAAGGAAAGAGTCCCCGCTAAGCGGGATTTCGCAAAAAGCGTTCAACAAGTAAATAGTAATATCCCGATGTATTCGCAACAAGGATGTTGACAACCGAACGCGACCGGCAGCACTCATTACAGTGACCAGCGGAAGGATAATTAAATGGAGAAGAGTAAGTCGCTATTAATTTTATACTTTTTAATTATTAGTCTTTTGTTTGCCGCCTGTGGAAGAAGAACCATAAAAACCTCCTGCGGCGATTTCAAGATCGGCAATCCTTTTTTCCAGCCAGTGCAAACCGAAGCCGGAATGCATAACATGCTGTTATTGCCGATAAGCCGTAAGGATGGCGATATGTTATCTGTGGATGATATACGATGCATAAAACAGTCACCTCCTTATTTCGGCAGTACATGGGATTCCGGCGGCGGATATGATCTCCGTTATCCCTGGTACGCGCGATCGAAGAATGGTGAAATGGTATTGGTGTTCGGCGGGGCTCATGTGGGTGACCCGGTGCTCTATTGGGGGGAAAATGATCCGATAAAAATGAAAATCGACGAAAGTAGATGAAAATTCCGAAAAGGAATCTTTCTATTGAAAGACTCAATTTACCGAAATCAGAGTTTTACTTTTTCACAAGTCCGAAGGGAGGATCTTATGAACCAAGGATACCGTCTTCTTCTTTTCGTTTTTGTCTCAATATCATTCCTTCATTTCTCACATGCACAATGGAAAAAAGTAGGTATTGAAGGTAATGATGTATTTATTCTTACCTCGAATGGAACAGATATATGGGCAGGAACTCAATCGGGAGGCGTGTTTCGCTCTATCGACGGCGGTGACAACTGGACACCGTGTAACAACGGATTGACTTATCTCAATATTAGGTCTTTTCTCATTAAAGACAGCACTCTCTTTTTGGGACTCAATGGCGCGACCGGGGTATATCGATCAACCGATAGCGGGGCACACTGGACACTATTAAGCGGATTCCCCGATACCAGTGATGCCAGATGTTTTGCCACTATGGATACCATGATATTCGTGGGTGTCGATGAGGGTGTCTTATTATCAAAGGATAATGGGGAGACATGGGAGAATGTAACTCATAACCTTCCCCATTGGGTCAATGTCCGCTCTACCGTAATTAGTGATTCCCTCATCTTTCTTGGAAGCCAGAGTGGTGTTTTTGTTTCCGGTGATCTCGGTTTAAGCTGGACTGCCTGCAACAACGGATTGACTGATAGCTGGATTCGGTGCCTTGCTGTGGGGCCAGCAGAAGGAGGGATCGGCACTCCAAAACTATATGCAGGGACCTCACATGGTCTCTTCCTCTCGGGCGATAAAGGTGCGAGCTGGACACAGGTTCCTATCGGTACACTCAGTCCTGATATTAATTCAATTGTCCTGCATCAAGCCCCTGACGGTATGGAAATTCTATTGGGAACCACTTATGGTGTTTTCTTTTCTCCCGACGGCGGCATCAATTGGCGTGGTATTAACGCCGGCCTCAACAGCCCTTCTTTTTATACGCTGATACTTAGCGGCCCAAATCTCTATGGAGGTTCGTGGGACGGTGTCTGGTGTCGTCCATTAGTCGACGTGGAATCAACCGGAGGTGAGGCGATGAATCTATATCCGAATCACCTTCAATCGTATCTTCCTCAAACACGTATAAAATTCGTGAAAGAGGTATTAGGTAAAGTGTGGGTTGCTGGCGATTCTTCATTGATTGCATGGGCACCGAGCACTGATATTTCAAAATTCTATCTTAAGAATAATGGAATTCCCTCTACGACCGGAATTACCTGCATGGATTTTATTGATGATACGACCATGGTTGCCGCAGGGGATGGTGGTGCAATATATAAAACCATCGATGGTGGGAATTTATGGAGTACTTCCTTCTCAAGCCCGTCAGTAGTCAAGATCAATACGATAAAATTTTTCGATGCAGGACACGGTATCGCATGCGGAGATAGAACATATCCATTACCGATGGCATTTCTTGAAACAATTGATTCGGGAAGAACCTGGGTCAATAATTGCGACACAACCCTCCATGCGGGTCCTACCAGCGATCCGGTCTGCTTTGTAACTCCTTCATCTATATTTGTCAGAGGTACATATAATCTTGGAGAAGGGATGTATATGGCAGGTGTGTGGAAGAGTTCAGATCTCGGGAGACACTGGATCTTCAGATATATTGGATCCGCAACGAGGATAGATACACTTTCCAACGTCAATTCCATAGATTTTCGTGATTCTCTCCACGGAGTACTAACCAAAACCCTGGGATCGACATGGACCACGGCCGATGGAGGGGAAACCTGGCAATCCCTTGACCGATATGAGGATGTGCTTACAAGGATAAGATATATTGAAGGTTCGGATACTGCCGTGGCGACTACCGACCTGGGGATTCTTTATTATATCAACACTACGACAAAAAGCACGGGAAAGAAAAATACATCGACTCCGGTCTCATTTAATTCCATAAATTTTGTATCATCAACACGGGGATATCTGGCGGGTGGGGATCCGGCAACGTTTTACACCACATTTGAACAGCCGACAAATGTCGGAAAAATTTCGCCAGTTCCACAATCTATGGCCCTGTATCAGAATTATCCAAATCCGTTCAATCCGACGACAAATATATCTTTTAGTATTCCAACACAATCATTCATATCACTGAAAGTATTTGATATTTTGGGAAGAGAGGTTGCAACAATTGTATCGGAAATAATGCCGGCAGGAACATATACGAAACAATGGAATGCAGCAAATATGTCGAGTGGTATCTACTTTTATCGTTTGCAGGCAGGAAAATATGACGAAACTAAAAAACTCGTTTTAATAAGATAGGCCGGCAGATCTTCCGCGACATACTCGGGGGGATATTCGGCAAATCGGGGCGGTGAATGGCTTACAGTCATTGAAGCGCGGTATTAACGGCATTTATAATCATATTGCAGTAAAAATTTGCATTTGCATCGCATCCTTCGTAAACTTGCCCATTCACCTCCAACAATTGCTCTATCGATATGGCAATATCAAGACGCTTTGAAGATAATCATATCAGGATTTTCAGCCACCCTTTTTTGATTTTACGGAAGGAGTAAACACTATGTTTATCCTGCGCCTCACACTCGCCATTCTTGCCGCGCTTTTCCTTAATACAGTGATACTTGACGCACAGTGGATCCAAACAAATGGCCCATACGGCGGTATGGTCAATGCCCTCGCCACTCTAGAACCGGCTGTCTTTGCCGGGACCGATGCCGGCATATTTTACTCAACAGACAACGGCGCAACCTGGATCGAAACTAACTACGGTCTGACGAACATCGATGTCAGAGCTCTCGCCGTCAGCGGATCGAATATCTTTGCGGGAACCTGGGGCGGAGGCGTCTTTGTTTCCGTCGATTACGGCGGAAGCTGGAGTGAAGTCAGTACCGGCCTGACCAATAAGAACATCTCCACACTTACGGCCGATGGCACAAATCTTTATGCCGGAACATGGGGCGACGGCGTATTCGTCTCTACAGATAAAGGAGCGAGCTGGACTCCAATCAATTCAGGATTGAACGACCTCAGCATTAGAGCCTTCTGTGTCAGCGGCACAAACCTCTTTGTCGGAGTTACAAGCGGCGTTTTTCTTTCGACAGATTCCGGCGCGACCTGGAATCCGGTCAATTCCGGTCTGACGAACACCGAAGTCCTTGCCCTCGCCACTGTCGATACGAATCTCTTTGCAGGTACTTACGGCGGCGGCATCTTTCTATCCACCAATAACGGGACGAGCTGGACACCGGTAAATAACGGATTAACAACCTCCCGTATCAGATCCCTCTGCGTCAGGGGCTCAACGATATTTGCCGGTACATGGATCGACGGCATCTTTGTGTCCACCGACAACGGCGCGAACTGGACGCAATCCAATACCGGATTGACCGACCGTTTCGTCCTTTCATTTACCGTCAGAGGCCCGTATATCTTTGCAGGAACATATAGTGGCGGCATATGTGCATCCGTCGATAACGGTCAAACCTGGATCGAGACCAATTACGGATTGTCGAACTGTGTAATTTTAGGTCTCGCAACCAATGGGGTGGATATTTTCGCCGGAGCTAACGGCGGCGGCGTCTATTATTCCGGCGACAACGGACAAAACTGGACCAAGGTCAATTCAGGCCTGACCACACATTTCATATACGCACTTGCCCTCAGCGGCTCGAATCTCTTTGCCGGAACTTATGCCAACGGCGTCTTCCTATCTACCGACAACGGCATAAGCTGGAATCCCGTAAATAACGGCCTGACGGACCCATACATCTATTGTTTGGCCGTTAACGGTTCGAATCTCTTCGCCGGTACTCACGGAGGCGTTTATCTTTCGACAGACAACGGTTTAAACTGGACTCCGATCAACTCCGGACTGACGTTCACTTCCATTATGTGTCTTGCCGCCAGCGGAACGAATCTCTTCGCCGGGGATTTTTACAACGGTGTCTTTTTCTCACAGGATACTGGAAAAAGCTGGACTCCGGTCAACTCCGGATTGACTAACCTCAGTGTCCGGTCACTTGCCATCTCCGGTACAAATCTCTTTGCCGGAACTTTTGGCGACGGTGTATTCCGATCAAGCGATAGCGGTACGAGCTGGACTCCGGTCGATTCCGGATTGACGAATAATAACATCACTTCTTTGACTTTCATCGGTACGAATCTCTTTGCGGGGACTTATCTCGGCGGCATATTCCTATCCACCGATAAAGGCACGAGCTGGACTCCCTTCAACGCCGGTTTGACGAGAATGAACTGTTACGCGCTCGTTTCCGACGGCGCATATCTCTTCGACGCATCCAATGGCGGTGTCTGGAGACGTCCGTTGTCGGATATAGTGACAGGTATCGAAAAGAAAAAGGATAATATTCCTTCAGGCTTTTTACTTGAACAGAATTATCCCAATCCGTTCAATCCATCCACTATGATAAAATTCTCATTGCCGAATTCGGAGTACGCCTCTCTAAAAATCTATGACGTCATTGGCAGAGAGGTCGGGACATTAATGTCAGAGAAGCTCAAAGCCGGTTTGTACACCATGCAATGGGATGCATCGGGCATGCCAAGCGGGGTGTACTTTTATCGGTTGCAGGCTGGCTCATTCACCCAGACAAAGAAACTTGTATTGTTACGTTGAAAGGGCTGTACATTTTCAGACCAAATCAGACTGACCTACCCCCAGGCGATCTAAAGTACATTATGGATCAAAGGGCGGCAGCGGGCAGCTTAGCGGATATCTGTTAGGGCGCCGGATAATTATGAAAAGACAAACCAAGAAATCGAAGTTTAAGCATCTGGAAATCATTCAGATTATTATTTTTTTCGTAGCGATTGTGGTCGCATTATTCGATATGATCGGAAAGCCAGCCCGACTTGCCATACTCTTGACCTTAGTGTTTGGTTCAATAGGCCTCGGCGTAAGTATTGGAGTATATGTCGAGAGAAGACGATCGAAACGCAGAAATAACGAGGAGAAACAATAATCCGTCAGCCCAACCATTTTAAAAAGGAAAGAGTCCCCGCTAAGCGGGATTTCACAAAAAGCGTTCAACAAGTAAATAGTAATATCCCGATGCATCCGCAACAAGGATGTTGACAACCGAATGCGACCGGCAGCACGCGATGACGGACGCGAGATCTGGTTCCATTACTTTAATCCATACATCTAGCTTCAGAGTTGCTTCTACTTCGATCTAAAGCCGGGCGGCATCGAACGTCGTTTTCTATAATTTATTATTGGGAAAATATCGCGGATATATATAGGCGAAGGATCATGGAAGTAAGACAGGTGTATGATAATAAAAAAAAGCAATTATCATTGGTACATCATTCGGGGGCAGGTCAATCAATAATTTTATAGCAGCACTTGATCGGAGACACCTCAATTGAGAACCAAAAAGGGGGAATATGAATCGAACAGAGATAGATAATTCCAGAAATCGGATGATTGTTATTGTCCTCCTGTCGATGTTCGTCGCATTGACACACATTCAGCAATCTCCTGGCCAGACGACGCCATATGCCTGGAAGAGCGTTATCGTCGGTTGCGGAGGATTTGTGCCCGGGATAGTGTACCATCCTGTTGTGAAGGACCTGATGTATGCCCGCACCGATATCGGTGGCGCTTATCGATGGGATAAATCGATCAGCAAGTGGATACCATTGAACGATGAATTGACGATCAACAATCTGGATGCCGAATACATGGGTGTACTTTCCATTGCCGTCGATCGTAATGACACGAATCGCGTTTATATGGAATGCGGGGAATGGACAGAATCGTGGGCACAGCCAGGGGCTCTTTTTTCCTCGACAGACAAGGGTAATTCATGGACGATTCATCGATTGTCGGTTAAAATCGGCGGGGATGAGGATGGACGAGGCGCAGGAGAAAGACTTCAAGTGGATCCGAATTTAAACTCCATTCTTTTCATGGGGACAACAGCCGACGGATTATGGAAATCTACAAACTATGCGTCTACCTGGACAAGAATTTCTTCCTTCACTCCGACAAATGTGAATTTTGTTTTATTTGATTCGACGGGCGGCTCTCATGGCGACACTACGCAACGTATTTTTGTGGCCGCTGCCGATACAATCGGTAAAAGTCTGTATCGAAGCGATGACGGAGGTGCTTCATGGAGAGTTGTGGAAGGGCAACCGGGCGGGGTGATGGCGATAAGGGCGGCTCTCGCCGATAGCATACTCTATATAACGTTTTCAGATTACCCGGGTCCGAACGGTGCAACCGCAGGTTCCGTATGGAAATATAGCATCCCGGTGGGAAATTGGACGGATATCAGTCCGTCATCAGGTTATTACGGATTCAGCGGCGTTTCTGTTTGCTCCCAAAATCCGGATATTGTCATAGTGAGTACACTCGATCGTTGGTCACCGATGGATGAAATATATCTTTCCACAAATGGCGGTGGTACCTGGTCTTCCCGTCTTTCAAATGCCACCATTGATTGTAGTTATGCGAATTACAATAAAAATCTGAATCGCGAATGGCTTGCCTGCCTGGAAATAGATCCCTTTGATTCAAGCAGGGCGATGTTCGGAACCGGATACGGAATTTGGGCGTGTAACGATATCTATGCTTCCACTCCGACATGGTTTTTCAGGGATGAGAATGTGGAAGAAACCCAGACGTTTCAAATCGTCACTCCTCCGTATACAAATCTTTTATCGGCCATGGGGGACGTTGACGGATTCAGGCATGATAGTCTTGATGTATCTCCGCCGGATAAATACAGTCCGGCAAAATGGTCGACAACGTCCATTGCGTTCGCTGAAAATGCACCTGAAAAAGTTGTCAAGACTTACAACTCTCCATCCTGGGTTTCAGTCGATCATGGTGCCTACTCACTCGATGGAACGATCACGTGGCACGATTTCGATACATGGCCGGCCGGAACATCCGATGGCGGCGTGTGGTCTATCGCACTTTCGGCAGACGGGAGCACTATAGTATGGAGTCCGATCGGATCGGTGATGTCATATTCTACAGACGATGGATCAACATGGACGGCCTGTGGCGGCGGTGTCCCACTCATCTCTCCGGTTGCGGATAGGGTCAATACGGAAAAATTTTATGCTTATGATGGAATAAACGGACAACTATGGATTTCTTCGGATGGTGGAAAAACTTTTCAAAGAGGTGTTGGAAATTTGCCGGATGTTCCAAGCTGGCTCCCGCAGGACGGTAATATTTCCGCGGTACCGGGTCACGAGGAAGATCTTTGGATTTGCTGCGGCCAGGGCGGACTTTACCGAACTACCAACTCGGGCGTAACAGCAACGAAAATTAATGCCGTAACTGCGGCTTATCGTGCAGGATTTGGCAAGGCATTGAATGCGGGTGGTTACCCTTCCATCTATATGTTTGGAACCGTCAAAAGTGCATTGGGTTTTTTCCGTTCGGATGACATTGGCGCATCATGGACAAGAATCAATGACGACAAGCATCAGTACGGAAAGATTAATCAGATTATGGGCGATCCACGGGTTTATGGCAGGTGTTATGTGACACCAGTCGGACGAGGGATATTATATGGAGAACCGGTTGATAGCACATCTACATCCGTTGAGAGTAAGGGGGTGATCAGCAATATTCCCGCTGAATATGGATTGTTCCAGAATTATCCTAACCCCTTCAATCCGTCTACAGTTATCAGTTATCAATTACCTGTAACCGGTTTCGTTGCATTGAAAGTTTACGATGTACTTGGAAGAGAAGTTGAAACACTTGTGAATGAACGTCAAAACGCAGGAAGTCATTCGGTCACTTTCAACGCGAACAACTTGCCAAGCGGTGTATATTTCTACCGAATGCAAGCAGGATCATATAGTGAAACAAAGAAACTTATATTACTACGTTGAAAGGGCTGTATATATTCAGATCAAATCGAACTGACCAGCCCCAAAGTGATCCAAAGTATATTATGGACCAAAGGAGGCTGCTCACGCCGATGAGTGTAGCCTGCTGGGCAGCGCAATCTGTTTCCATCATTTTAATCCATACCGCGAGCTTCAGACATCTTTCTACTACGATCTAAAGCCCTGGCAGCATCGAACATTTTTTTGTTGGGGAAATATCGAGGATATATGGGCGAAGAGTTAGAGCTGCCTTGATTGTTAGTCTCTGATTTCGTACCATACGCATGTATCTCCGAAATAAATCCGACGCCCAGCGTTGTATTGAGTTATAGATATTCTTATCAATGACGCAGCTCTTGTTCGCATAACAGGACGACGAAGTAGTACTTTAGGACCACGAATAGCAGGCTGGTTTGGGTTCTTACACTCTATCACTGAAACGTTTGGCTCTTGATTTTGTGCATAGCAGTTGCAATTGCCCTTCACTATTTCACAAAAGGAGAAACAGATGAATAACATTTTCCGGTTATTCTTTGTGGGATCTTGCATATTCACCACTATTTCTGTCATCTATGCACAAAGCCCTGAGTGGATAAATTACACTAATGGATCAGGTGTTTCTTCTATCGCTATTGAAGGAAATACTGTTTGGGTAGGAACAAGTGGAGGTTTAGTAAAACTCAATAAAACAACAGGAGAGAAAACTTTTTTTAACAGAGGTAATTCAAGCTTACCTTCTAACAATGTCTCTTCAATAACAATAGACGGTTCAGGGAATAAGTGGATCGGAACTAAAGGTGGTGGGCTTGCTAAATTTGATGGAACCAATTGGACGGTTTATACTACTTCAAATTCGGGTTTGCCTTCTAACGTTATCCAGTCAATAGTGATAGACGGTTCAGGGAATAAGTGGATTACGACTTCTCCTGATTTAAATGGTGGGCATTGGGTAGGTGGCGGCATGGCAAAATTTGACGGAATCAACTGGACGGTTTATAATACTTCAAATTCGGGCTTGCCAAATAACTGGGTCGGTACAATAGCGATCGACGGTTCAGGGAATAAGTGGATTGCGTCAAATGGACTTACCAAATTTGATGGCACAACCTGGACGGTTTATACTACTTCAAATTCGGGCTTACCTGATAACGATGTCTCTTCAATAGCGATAGATGGTTCAGACAATAAGTGGATTGGAACGGGAAATAGCGGACTTGTCAAATTTGACGGCACAACCTGGACGGTTTATACTACTTCAAATTCGGGCTTGCCTAATAACTGTGTCAATACAATAACGATAGATGGTTCTGGGAATCAGTGGATTGGAACTCAAAATGGCGGACTTGCCAAATTTGACGGCACAAACTGGACGGTTTATACTTCTTCAAATTCGGGCTTGCATAATAACTATTTCCAGTCAATAGCGATAGATGGTTCAGGGAATAAGTGGATTGGGACAAATAGTGGTGGGCTTGCCAAATTTGACGGCACAACTTGGACGGTTTATGATACTTCAAATTCGGGCTTGCCTAATAATGGGGTCTATTCAATAGCAATAGATGGTTCAGGGAATAAGTGGATCGGGACTTATAGCGGACTTGCCAAATTTGACGGCACAACCTGGACGGTTTATGATACTTCAAATTCGGGCTTGCCTATTAATGAGGTCCAGTCAATAGCGATCGACGGTTCAGGGAATAAGTGGATAGGTACGAGCAGTTTTTCGGGTGGTGCATTTGTCAAATATGACGGTACAAACTGGACGGTTTATACCTCTTCAAATTCGGGCTTGCCTGATTTTTACGGTATCAATTTAATAGTAATAGACGGTTCAGGGAATAAGTGGATCGGAACGTGGAGTGGTGGACTTGTCAAATTTGACGGCACAACTTGGACGGTTTATACTATTTCAAATTCGGGCTTGCCTGATAACACTGTCCAGTCAATAGCGATCGACGGTTCAGGAAATAAGTGGATTGGTACTTATAGTGGTGGACTTGTCAAATTTGACGGCACAACCTGGACGGTTTATACTATTTCAAATTCGGGCTTGCCTGATAATGGGGTCTATTCAATAACAATAGACGGTTCGGGGAATAAGTGGATCGGAACCTATAATGGTGGACTTGCCAAATTTGACAGCACAACCTGGACGGTTTATACTACTTCAAATTCGGGCTTACCTGATAACGGTGTCTTTTCAATAGCGATAGATGGTTCAGACAATAAGTGGATTGGAACGGGAAATGGCGGACTTGCCAAATTCGACGGCACAACTTGGACGATTTACAATACTTCAAATTCGGGTTTGCCTTCTAACGCTGTCCAGTCAATAGTGATAGACGGTTCAGGGAATAAGTGGATCGGAACTAACGGCTTAGCGGTTTATAAAGAAGGGGGTGTAGTAGTTTCGGTCAAAGAAATACCAAACAATAATTTTCCAAAAGCATTTGTTTTATTTCAGAATTATCCGAACCCGTTTAATCCAACAACAATTATATCCTTTAGTCTTCCATCCAAATCGTTTGCATCACTCAAAGTATTTGATGCTTTGGGGAGAGAAGTGTCGATTCTGCTCGCAGACGAGTTGCCTGCTGGAACTTACGCACGGCAATGGAATGCTGAAGGAATATCAAGTGGAATTTATTTTTATCGATTACAGGCAGGCGCATTTTCAGAGACAAAAAAACTTATTTTACTTCGATGAACGGGCAACTGCAACTAACAACACAAACTACGTCACTCACACATTTGCCACGCTAAATAAAAATCAGTGTGGGGAATTATTGTGTTCGTTACACCTCGCCCCGGGGCAAATATTAAATGAGTCATCTGCTAAATTACTGGGTCGAGGCGTCGTAGTTTGTGCAGATGTTATGTGCAATTGCCTTTTAACAACACTATAAAAGGATTGAAAATCATGAATACACTTCGTTTTGTCTTGTGTCTCTCTTTCTTGTTACTTCTTGAAAGAGATACAATTAACGCTCAATGGCAACAAACAAACGGGCCTCTTGGCGGAGCCATTCTAAGTATCGTCGCCGTCGACGGGAACCTTTTTACAGCGGCATACGGTGGAGGGGTGTTTCTCTCCACAGATAGCGGTTATCATTGGTCCTCGAGAAACGAAGGACTTACAAATTTGCACATCAGAACCCTTGCTGCCAACGGAACCACTCTGTTTGCGGGGACCTATGGCGGCGTTTTCGTGTCAACGAATAGCGGTATGAGCTGGAGTGCTGTAAATAACGGGATAACAGATACTCTTATCTGTGTTCTTACCGTCAGTGGCACAAAATTATTTGCAGCATCTTATGATGGTAATGTCTTTTTATCCACAAACAATGGCGCAAGTTGGACTTCTGTGACTAATGGGTTGCCAAGTGTTCCGATAACAGCTCTTGTTACAAGCGGCGTTAATCTGCTCGTTGGGACCTATGGCTTCGGCGTATATCGCTCTATAAATAATGGAGCGAGTTGGGATCCCGTTAACACAGGACTCGGTGGTTATAATATTAACACTCTTATGAGCACCGGCACGGACGTTTTTGCAGGAATGAACGATGGCGTCTACAAGACAACAGACAACGGAACGAGTTGGACCGCCGTCAATGGAGGAATTTCGGGTGAGAAAGTTCATTCACTTGCTAAAAGTGGTACAAACTTATATGCAGGAGCGTATGGCAGTGGTGTGTTTGTGGCCTCCGAGAGCGACTTGATCTGGAGTGAGCAGAATATGGGACTAGGTACTTTAGACATCAACTGCTTCGCTTCGAATGGTCCCTATCTGTTTGCAGGAACTGCGGGCGGTGGAATATATCGATGGACCGATGTCGATGGAAGTTGGACTCGTGTGAATACCGGATTAGCCGGCACAATTGTTAATGCCCTTATAGCCCCCCGTCCAGGGAGGGTGTATGCTGCGACCGATGGCTGCGGTACTTTCGTGACATACGATACTGGCACGACGTGGTCGCACTGTACCAATTCCTGGGATGAGAATGATGTCCGGGCATTGGCTTTTGATGGCACATACTTATATGAAGGGACCTCCAATGGTGTCTACCGATCGAGCGATGCTATAAACTGGTACAACATGACTGGTTCCACTGGTGTCAAAGCTTTGCTCGTTAATGGCAATAATCTCTTTATGGCAACATATGATGGAGTCTTTCTCTCGACAGATTATGGTGCAAACTGGATATACGCCTCTTCCGGATTCGGAATCAATGTCAATACAATCAATAGCTTTGCTCATATCGGCGATAGTTTATTCGCAGGCACGTGGAATGGCGGTGTCTATCGTTCCACCGACAACGGCTCAAGCTGGACAGCGGTCAACTCAGGTCTGACAAACAAGTATATCCATTGTCTTGTCGCCAGCGCCGTCTCTGGCGGGACAGGTGGGACGAATCTTTTTGCTGGCACTGATGCTGGCGTCTTTCTTTCTACCAACAACGGTGCAAGCTGGACCTCAGTAAGCTCAGGTTTAACCAACACGACTACCACTTCTCTTACCGTTAGCGGCACGAAGCTTTTCGCGGGGACATCGGGAGGTGGTGTATTCTTCTCAATTGATAATGGTACAAATTGGAGTCTTTCGGGATTAGCAGGTGCGGAGATCAATGCTCTTGCTGTCGACGGGACAAATATCTATGCCGGAACATATGGCTCCGGCGTTTGGAGGCTGTCAACTTCCAATAACACTCAAAATCCAAACTGGATGACTTTTAATACAACCGATGGAATGCCGGATCCTGTTGTCCACTCGATAGCGGTGGATGCCCAAGGGAATGGCTGGATTGGAACAGAGGGAGGTCTCGGAAAGTACAATGGAAATATCTGGACGAGTTATACTCCATCCAACTCGAATTTCCCAGGGTGGATGGTATATTCGAGTGCATTAGACGGCCAGGGAAATAAATGGTTCGGAACTGACCATGGTTTGGCAAAGTTTGATGGCTTGAGTTGGGTGGTTTACCAGATGAGTAATTCGGGATTGCCCAACAATGGTGTTTACGCACTCGCTATCGACGGGCAGGGGAATAAATGGATCGGAACGGACCAAGGCCTCGCCAGGTTCGATGGAGCGACTTGGACGGTTTATAATTCAACCAACAGTAATCCGGACCTGACCGGAGTCACTATCCAAGCATTATCGATAGACAATCAAGGGAACAAGTGGATAGGGGCATGGTCATTGGGCCTGTTGAAATTCGATGGTACGAATTGGACGACATATAATATTACAAATTCAGATTTGCCGACCAATTATGTCCAGGCTATCACAACGGATACACAGGGTAATATATGGATTGGTACTAATCAAGGCGTAACAAAATTTGATGGAATAAACTGGACAACGTACAACGAAGGCAATTCGGGTCTGACGAATAGTACTGTCCATGCAATAGCAATCGATGGAAATGGGAATAAATGGATCGGTACCGAAGGAGGTTTGGCGAAGTTTGACGGAGCGAATTGGACAATGTATTACACGACCAATTCGGCTTTACCGGGTGACCATGTTCTCGCGGTCACAGTCGACTCACACGGGAACAAATGGATTGGGACTAATAACGGTTTGGCCATATTTAATGAAAGTGGAGTGACAATCGGTGGGAGGGCGCCGAATGTACTGATTGCGCATTACCCCTTGAACTCGAATCCAAATGATACCACAGGAAATTTCGGTCCAATGGTTCTGACCAATACCCCCTATCAAGAAGGCGGCATTTATTTCAACGGCGTCTACATCAATAGTGGGGAAGCGGGGGGGTGTTATGCTGAAACGCCAAGTTTTCCACCTTCGATTTTTCAATCATTTGTTGTTACTGCCAATTTCAAGGTGACAAGTTATTCTAGTATTGAAAGACCTGTTTTAACGGGCGGTTATCGATGGATTGGTTTTTATTTACAACCCGACAGTACGGTAGCACTTCGCTACAACTCAACGCACGTCCAGCGAAGCACTTTGCACTATTCCTTAAACACCTGGCACGAAGCGAAAATTACTTACGATAGCAGCAATGCGATTGCGGAACTTTACTTAGATGGGATCCTGGCATGCTCCGCCAGCTTCACTATCATGCACGGCCCTAGTACAATTGACCGGACTTTCGGAGTAACGGACTTTAACGTTGGGACGGTCTTTGAGGGAATTCTAAGCGATCTGAAGATTTATTCCATAGCCACAACACCAACATCTGTGCGAAATAGCCCAAGTCTACGGTCCGAAATAATCCAACTGTTACAAAACTATCCAAATCCGTTTAACCCGACTACGACTATTGACTATCGGCTATCTAATAATAGCCATGTTACTCTTACGATCTATGACGTTCTTGGGAGGGAAGTGGCGACGCTGGTAAATCAACAGCAAGCTGCCGGGGTGTATACTGTAAGGTTTAATGCCGCCAATCTTTCGAGTGGAGTCTATTTCTACAAGATCGACGTCGTTGGAAATAACGGCGAGAGGTTTACGTCGATAAAGAAGCTAATGGTGCTAAAATAGTATCAGTTTATGTTTTCAGACAAAATCAGACCATTCAGGCCGACAATTAATAAAGATTTATCAAGCATCCCGCTCTCCGGCAGCTCTCGTTAGGGCTGCCGTTTGATTATATGGAGTGGATTTCGTACCATTCAATTGTACCCACAAAATACATCCGAAAACCAGCGTTATATTGAGTCATAAATAATCAAGCTTATCGGTGACACAGCTTAGTGGCCATCCGTTAGGCGCCCGCAAGGATAATTTTGTTATGAAGAAGTCCGTATTACTATATATACTAGTGACAATCATATTTTTGGCTCAGTCCTGTAAAGACAAGTCTGTCGAACCAGAAATACCATCTGACATCGCTGTATTCGTCCAAAGCCAGAATCTTCCAAAGGTGCAACCAATTAAGATTTTCCTTGAAATTCAGCAAGAGAATCTAATAGCCTTTAAGGTTAGCTATGGAGAAGCTCAAGATTGTCAATCGGGTTGTTTCTACAGCATCGCTTATGGCCTCAAGGTGCGGACGAAGATTGGCTGGCTCCGAATCAACGACTATGACCAGAACGACCTTAGCCATGTCATCAACTACGATTTTGACAGCACTGAAACGATCCTTTTTTCAAATCCATTTTGGGATCAATTGAACGCAGCTGATTATTGGGTGTACCGATATGCTTTTCTCCCCTTGCTTGTTAGTGACAAGGACGTCCCTACGAATGTTCTCCAGCGAATAGCTGAAGGATTATACACGTATATTGATTCTTACTTAGCTTCTTTGTTGCTACTTAATTCAAAGGTTCAGGAAAGTAGGACCATTCTCACACTTCTTGCGGAATTACCCGTATTTCAGGGTGATGCTTATCAGGAAGTACGAGGAAAGGCTCGCGAACTGCTGAATTCACTTGGAAATGGTTGAGGGCAGCCCAACCATTTTAAAAAGGAAAGAGTCCCCGCTAAGCGGGATTTCACAAAAAGCGTTCAACAAGTAAATAGTAATCTCCCGATGCATCCGCAACAAGGATGTTGACAACCGAATGCGACCGGCAGCACGCGATAACGGACGCGAGATCTGGTTCCATTACTTTAATCCATACATCTAGCTTCAGAGTTGCTTCTACTTCGATCTATAGCCGGGCGGCATCGAACATTTTTTATTGGGGGAAAAAGCGGATATATGGGCGAATTGATTTTGCACCAGCCATAGCGTACATTTCCGTACAATTCAGCACTGATTTTTCATTCTGGATACATATCATAAGAAATAACAACGCAATCCCGACAGGTCGGGACACGTTGGTGCGTTGTTACGCGAGTTATACGAAATTTGCAGGAGCATGAATATGAGAATTCGTTTATTAAGCGCCCTTATTCTTGTAGTGGGTGTAATGTATTCGCAAGATACAACAAGCTTTTATACCCAAGCCAAGCATATCAATTTTGGTAGACTCTGGATACTCGATAGCATTGATACTGAGCACGGCCACCGTGTAAAACGACCAGAGCCATTAGGATTCATTGGAGATAACTATCAAAGATTTCGGATACACCTCATTTCAGTCATTAAAAACAATGACAATCCATATGAATATATGATTTATGGAAAATCTAAAGTGAAAACAAATATATGTGAATTTCAAGGTCGATTAGTAATAAAACAAGTCTACATTTATAAGAATCCAGAAGTTCCGGAATACAAAACGGGTTATCTGAAAGGTGAATACTATTTTACTGAAAATAAAAAAGATCGTGGTACAGGTTATTTTAAAGGTATATTCACCACCTATTGGTATTTCGATAAAAACAATCTTTTAAAATATGATTTCTTAATGAGTGATGCAGATGGTTTTAGTAATAATGAGTTTGTAGGAACATGGACAAGTTATCAAGATGGTCAATCCAAAAAATGTAATTGGGGAGATTTTCGAATCCCTGATTCAGGTGATTTAGATGTCGGGGCTGGTGAGTTTGGAGTAGCCACAAAATATGAAAATAATGGGTGGAAAGATTATACAAGCATTTGGGATGCGAAGTCAAAAGAACTTGAATGGTGGAAATAATTCTCCTGCAAACTTCGCATAACACGCAAAAACACGACGCTGGGAATGGCGTTAGAAATAAAGCCGCGCTCAACCCCGCGCCGGAGCTGAAAATAAATTGGTCATTTGCAATCAACCGTCGCGGGGTTGCGTGTTTTTGCGACACTGCTTACTCAATGTCAAGAGAAAAATAGAAAAATATCTTCTATATTTTCTGTAATAACATCATCTGTTCTTTGAAAACAATGCAGTTTGATGGTGCAGCTTTGGGTCCTCTTTGGCAGAGT
>Ga0187886_1000324_pt1 | contig 61463 bp, 55 predicted proteins | sample June2016WEW_20_1_FD_133001 | JGI IMG/M metagenome (GOLD analysis project Ga0187886, IMG submission 133001) | Peatland microbial communities from SPRUCE experiment site at the Marcell Experimental Forest, Minnesota, USA - June2016WEW_20_150 | ecosystem: Environmental > Terrestrial > Soil >... | reverse complement strand
CGCGTGGTGGGTGTCCGGACGGCCGGTTGAGTCACGGGTGACTCTGCGGGCCGGCCAGACGCCGTTTCGGGCGCGTGGTGGGTGTCCGGACGGCCGGTTGAGTCACGGGTGACTCTGCGGGCCCGCGAGACGCCAGGGCGCCTCGCCGGGGCCCGCGAGGTCAGGCCGCCGGCTTGGGCACGCTCCGCCCCGCCCGGCCCACGCCCTTATACTCGGGAGACCCCCCGGTCGCATCGACCGGCGGCCCGTCTCTTCAGAGGAGCTCGCGTCATGGACACCGCCAAGGATCACGTCGTCGCCGCCTCCGCCGTCGCCCCGGCAGGCGCTCCGGGACGTGGCCTGACCCCTGCGGAGATCGACGCCCTCGCGGCAGCCGGTGACTACGCCGCAATCTCAAAGCCGAACCTCTCACCCATCCTCGGCCGGTACTACGAGCGCAGCTGGAGCCGCGGCGAGGGTCACATCCTGTACGACTCCGAGGGTCGCGGCTTCCTCGACTTCGCGTGCGGCATCGCCACTACGTCGCTTGGTCACCATCACCCGGCGGTCACGCAGGCGATCAAGGCGCAGGCCGACAAGCTGCTCCACATCTGCAACGCGCTCGGCTACCTCGAGCCGGTCGGTCGATTGGCCGCGATGCTGGCCGACGCGTGCCCCGACCCGCTCGACACCGTCTTCTTCGGCAACTCCGGCGCGGAGGCGGTCGAGGCGGCCCTCAAGCTGGCCCGCCGCGTCACGCGGCGGCCGGGAATCATCGCCTTTCGGGGCGCCTTCCACGGGCGGACCTTCGGCGCCGCGTCGATCACGAGCTCGAGCCTCAACTATCGCCTCGGATACGAGCCGCTCCTGCCGTCGGTCTACCTCACGCCGTTTCCCAACGTCTATCGGTACTTCGGCGACGACGAGGAAGCCGCGACCGCCGGCGCGATGGGCGCGCTTCGGACGCTGCTCGGGCACGAGATACCCGCTTCGTCGGTGGCCGCAATCATCATCGAGCCGATCCAGGGCGAAGGCGGGTTCAGCCCGGCGCCAGCGTCCTTCCTGCGAGAGCTGCGGGCCCTGTGCGACGAGAACGGGATCCTGCTCATCGCCGACGAGATCCAATCGGGGATTGCCCGCACCGGTCGGATGTGGGCCTTCGAGCACGCCGGCATCGTGCCGGACGTGGTCTGCGTCGCCAAGGCGCTCGCCAACGGTCTGCCGATCGGGGCGATCGTCACCCGCCGCGAACTTCAGGAGAAGTGGGGCGTCGGCGCCCACGGAACCACCTTCGGCGGCAATCCCGTGAGCTGCGCTGCCGGCATCGCCGTCCTGCGCACGATCGAAGAGCAGGGCCTGGTCGCCAACGCGGCCGCCCGAGGGGCCGAGCTCAAGGACGGATTGGCGTCCCTCATGGCCGAGGACGACCGGATCGGCGACGTGCGAGGCATCGGCCTCATGGTCGGTGTCGAGCTGGTCAAGGATCGCGCCACCCGCGACCCCGACACCGAGACCTGCGAAGCGCTGATCCAGGCCTGCGCCGACCAGGGCCTGCTCGTCCTCAACTGCGGCACTCACCACAACGTGATCAGGTTCCTGCCTCCGATCGACGCCACGGCCGACGAGATCGCCAGGGGACTGGAACTCTTCCGGGCAGGACTCGAGTCGGTACCGCGCCCGGCGGCGTAGCCACTTGCCCGGCCGAGTGTCCGCCGCGCTGGCCGCCCCGCGAGTCCATCGGAGAAACGTCGACGCCCGCGACATCCGCCGCGGGCGTCGACTTTGACTCTCCGGATTAGGGCACGCGGCCTCGGACGAGGCCTCCGTAGAACCTCGGTTTAGCGATTCCTGTCGAGGAACGTCTTGACGTCCTCGAGCCGGAAGCGTCGATCGCCCCGCTTGCAGACGCGGTAGAACGGCAGCTCGCCTCGGTCGCCGAGTCGCTTTACCGTGTTGACGTGGAGGTGGAGCATCCGCGCGACTTCGCTCGCGGTGAGCATCGGTCCGATTTCATTAGCGGCCATCGCAGCCATCGGTCTTCCTCTGCGCTGAGTCTGCAAGTGCGTTTGAGGGTTGCTGTCGGCTGGGCCATTCCGGGGCCCGAGGCGACGCGAACCGTACAGAGTCCACCCAACTGCCACAAGCCGTACTTTGGATTTGCGCCGTCCGTACCGGCTGGGAGACCGCGACGAGGTACCGGTCGGAGATCGACGCCAGTCCCAGATAGCCGCCCTGCCGGACCCGTCCCGGCGCTAGCTCGGTTTTGGCGAGGCGCTCGCGGGCGCCGTGGACGGGGCTTGCGAGCCCGTGGTCCCTGGTGAGTTACTCGGCCCGGCCGATGCGCCGGGGCTGCCCGATGCGCCGGGGCTGCCCGATGCGCCGGGGCTGCTCGATGCGCCGGGGCTGCCCGATGCGCCGGGCGACTCGGATGGCGCCAGGCTTCCGGACGGCAGCGCGAGAGTGGGCTCTGGCGACGCCGGCGCGACTCCAAAGATGTCGGTGCGCGCGAGCTCGTAGTCGGTCGCGAAGGTCTGCTCGGCTGCGATCATCTGGCTGCCGAGGACCAGGACCTCGTCGGGCGTCTTGGCGGCCACGACCTGATCGAGGAGCGTGACTTCGTCATTGCCGGCCTGTATGAACTGCGCCACGTCACTGTTGGTTGTCTGATTGACGTCGGCGCTGGCCTGCGGGTCGTCCCAGTTCGAAACGGCAGCGAGATCCTTCATCCAGCCGCTGGTGTCATCACGGAAGGCCTTGTAGGCGGTCAGCTGGGCCCCGAAGTCGTTGATGGCGTCGCTGACCTTCTGGCGGTCACCCTCACGCTTCTGCAGCCATGTGTTCTCGACCCTGGTCCAATTGTCCTTGGGCGTGGGCGTACGCGGTCCGAAGCTGATCCAGGCCCAGACGCCGCCGAAGATGATCACGAAGGCGATCAGGAGCGGGATGTACTCCTTGACCGCGTCATAGGCGTAGTGGGCGGCGGAGCTCCGCCGGACCCGGGTCAGACCGCGCTGCCGCCGCGTCGGTCGGGCCTGCCGGCGCGCGGGCCTCGACTTCGCTGTCTCGTCGATCTGATCCTCGTCCAACGTTTCGCCGGCATCGACCGGTTCGATCGCCGCGGCAGGCTTGCGCGTCGGGGAGGCGACGTGAGACGGCGACTTGCGATGGCCGGCTGGCGCCACTCGGCCGCGGCGCGGTTGGGGCGACAACGTTGCTCCTCCTGACGTTTCCCGGGCGGGCCCTTGGACCGCTCGCCTCGGTGGTCGACCCCTCCGGAACGGCCACCGAGCAGCGTCGCGAAGTCTATCGCGAATCCTCGGCCGGTCGCCGACCGGACGCTGCCCCTGGCGTCGCCGAAGCGCTCCAGTGAGCCAGCGTGGCTTGAAGGTTGCGATAGCGGCGATCTGTACCGATTCGCAACCTTTGCAACCTTGACCTGGCCCCGCTCGTTACTCGACACTCACCTTTCCGCGACGGAAGAGGGCTCCTGCGAAGGAGCAGGCACCGCTGTCGCCGCCGCGGCCGGTGGCGACGGTTCCGGCGTAGTCGAGCGAGGACGGCGCAAGTTGAGGCAGACAGGCGCATCGCGGGCTGGAGGGGGGCTCTATGACCCCAGGTTCGAGCACGACGCGTGCGGCTTCGGCTTCGTCGTCGACATCGCCGGCCGGCCGTCCCACGCAATCGTCCGCGATGCCTTGACCGTCCTGGTCAACCTCGAGCACCGCGGGGCCACAGGTTCGGAGAAGAACACCGGCGACGGCGCAGGGCTGACCATCCAGATCCCCCATCGCTTCCTGGCCGACGTCGCGGACAAGTCCGGCGTGCGCCTCAGAGGCAAAGGGGGCTACGGCGTCGGCATGGTCTTCCTGCCCCAGGACAAGGTCAGTCGGGTCGACTGCTTCCGCCTATTCGAGCAGGTCGTCGCCGACGAGGGCCTTCATTTCCTGGGCTGGCGCGATGTCCCGACCGAAGGCGCGAGCCTGGGCGCGAGCGCGAGGGCCGCCCAGCCGCTGATCCGCCAGGTCTTCATCGACCGCCCCGAGCGCCTGGTCGAGGACATGGCCTTCGAGCGCAAGCTCTACATCGTCCGCCGGCTCGTCGAGAAGGCGGTGTCGCGGTCGGCCATCCCGTCTCGCGGCGATTTCTACATCCCATCGCTGAGCTGCCGGACGATTGTCTACAAGGGCATGCTCAACGCCTCGCAGCTCCGTGTCTTCTACCCGGATCTGGCCGACGAGCGCGTCGAGAGCGCCATCGCCATGGTTCATTCGCGGTTCTCGACGAACACCTTTCCGTCTTGGCCGCGCGCCCACCCGTATCGATACATCTCGCACAACGGCGAGATCAACACGCTGCGCGGCAACGTCAACTGGATGCACGCCCGCGAGTCGCAGTTCAGCTCGAAGCTCTTTGGCGAGGAGCTGCGGAAGGCCCTCCCGGCCATCGACACCGAGGGCTCGGACTCGGCCATCCTCGACAACGTCCTGGAGCTGCTCTATCTCTCGGGCCGCTCGGTGGCCCACGCCCTGATGATGATGGTGCCGGAGCCCTGGCAGCACCACGAGTCGATGGCCCCGGAGAAGCGGGCCTTCTACGAGTTCCACTCGTGTCTGATGGAGCCGTGGGACGGCCCGGCCTCGATCGCCTTCACCGACGGCATCCGCGTCGGCGCCACGCTCGACCGCAATGGACTCCGCCCGGCCCGCTACTGGGTCACCGCCGACGGCCGGGTGGTCATGGCCTCGGAGGCCGGCGTGCTCGACATCAGCCCCGATCGGGTCGTGGCCAAGGGACGCCTCCAGCCGGGCCGGATGTTCCTGGTCGACACGGCCGAGCAGCGAATCGTCTCCGACGAAGAGCTCAAGCGCCGCGTCACGACGGAACACCCCTACGACGAGTGGGTTCGCGAATGGCTGGTCAAGCTGACCGAGCTGCCGCCGCCGCCGCGCGTGATCGAGCCCGACCACGAGTCGGTCCTGCGCCGCCAGGAGGTCTTCGGCTACACCGCCGAGGACGTCCGCATCCTGATCAACCCGATGGCCGCCACCGGCACCGAGCCCGTCGGGTCGATGGGCGACGACGTCGCGCTAGCCGTCCTGTCGGAGCGTCCGCAGCTCCTCTACTCGTATTTCAAGCAGCTCTTCGCGCAGGTCACGAACCCGCCGATCGACTCGATCCGCGAGGAGATCATCACCGCAACCGAGATGGCGATCGGCCCGGAGGGCAATCTCCTCGAGCCCGACCCACGGTCGGCCCACCAGCTCGAGATGCCGTCCCCGGTTCTCTCGAACGAAGAGCTCGAGAAGATCCGCAACCTGGCCGCGAGCGGCCCGCACGGCTTCAAGACGATCACGCTGCCGATCCTCTACCACGTCGCCGACGGTGGCTCCGGCCTCCGCAAGGCCATCGAGCAGCTGCGCGATCGTTGCTCCGAGGCGGTCTCGGAAGGCCACAACATCATCGTCCTGTCTGACCGCGGCCACGACGCAACGGACGCCCCGATCCCCGCCTTGCTGGCCGTCTCCGCGGTCCACCACCACCTCGTCCGGGCCGGCACCCGCACGCAGGTCGGCCTCGTGCTCGAATCCGGGGAACCGCGCGAGGTCCACCACTTCGCTCTCTTGATCGGCTACGGCGCCAGCGCCGTGAACCCGTATCTCGCGTTCGAGACGGTCCACGACCAGGTTCGCCTGGGGATGCTCTCGGGCACCGCCGAGCTGGCCGAGAAGAAGTACCGCAAGGCCATCGCCAAGGGGATCGTCAAAGTCATCTCGAAGATGGGCATCAGCACCATCCAGAGCTACCACGGCGCCCAGGTCTTCGAGGCGGTCGGGCTCAATCAGGACTTCATCGACGAGTACTTCACCTGGACGCCCACGCGCATCGGCGGCGTCGGCATCGACGTCATCGCTCGTGAGGTGAAGATGCGTCAGGATCGGGCCTACCCGCCCAACCGGCCCATCTATCACAAGCAGCTCGGCGTCGGCGGCAACATCCAGTACCGGGTCGATGGCGAGCAGCACCTCTTCAACCCGCTGTCGATCTCGCAACTTCAGTACGCGGCGCGGAGCGGAAGCTACCCCGCGTTCAAGGAGTACTCGAAACTCATCGACGACCAGGCGAAGGGGCTGTGCACCCTCCGCGGGCTGATGGAGTTCAAGCCGAACCATCGCCATCCGCTGTCGGTCGACGACGTCGAGCCGGTCGAATCGATCGTCAAGCGCTTCAAGACCGGCGCCATGAGCTATGGCTCGATCTCGCGCGAAGCCCACGAGACGCTGGCCATCGCCATGAACCGCCTCGGCGCCAAGTCGAACACCGGCGAGGGCGGCGAGGATCCGGCCCGGTTCGAGACGCTCGCCAACGGCGATTCGCTCAAGAGCGCCATCAAGCAGGTCGCATCGGGCCGGTTCGGCGTCACCAGCGAGTACCTCGTCAGCGCCCGCGAGATCCAGATCAAGATGGCCCAGGGCGCAAAGCCGGGCGAGGGCGGCCAGCTGCCCGGCCACAAGGTCTACCCGTGGATCGCCAAGGTTCGCCACTCGACGCCGGGCGTGGGCCTGATCAGCCCGCCGCCCCACCACGACATCTACTCGATCGAGGACCTGGCCGAGCTGATCCACGACCTCAAGAACGCCAACCAGGACGCGCGGATCTCGGTGAAGCTGGTCTCCGAGGTTGGAGTCGGGACGATCGCCGCAGGCGTGGCCAAGGCCCATGCCGACGTCATCCTGATCAGCGGCCACGACGGCGGGACGGGAGCGTCGCCGCTCTCATCGATCAAGCACGCGGGCCTGCCCTGGGAGCTCGGCATCGCCGAGACAAACCAGGTGCTGCTCATGAACGACCTGCGGTCTCGCGTCGCGGTCGAGGTCGACGGCCAGATGAAGACGGGCCGCGACGTCGTGATCGGCGCCCTTCTCGGGGCCGAGGAGTTCGGCTTCTCCACCGCGCCGCTGGTTACGCTCGGCTGCGTGATGATGCGGGCCTGCCACCTCAACACCTGCCCGGTCGGGATCGCGACGCAGGATCCGGAGCTGCGCAAGCGCTTCACCGGTGATCCGCAGTACGCCGTCAACTTCATGACCTTCGTGGCCATGGAGGTCCGCGAGTACATGGCCCAGCTGGGCTTCCGGACCTTCACTGAGATGGTCGGCCACTCCGAGCGGCTCGAGATGCGGCGGGCGATCGACCACTGGAAGGCCCACAACCTCGACTTCAGCCGGATCCTCTTCCAGCCGCAGGTCCCCAAGTCCACGCTGAGGACTTGCCAGATCAGCCAGGAGCACAACGTCGAGGCCTCTCTCGACTCCACCACCCTGATCCCGCTATGCGAACCGGCTCTGGCGCGCGGCGAGCGCGTCGAAGCCGACCTGGCGATCCGGAACGTCAACCGCGTCGTGGGCACGTCGCTCGGTTCCGAGGTCACCCGCCGCTACGGCGGCGCGGGCCTGCCGGAGGACACGATCAAGCTCAACTTCCGCGGCTCGGCTGGGCAGAGCTTCGGCGCCTTCATCCCGAACGGCATCACCCTCACCCTCGAAGGCGACGCCAACGACTACCTCGGCAAGGGGCTCTCGGGCGGCAAGGTCGTCCTCTTCCCGCCGCGCGAATCCACCTTCGTTGCAGAAGAGAACGTCATCACCGGCAACGTCGCGTTCTACGGAGCGACGTCGGGCGAGGCCTACATCCGCGGCATCGCCGGCGAGCGGTTCTGCGTCCGCAACTCCGGACTCAAGGCAGTGGTCGAGGGTGTTGGCGATCACGGCTGCGAATACATGACCGGCGGACGCGTCGTCGTGATCGGCAAGACCGGCCGCAACTTCGCGGCGGGCATGTCCGGCGGCGTGGCCTACGTCCTCGACGAGAGCGGCGAGGGCGGGGCCGCTGGCGGCGGCTTCGAGCGGGTCTGCAACAAGGAGATGGTCCAGCTCTTCCCGCTGTCGGATCCCGTTGAAACCGCGGAGGTCCGGCGCCTCCTCGAGCGCCACGTCGAGTACACCGGCAGCATGAGGGCAAAGGCGCTCCTAGACGAGTGGCCGACCACGGTGAGCCGGTTCATCCGAGTCGTTCCCAACGACTATCGCCGCGTCATGGAGGCTCAGGCCAGGATGCGCGAGAGGGGCCTCTCGGACGATGAAGCCGAGATGGCCGCCTTCGTAGAGAACGTGTTGGACGCGCGCCGAGTGGCGGGGAACTGACGATGGGCAAGCCGACCGGGTTCATGGAGTTCGAGCGCGAACCCGCACACGTCCGGCCGCCGCTCGAGCGGGCGAAAGACTGGAGCGAGACCCACCCCGCATACGAGGAGAAGACGCTCCGAGACCAGGGCGCCCGATGCATGGACTGCGGTGTTCCCTACTGCCACACCGGCGCGCTCGTCAACGGCCTGGCCCTGGGCTGCCCGATCCACAACCTCATCCCGGAGTGGAACGACCTCGTCTACCGGGGTCAGTGGCGCGAGGCCATCATCCGGCTCCACAAGACGAACAACTTCCCCGAGTTCACCGGCCGCGTCTGCCCCGCCCCGTGCGAGGGTTCGTGCACTCTCGGCATCAGCCAGCCGCCGGTCACGATCAAAACGATCGAGAACGAGATCATCGAGCACGCCTTCCTCGAAGGCTGGGTCGTGCCGGAGCCGCCCCTGGCCCGCACCGGAATGAAGGTCGCGGTCGTCGGTAGCGGCCCGGCGGGACTCGCCTCCGCGGCGCAGCTCAACCGGGCCGGCCACGAGGTCACCGTCTACGAGCGCGACGACCGCGTCGGTGGCCTGCTGATGTACGGCATCCCCAACATGAAGCTCGACAAGTCGGTGGTGGAGCGGCGCGTCCGGCTGCTCGAGGCGGAGGGCATCAAGTTCGTGACCGGGACGGCCGTCGGACGCGACGTCGAGGCCGAGCGCCTCGTGCGGGACTTCGACGCCGTCGTCCTGGCCACCGGCTCCACGGTTCCGCGCGACCTCAAGGTCGAGGGCCGCGAGCTCGGTGGCGTCCATTTCGCCATGGAGTTTCTGGTCGCGAACACGGAGGCACTGCTCGGCGGGCCGCCCACGCCGATATCCGCCGCGGGCAAGGACGTGATCGTCATCGGTGGCGGCGACACCGGCACAGACTGCGTCGGCACGGCCATCCGCCAGGGCGCCCGGAGCGTCGTCCAGCTCGAGATCCTGCCCAGGCCGCCCGAGACCCGCACCGCGGACAATCCCTGGCCGCAGTGGCCCAAGGTCTACAAGCTCGACTATGGACAGGAGGAGGCTGCCGCGCTGTGGGGCGCCGATCCGCGGCTCTACCTGGCCAACACTCGCCGGCTCGCCGGCGACGGGCGGGGCCACGTCAAGGCCATCGAGACCGTCGACATCGAGTGGATCCACACGCCCGGCGGCCGGCCCGAGATGCGCGAATGTGCCGGTACGGAGAAGACCCTGGCGGCCGACCTGGTCCTGATCGCGATGGGTTTCGTCGGTCCCGCGCCCGACCTGCCGGCGGCGTTCGGCTGCAAGCTGGACCACCGCGGCAACATCGTCCACGACGACGACTTCATGACGACGACGCCCGGCGTATTCGCCGCGGGCGACTGCTCGCGCGGCCAGTCGCTGGTGGTCTGGGCCATAAACGAAGGCCGACTGGCGGCCCGCGCCGTCGACAAGTTCCTGATGTTCGGCGAGTCGGTCCTGCCGGATTACTGAACAGCGGGTTGCGCCGGATCGACCGAGATCAGGTCGAGCGTTGCCCCGTCGGCGGATTCGATAACCAGCATTCGGCCGTCCGGCGACCACAAACGCGGTTGAACGAATGAGAGCCGCGGCTGGTTTGGCTGACCAGTCGCCGCCAGGTGTCTGACGGCGTCGACAGCCGTCGACGACAGGTCGAGCAGCGTCGTCTTCTCGTCCGCGCTTGCGACGCGGAGCGCCCTACCGGTCGCATCCACCTCGAGCTCCGGACCATTCGATGAGGGGACCGACCATGCGACGACGATGCCACCGAAGTCCGGGATGCTCGCGGTCGCACCCACGATAGCCAGGGAGCCGCTCGGCGTAAGGCAATAGAGGCTGTCATCTCCTGTCCAGCCAAGCAGCTGAGCGTCCTGGACCGTCTTCACTTTCCCCGTGGCGACGTCCAGGATCTCAAGGTTGTTGTCCGAGTCGGCCGCAAGTCGCGTCGCGCTCGGGTTGAAGGCCATATCGCCTCGCACGTCCGGCGCTGTAGCCTGGACGTGCCCGGTGGCGAAGTCGATCACGTCGACCGGGCCCTTCCAGCCATGCAACTCCGCGTCTTCGCTCGAGCAGCTCATGTGGCCGAGCAGAAGCAGCCTGCCGTCGGGCGACCAACCATACGGTGTGGCCTTTTCGTCCGCCTTCACGTACCCGCCGTTCTTGTACCAGTCGATCAACGGGTCGCCTGTGCAGCCCGGCACGGCCACGATGATCGCAGCCGAACCGTGGCCGCTGGCAACGACCCAGCTGTTCTCTTTGGGGCCACCGGTATGGCTCGTGGCGACGTCGGCCACGTAGCCGCTGCCGTCGATCAGACGGGTCGGATCGAGCCAGCCCTCGATCGACCCGAATTGAGAAACGAGCCTGCCGAAGCGGTCGTAGACACGACTGACGTACTGGTCCCCGCCCGAGACCAGCAGGTACGTCCCATCGGGCGACCAGGCGAAAGTGGTCCCCTGGCCCAGAGGCAGCCTGGCCACGATTCCCGTGCCGGCAGGCGTGGGGAGCCCTGTGGCTGGTGATCCGCCAGCCAACGGCATCCCATCCGCACGCAGGACGAGGCCAGCGCCACCGACCACGCCGACGAGCACCGCGACCACACCGATTGAGATGGCCCAGCTCGGGATCCGAACTCGCCTCATCGGTCGATCCTCCCCTTCCCAACCGAGCTGCCGCCGGCGGCGCCTCAGACCAGCCTCGGCGGCAGCCCTCCGGCGCTCGCCGACCGCTCCCGAGAGCATACGCGGCCGCACTGCCTCCCGGATCAGATTGGCTGCGGCGCGGGCAGGGCCCTTCCCGCTGGACTCCCGAGGGGCTACCGTTTCGCCATGCCTGGGAACGACGCCGAAACCGACCGGATCCGTCGCATCTACGATCGCCGCGCGGCGACCGCGCCACCGGGCCGCGAGGACGCCAACCTGCGCTGGCTATGCGGGCGGGCCGAGGGCGAGACCCTCGAGGTGGGCATCGGCCGGGGGCGGACGCTGCCGTTCTACCCCCGCGACGTCCACCTGACCGGGATCGACCTGAGCGGGGTCGCGCTGGCGGTCGCCCGACGACGGGCCGACGCCCTGGGGCTTCACGCGACCCTGCGCGAGGGCGACGCCTCGGCTCTCCCCTACCCCAACTGCCATTTCGACACGGTCGTCTTCAGCTTCGTCCTGTGCACGATCCCCGACGACCGCCGGGCCGTGGCCGAGGCGGTACGAGTCCTCCGCCCAGGTGGACGGCTGCTGCTCGTCGAACACGTCCGTAGTCCAAACCCGATCGTGCGGTTTCTCGAGCGGCTGCTCGAGCCGATCGAAATCCGGCGCATGGCGGACCACCTGCTGCGCGAGCCGCTCGAACACGTGCTGGCCGAGGGGCTGGAGCTCGAGACGGTCGAGCGGGCCTGGTTCGGCGTGGTCGAACGGCTGGCCGCTCGCAAGCCGGAGGCAGACGAGCTCGAGCAAGCCGGCTGAAGCCGGGGCGAACGCGTCCAAGCGGCTCGGGCAAGGACCGCTAAGCAGGACTCGAGGCGGGCCCGATGCCGGTGAGAAGCCCTACGGCGCCGAAGCGGCCGGCGAACGCGACAACTCCGGTACGGTCGCCGGATCGACCGAGGCGCTCGGCACGCCCGCGTACCTCGCCGAATCCATCACGCCGAACTTCGCCAGCGGCCAGTAGCGCAGCCAGGCCCGTCCGATGACGGTCGACTTCTGGATCGGTCCGAATATCCGCGAGTCTTGCGACGCCTGCCGGTGGTCGCCCAGAACGAATAGCTCGCCGGCAGGTACACGCCAGCTCGACTGCCCGCTCAGCGGGGTAGTCGGCTGTCCGTCGAAGACGTAAGGCTCGTCGAGCTTGACGCCGTTGACGTAGACGGCGTCGTCGTGGATCGCCACCAGATCGCCCGCGACGCCAATTACGCGCTTGATGAACGGAATGTCCTGGCCGTCCTCCGAGTAGCCCGTCGGCGGCTCGAAGACGATGACGTCACCACGCTTGTAGTCGCTGAAGACCGGCGTGATCTTGTCCACGAGAACGTACTGACCCGGCTCCAGGGTGTGCTCCATCGAGACCTGGAGGATCTGGTACGGCTGGGCAACGAAGTGCTGCACCAGGAAGAAGATGATGACGGTGAGGAGTACGGTCTCGACAATCTCGAGAAGGCACCCACGCCAGCGTTTGCTCATCCGGAACAGTACCCCTCTGCAGGTCACGGATCGTGCCGCGAAAAGGTCGGGCCGAGGGGTCGCGTCCGGACTCCGGTCGCGACCGGCCTAGAAGGTAGCACCTCCCGAGGTTTTGGGAGGCCGGACTACGGTCATGGGGGGATGGCCGTTTCGGTATGTGGACGGCTGCCGTAGAACCACTGCGCCGGATCCGTCTCGGGGTTCCGTTCGTCCCGCCGGCCGCGACCCCGCTTGACATGTGACCATATGGTCACCTATGGTCGGACCGGTGGACGAGGTATTCAAAGCGCTGGCGGATCCGAATCGGAGGCTGCTGCTGGATCGCCTTTTCGAGCGAGATGGCCAATCGCTCGTGGAGCTCCAGGGCTATCTGACGATGAGCCGTTTCGGGGCGATGAAACACCTTCGCATCCTCGAATCGGCCGGGCTGGTGACAAGCCGCCGGGTCGGTCGCACGAAGCTCCACTACCTCAATCCCGTCCCAATCCGGCTGGTCCACGACAGGTGGATAAGCCGCTACTCCGAGCCGATAGTCGCGCAACTAAGCGCCCTGAAGGCTCGCTTGGAGGAACCCATGGGCGTCGCACCTCGACACGTGTACGAGATCTTCATCCGAACAACCCTCGAACGACTTTGGCGGGCCATCACGGACCCGGCCGACACGCGCCAGTACTACTTCGGCACCGAGGTCAAGTCGGACTGGAAGACGGGCTCAAAGCTCGTCTACCTCGATCACGGCGAGGTCTCGCTCGACTGCAAGATCATCGAGATCGATCCGGCCCACCGGCTGGTCCACTCGTTCGTGGCGCTGTATGCGCCGGAGATGGCTGCCGAAAAGCCGAGCCGGGTCACCTGGGAGATCGAGAAGATGGGCGAAGCCTGCCGCCTCACGCTCGTCCACGACGAGTTCGAAGGCGAAACGGCGACCTATCACTCGGTCGAGCACGGTTGGTCCCAAATCCTCTCCGGCCTCAAGACCCTTCTCGAGACGGGCAAGCCGCTCGTAGTGGAGGAGCCAGCCGAGGAAGGCGCCGGGATGCCCGCCTGACCGACCCGGAATTCCATCCTGATCACGAGTCGGGGGCGGCTGCCGCCTCCGACTCGCCCGTATCCGCCCCTCGGTCCATTGCCGGGACGAACAACCGAGCGTCTCGCCAGGCTGTATCGTCTGAGCGTGAGCACAGTCATCGAGTTCCGCGGATCGTTTCGCCTGATGGCGAACGAAGGCGACCGCCTGCGACCCGGCGGCAAGGGCACGTGGTACGACCGCTGCGGCGAGCTGGCCAACACCGAGCACAACAAGCCCAAGTGCGACGTGTGTGCCCGCGGGGGCAACTGCGGCCTCGACTGCACCGTCAGCAGGCTCACCTGCCCCCGCTGCGGGGCGACGGCCGAGTGACGCGCACCGGCTGAGCAACCGACTTGGCCGCCGCAGCACCGACTCCCCACGCCATCTACCTGGCTGGCCGCTGGGTCGAGTCCCCGGATCGGCTGGTCGTGACGAACCCTGCCAGACCGGACGAGCCGGCCGGCGTCACTTACAACGCCACGCCAGACCAGTACGAGGAAGCTGTGGCTGCGGCGGTGTCCGCCTTCGAAAAGACCCGCCGCCTGCCCGCGTACGAGCGGAGCGCCGCTCTCCACAAGATCAGCGCCGGCATCGCCGCCCGCCGCGAGGAGATCGGGCGGTTGATCGCTACCGAGTCCGGCAAGCCGATCCGCGACGCCCTGGGGGAGGTCGACCGCGCCGTGCTCACCTTCCGATTCGGCGGCGAAGAGGCCGAACGCATCGGCGGAGAGGTCATCCCGCTCGACCTGAACCGAGCCTCTCTCGGTCGGACCGGCATCACCCGCCGCTTTCCCATCGGCCCGATCGCGGCCATCAGCCCGTTCAACTTCCCGCTGAACCTGGCCGCTCACAAGCTGGCGCCGGCCATCGCGTCAGGCAATCCGATCGTGCTGAAGCCGCCGTCCAAGGATCCACTGACGATGCTGACCGTGGCGGAGATCATCGCCGACGTCGGGCTGCCAGATGGCTCGGTCAGCATCCTGCCGATGACTCGCGAGCTCGGCGATCGGCTCGTCTCGGACGAGCGCTTCAAGCTGTTGACCTTCACGGGCAGCCCATCCGTCGGCTGGAGGATGAAGGAGCGAGCCGGCAAGAAGCGGGTCGTGCTCGAGCTCGGCGGCAATGCCGCCGTCATCGTGGATCGGACGGCGGACCTCGACTGGGCCGTCCGGCGCACCCTCGTCGGGGCCTTCAGCTACGCCGGCCAGGTATGTATCAGCGTCCAGCGGTTATTCGTGCACGAGGGCATCTGGGACGAATTCATTGCCAGGTTCGTCGAGGGAGCCCGCCGGCTGAAGGTTGGCGACCCGCTCGACCCGGGGACCGACATCGGCCCGATGGTCGACGCCGCGGCCGTGGAGCGCACCCGGCGCTGGGTGGACGAGGCCCGCTCGCTGGGTGGCAAGGTTCTGCTGGGCGGCGCTGCAGAGGGCGCGTTCTTCGGCCCGACCATCCTTACCGATGTGCCCGCCTCCGCGGCGGTGTGTCGCGAGGAGGCCTTCGCCCCGCTCGTGGTCGCAGCCCCGTTCCGCGACTTCCCCGACGTCGTGAGCCGCGTCAACGACAGCCGCTTCGGCCTGCAGGCGGGCGTCTTCACCAACGACCTCGCGCACGCCTGGTCGGCCTTCGAGGAGCTCGCGGTGGGCGGCGTGATCGTCAACGACGTCCCCACCTACCGGATCGACCACATGCCTTACGGCGGCACAAAGGATTCGGGCATGGGCCGTGAGGGCGTCCGCTACGCCATCGAAGACATGACCGAGCTTCGCATCATGGTCATTGCCCAGCCCCAGTAGGCCGAGCGCCCGCCTCAGGCGCCCGAACACGAGGTTGGCGTCCCCGGCGGGATTCGAACCCACGACCCGCCGCTTAGAAGGCGGCCGCTCTATCCACTGAGCTACGGGGACACCGGTCCGAAGACGATCCTAGGGTAACCGACCGGAGGTGACGGGCCAAGTCGCCCTGTCGGCGCGCCGTGCCGCCACCGCCGCTCGAACCGTCGGTTTCGGCCGCAGCGGAGCCGTTTGGCGCGACGGTTTGCGGTGGGACTGCCATCGGGCGCAAGCGTGGGATATCGTCCTTTTGTCCCATCGTGAGCGGTCGGCCGGGTGCTAGACTCGTCCTCCTTCGTCACCACCCGCCGTCAGATGCCTTCCTCGGAGGTCGCAATCGTGGCATCGCTTCCGCTCGAGATCGATCGGGCCGATCTGCCGATGACACCCGGCCCCCGGCCGGTGGGTTCCGTCCCAGCGAGCGCTCCCCCATCCTCGACCTCCGGCCAGCTCGCCCTGCAACTCAGTGGCGATCTGCCGCGCCTGGCGATCGAGCCGGAATGGAAGGTCCAGCAGCGGCTGTGGGGCCACAGCTTCCACCCCATGTGCTCGTATCTGGCGAGCTTCCCGGCCGGCGTCGCTCACGCCTTCATTGCCCGCTACACGCGACCGGGCGACGTCGTGCTCGACCCGTTCAGCGGACGCGGGACTACGCCCCTCCAGGCCTGCGCCGAAGGCCGGATCGGGGCCGGGAACGACCTCAACCCGTTTGCCCAGATCCTGACCGCGGCCAAGGTGGATCCGCCCACCAAGGCCGACATCAAGACACGGGTCGCCTCGCTGCGACTGGGGTGGGCTGCCTCCGCGGCGGAATGGAGTGCCCTGGCCGCCGAGATCGTGGCCAACCCCGGCTCGCCCGAGGTGATGGTCCCGGGTCCGGGCAGTCGACCGATTGCCCCGCCCGCGGGTTCGGGCTCGTACGGGCGCCAGAAGCGCCCCAGCGGCTCGATGCCGGTCCGCCCGGACTCGACGGTGCCAGCCGAGGTGGCGCTCGCGTTTCACCCTCGAACTCTCGCCGAGTTGCTGTACCTGCGGGCCGGATTGGATCCGGACGACCGCACCGACCGCTTCGTCCTGGCGACGCTGACCGGCATCCTCCACGGCAAGAGCGGGAGCTACCTGTCGGCGGTGATGCCGAACACCTTCAGCATGGCCCCGCGGTACGTCCGCGACTTCGTCGCCCACACGGGCTTCCAGTCGCCGGAGCGCGATGCCTTCGCGCTCCTCGACGACAAGCTGCGCCGCCTGTACCGCCAGCCATTGCCCGCCGCACGAGGCATCGCCCTCCTCGGCGACGCGCGCGACGCCGGCGTCCGGTTCCGCGAGGCTCTGCGTGCCCGTGGCCTGCCGGAACGGGCCCGGCTCGTCGTCACCTCGCCCCCGTACCTGCGGGTCGTGAAGTACGGCTACTACAACTGGCTGCGGCTGTGGCTGCTCGGCTACGACGCTTCCGCCATCGACGACCTGCTGGACGACGCCCACCACCGCGACGCGTACCTGGTGTTCATGCGAGAGGTCCTGCGCGGGCTGCGATCGGCCCTGGCGGACGACGCCGTCATCGCCCTGGTCATCGGCGACGTGGAAATGGATCGCGGCAGACCGGCCGCCGGCGGCATCGGTCTCGCCGAGTCGGTCTGGGAGATGGCCGCGGCACCTGAGGGTTATCGACTCGCGGGCATCGCCATGGACGATGTGGCGGCCGGCCGCAAGATGACCAAGCTATGGGGCGACGAGGCAGGCCAGGCCACGAAAGTGGAACGGATCCTCGTCCTGGCCACCAGCGAGGCCGGTCGCCGCCGCGCGGTCAACGGCGCCACCCGCCCGATCGACTGGGAGTGGCCGCCCCGCTCGCCGCGCATCCTCTAGCGGGCCGCTCCGGCGCCGCCCCCGGCTGCCCTCCCCGACGCTCGCGGCCACTCGCCGCGCCTGACGACGCCCCCGCTCGCAGACCAATACAATCGGCGCATGAAGCTGATGTACGAACCCAGCGACCTCGCCGCGATGGATCCGCTCGTGCTCATGAAGAACCTGGACCACGTCCGAATGTCCAGCCGCCGCCTGAGCTACATCCTTCAGCAGCAGGTCCACCTGTACACGCCGAAGGCGAACGAGCTCCGCGACCGCATCGACGGCTACGTCGAAGCCGAGCGCCAGATCGAAGCCGAGATGGCCCGGCGCCAACTCCGCGCCTGAACGGGCATCGATAGATAGAGAAGGGCCCTCCTGCGGGAGGGCCCTTCGTTCTGTCAGCGGCTCGACGGGGCGGCGGTTGGATCCGCCGGGCCGGATGAGCCGGAGTTCAGCGAGCCGCCCCGATGAATGCGCTGGCGTGCCGCAGATCCTCGGGCGTCTCCTCCACCTCGTCCGAGCGGGCCGCGACGGGAGCCATCAGTCCCACCAGCAGTCGCGGCCGTCGTTCGGCATCGTGGCCCACAACCTCGGAGACGAGGCCTGCCAGACGGGGCATCTCGGCCAGACCGAAGGCGATGCCGTGCTCGGCCAGCTCGGCGAAACCCCATCCGTGATAGAGCCCGCGGGCGGCGACGTGGCACATCTCGTCATACAACTCGGGCCAGGCGACACGCCGGCGCCTGTGGCAGAACCTTACGAAGTCGAGGGCCGCGTCGGCGCTTGGATCCTGTTGCTGCCTGCGCGAATCCATGGATTCACTCGCTCCTCTTACCGTGCCAGACCGGATCCCGAATCCTGGTGACGGACCGCAGGCTCGGTCCAGAAGTGGGCTCCGGTCCCCCCGCGACTCTCTCAACCGCGGCAGGCTGGGTGCATGCTAGGCGGGCCCCGTCCGGCCGGGAAGGGGGTTTCTCCACCAAGTCTTCCACCAAGTTTTCCACAGAACGGACGTTCTGAGATCGTCTGTTCGAGCGGCCCGAGCGAACCGTCCGGAAGGCTCCCCGACGGCTCCTCCATGGCGATGGCAGTTCCCGTCCGACCCCTGAGAGGCCCGGTCAGTCGGTCGTGATCTCGGCCTGAACCACGATCGTTCCAGCGATCAGATCGTGCACGGCTCGTTTTCGCTTCTCGAAGGCCGCGACGAGGAAGCCGGCCAGGCCGACGATCGTGACGATCTCCAGGACGAAGATCAGGAAGCGCAGCGCGGCGACGCTGAAGTCGATCGCTTCGCCGTCGACCGCTCGCAGGATCCTGAGCCCGCAGACGCTCATCCCCGGAGTGGCTCCGTATCTGATCCAGAAGAACGGGAAATAGCCGAGCAGCAGGATCGGGATCGCGACCACTCCGACGCCCGATAGCAGGCAGGCGTACGTCAGCAGGTAGATCACGATCGCGTCCAGAACCTGCGCCGCGAACCGTGCCCAGAAATCCGCGTAGCCGATTTGCGCCGCCAGGCCCGGCGGGTTGATCGCCCCGGTTGAGAGACCGCCTTCGGATGCCGTGTACCAGCGGGTCACGTCCGACTCCACGTTCGTTTCGTCCAGATCCGGCTCATAGCCGGTCAGATTCCGGAAACCCGATCGCGGAGACCAGCCGGGTGCGTCATCTGTGAAGACGGCCGGTGACGCGGGCGCAGCCGCCGGCTCTGGGGCGCCGGCCGCGGGCGCAGCCGCCGGCTCTGGGGCGGGCTCAGACGGGACGCCGGAGTCTGCCGACTCTCCTTGACCGGCCTGCGTTCGATCTTCGGCCATAGCCACTCCTGTTTGACGCGTCCCGGTCCGGGCCACCCCAAGCGCCGCTCCTAGCGGGTTGCCAATGCTAGCAGGGGGCGTCGGTTCATTCGCCCGCCGGGCACTCCCGGTCCGACGCCGTGTCGCACAGAAAGAACGCCCCCGGGGCGCGGTCCGGGGGCGTTGGATAGCAGCAAGTTGGTACCGCATATCGGATTCGAACCGATGATCTCAGCCTTGAGAGGGCTGTGTCCTAGGCCTCTAGACGAATGCGGCATCCGCGGACCGCCTTTGGGGCGGACCGGGCGGGATGATAGCAGGACCCGACGCCGCGCGCCATCCGAGATCGCTCGGCCAGACCGCCAGGCCAGGCTCGGCGCTGACCAGCGAGAACATGCTCCGCGTCGGACCATCGCCGAGTTCCGGCGCTACATCCGGTGAGATTCCAGGAAGGCTCTCACGCCGTCGGCAACCTGCTGGAAGCTCGACTCGCCGATCACCAGCCCGTAGTGCGAATGGGCGCCGAACGGTTCATAGGTGCCGCCCAACCAGTCGGCCAGCCTTTCCGCCCCGGTCGCGGACGAGGTGCCGTCCAGGCCGGCTCCAACCACCAGGATTGGCACGCCGACCAGACGTGCGCGATCGATCGCGATGCCCTCGAGAACCTCGCGCTTGACCAGACCGGACTCGTGGGGCTTCTGGCCGAACAGGTGCTGGAGGCGGACGATGTCGGCGATCGTCAGGTCGCGGTTCTCGCGCTGCAGCTTCTCGGGCAGGGTCTCCCAGCCGATGTGGTCGCGCCCGTATACATCGGGGATCTCGCGCAGCTCGTGTGGCCGCACGGTCGGCCGGAGGTCGCGCGGCAGCTCGCTGTCGAGAAGCACCATCGCGCCGACCGAATGCCGCTCGGCCGCCTTGAGAGCGAGCAGCCCGCCCAGACCGTGGCCGACGGCCACCGTGTTGTGGCCGAGCTTGTCCATGACCACCAGCACGTCGTCGACATAGTCGTCGAAATCCACCGCAGCGATCTCGGCCGGCTCGGACCAGAAGTGGTTCCGCAGATTGAGGGCGTGGCCTTCCCAGCCGCGGCTGGCGAAGTACGAGAGGTACCGCTCCCAGATCCACGACCCGGTCAGCTCGCCGTGGATGAAGAGCAGCGGCCGGCGCCGGGAGCGGCGCTCAGGCATCCATGACTCGACGTACAGGCCGCGCTCGGTCAGCTCGATCTCGTCTTTGCGGATGGGGCGGCCGTTGGTCCCGACCGGGTGCGGCCTCGCGACGTGCAGCTCGTCGGGCGTGTTGTCACTCATTCTCGGTTCGTCCTATGGCCGACTTCGGAGAAGCCGGGCGACCCGCCGATCTCACCACTCATGCGGGTTGATTACCAGGCCGGTGAGGGCCTTTGGATAGAAGTACGTCGATTTCTGAGGCATGACGTCGCCTTCTGCGGCAACCGCCGCGATCTCGGCCACTGGGGTCGGATCGAGCAGGAACGCCGCTGCCGCGCCGTCATTCGCGGCGTCGACCCAGTCGAAGGACTCGGTCACGGACTTGCTGTAGGCGAGCCGGCCGGCGGCGATCGCCGCCGCGTCGATGCCGCAGAGCCGATCCAGCGCGGCCTGAAGGAGCGTCACATCGAGTCGCCGAAGGGCGGCGCCACCCGCCCGCAACGACACCTCGAACGCGTCTCGCCGGGCCCGCAGGAGCGCGCCGCCCTGGCGCGTCCACAAGCCGAAGCGACCCTCCCCGCCGGGTACCTCGACAGACGCGAATGCGGCTTCGAGCTCGGCGCGGCCGCCCACGGGCTGGACGTCGAAGAGCCATTCGGCGTGGTCGAGAAGGTCGCGCACGCCATCCTCGCTCAAACCGCGGGCGATGCGGTGGGTCGGCAGCACGGTCAGCTTCTGCTTTGTCGTCTCGAGGAACAGCATGAGCACATAGTCGGCGGCCGGATCGGCCTCGCCCGTCCTGTTGCCCCGGCGCTCGTGGCTGTATTGGAGGGCGGTCTCGTAGCGGTGGTGCCCGTCGGCGATGGTTATGGGGTTGCGGCCGGCCGCCGCAAGCAACGATGCCACGAGGTCTCCGCGCGGCCCGTCCTCAGGGACGGCCCAGAGTCGGTGGCGAACCGCGTCGTCGTCGGCGACGACGACATCCGGGTTTCCTGAGGCGATCGCGGCCAGAGCCCGGACCGACCGCCCGCTCGGATCGGCGAACAGCCCGACGACCGGGCTCGTGTTCACGCCGGTCGCGCGCAGCAGCTTGTGGCGGTCTTCCTTCGGCGCCGACAGGGTCCGCTCGTGCGGCAGAACGCCGGAGCCCGGCACAAGGTCCTCGAGTCGGAGCCGGGCAAAGAAGCCGCGCTGCGTCCGGCGGTGGTTGCTCCCGGGAACTCGATAGGCCTGTTCGTAGGCGTAGATGCTGGCCTGGCCGTCCTTGCGCAGCGTTCCGTCCACGCGCCAGTTCGACAGCATGCGCGCCGCCCGCCGGTACCGGTCGTCCGGCTCTTCACCTGCCTGGAACTCAGGCAGGTCGAGCCGTACGGCGTTTGCCGGGCTACGAGCCAGGAGCGTCTGATGCAGCTCGGGTCCGATCACGTCGTACGGCGGGCTGATGACGCGGCTCAGGTCTCCAACCTTCTCAGGGTCGAAGCGGAGGGCGCGGAAGGCTCGAACTTGTGGCACCCGTGGGCTCCTTAGCGGTCGACTGGGCAGACCTCGACGCGCGGCCAGGGCGACGCCCTTTGACCGGCTCCACCATCGGGATCAGGGCTGATCGTACGGTAACGGAGTCCAAACGGCGAGTCCACGCCCCTCCTCGCGTGCACGACTCGGCACCGGCCGACCTCGAGTACAGCAGGTTTTCGCGCGCGCTGCTACTTTTCCAAGCCATGACTCGGGATCCAGCGTTGCCATCGGAACCGTCGCCGGCTGTCCGGCGGCGGCCAGCCCTGGGGATTGGCGTCTCCGCGGCGAGCCCCACCCCGGCATCGGCTGGCTCGGTCTCGAACCACCTCGCGGCAGCAGCTGACCACGCCCCGGCACCGTTCGAGCTCGCGACAGACGCCCAGATGATCGAGCGCGTGCGAACGGCGACGCCACTCGGCAACACCTCTCCCGGACCCGGCGCGTCGTCCACGCTCCGCCGCGAGGTCCTGTACGCGCTCCGGACGGGAGGTGCTGCTTCGCCCGACCAGGTGGCCGACTCCGTGGGTGCAAGCCGCACTGGCGTGCTCCAGCAGCTTCGCACGCTCGAAAGCGCCGGCCTGGTCAAGCGAAGACTCAGCCGCCACGGCGTCGGTCGGCCGCGCCATGTCTACGACCTCACGACCGCCGCCCAGGACCTCTTCCCGGCCAACTACGGGGCGCTCGCCCAATCGTTCCTGACAGCCATCCGGTCGCTCGGCGGCGAGGCACTGATCCGCGACGTGTTCGAGGCACGGCGCCAGCAGCTGAAGAACCGCATCGGCAAGCGCCTTTCCGAACGACTGCCCGAGAGCGCCTCCCTCTGGGAGAAGGTCCTCGAGGTGGCGAGCTACCAGGACGAGACCGGCTACCTGGGCCGGGCCACGCTCGACCCGGACGGGACGATCCGGCTGTGTGAGCACAACTGCGCCATCTACGGCGTTTCGAGCCCGTACCCGATCGCCTGCGACGAAGAGCTCCGGCTGTTTGGCGAGGTCCTTGGCGCGACGGTCACCCGGGAGTGCCACATCGCCTCGGGCGGGCGGAGCTGCACCTACCGCATAGAGCCGCTCGAAGGCTAGCCTGGCCGGCGGGTTTGCCCCTTCTTCACGGCCTCGACTCGGCGCCCGCCCGGCGCCGCAGCGCCGCCTCGCCTCGACCTGGCTCGCCCGCCAGCGGCCCGCGGCCTCGCTCTAGGCCTCCTCGCGTTCGACCTCGACACGCCTTGCCGGCTCGTGGACGGCCGCAACGACATCCGTCACCTGGGGCACGAACGATGCCTCGAGCGACGTTTCAGCCGCTCGGACCTGCTCTTCATAGGAGAGGATGCCGAGCCGTCCCAACGTTGCGAGCTCGTCGCGAATGTAGGTGCGCAACATTTCGGGACCGTCCGTGCTGATCGCGTAACGGACCCCGTTGCGGCGGAACTGGTCGAAGATCCAGCGGAACTCCTCCCAGTCCGAGACCACGCGGGTCTGGAGGTTCGACGTCGGGCAGACCTCGAGCACGATGCCCCGCTCTCGAAGCATCGCCATCGTCCGCGGGTCGTAGGCCGACTTGACGCCGTGCCCGATGCGATCCGGCTCGAGCAGCTCCACGACCTGGGCCACTTCCTCGACCGGGCCGGCTTCGCCGACGTGCACGGTGATGCCAAGGCCGAACTGGCGGGCCCGGCCGAATAGCTTGCGGTAGTCCGCGACACGGAACGTGGCCGATTCTGGGCCGGCGATGTCGATGCCGACGACGCCGCGGTCGCGCCACGCTATGGCCTTCTCGGCGATGATCTCGTTCAGATCGAACGGGAAGGCGCGATCGAGGCAGAAGATGAGCCCCGGCTTGATCGGATACTCGAGCGTGGCGCGATCCATGCCGCGCAGAGACGCGGCGATGATGTGGTCCAGATCCTGCTCGCCGCCGCGGTTTCGCTTCATCGGGTTGAAGCGCAGCTCCATGGTCGTGATGTTGTTCTTGCGGTAGGCGCCGCCGATGACCTCGTAGACGGAGCGCTCCATCGCCAGCGGCGAGGACTGGATCAGCTCGGTCCAGTGGAAGAGCTGCAGGTACCCGTCGAAGGAGTGGCCGCGCCGCGGTGACGCCGTGATCATCTGGCGGAATTGCCAGTAGTCCTTGGTCGGCAGCTTGATGCCCTGCTCGTGGGCGATGCCCCACATGATGGCGGGCGTTACGGCGCTGCCGAGGTGGCAATGAAGCTCGGCGAGCGGCATCCGGCGCGGCAGCTGACGCGGCATTGGCGAGAGCATAGCGGCTCGGCGTGGAGATGCGAGAAGCGGCCGCGTTGGGGGTCGTCGCCAGAACTCAATCGCGACGTCCACGCACCGAATTCGATCGGACGACCGACTCCGCAACCTGACCGCAACCACCAATGTCACGCGCGCCTTGCATGCCTTTGCGGGTGCGGCTACGCTGCCTCTACCGATTCCCGGATGCCCATCGCGGGAGGAAGAGAAGCGTCCCGGGAGCTCCAGGAGGACAGGGAGGAATGCACGTGATTCCGTCTCGAATCCGCATTGCCGGCGTTCTTGCCGCGGCGGCAATCGTTGTCGGCGCCTGCTCGAGCGCGGCTGCGACGCCGACGCCGACTCCAGCCCCCCCGACGCCGGTGGCGACTGTCGGGCCGGTCGCGACCCCGGCTCCGACTCCGACTCCGGCCCCGACTCAGAAGGTCGTCGGAACGGTGCCGCCCGATCAGCTCGTTGTTGCCGGACACCTGACCGTATGCTCTGATATCCCATACCCGCCGCAAGAGTTCTTCGACGCCAACGGCAATCCGACGGGTTCGGACATCGATATCGGCAATGAGATCGCCAACCGGTTGGGCCTCAAGCTCGCGGTCCAGAACACGGTCTTCGACACAATCATCGCGGCATTGGCCGGCAACAAGTGCGACATCATCATCTCGGCCCAGAACATCACCGCAGACCGGCTCAAGGCAGTCGACATGATCCCGTACTTCCACGCCGGTCAGTCGTTCGTCGTGGCCAAGGGCAACCCGGACGGCATCAAGGCCACCGCGGACCTGTGCGGCAAGTCGGTCGGCGTGGAGAACGGCACGACCGAGGCTGATCATCTCAATGGCACCGGCGACTACAAGCCAGCCGACGGGCTGAGCGCCCAGTGCGTGGCCGCCGGCAAGGCCAAGATCAACGTCCAACCCTTCACAAAGGACAGCGACGCACTCCTCGCCCTGCAGTCCGGCAAGGTTTCGGCCTACTTCACCGACTCGCCCGTCGCCGGCTACTACACGGTCCAGCAGCCCACGTTGTTCGAGGTTGTCTCCGGTCTGATCCTCGACGATGTGAAGGAAGGAATCAGCGTCGGCAAGGCCAACACAGGCCTGGAGTCAGCCGTCAAGACGGCCCTCCAGTCGATGATCGACGACGGCACGTATGTGCAGATCCTGACTAAGTACGGCGTTCAGGCGGACGCCGTCACCTCGACCAACTCCTAGACCACAGCTCGCGCCAACACGATGAGCGCGCTGCGCAATCGAGGCATCCGGCCGGCTTTGCTGGTCGGATGCCTCTTTGTCCTGGCCCTGTCCGTGGCCGGCTGTTCGAGCAGCAAGGCGCACAGCTTCCAATTCGACGCGAACGTGTTCCTGGCGGACCTCAACCCGACCTCACAGGGGGTGCTCGGAGCGCTGTACGTGACGATCGTCATATCGGTGGTCGCCCAAGCCCTTGGGGTCGCGATCGGCGTGCTTGCAGCGCTCGGCAAGATGGCTCGCATCACGCCCTTCCGGGTCATCGCCAACGTGTACATCTGGTTCTTCCGCGGCACGCCGTTGCTGGTTCAACTCACCTTCTTCTACTTTGGGTTCGGGGCAGCGCACCTTTGGGGTTGGGATGACATAACAATCTTCGGGTTCTTCATCCCCGGCGCCCTCCAGGCAGCCATGGTCATCCTTGGCGTCAACGAGGGCGCGTATATGGCCGAGATCATCCGCGCCGGCATCATGGCAGTCGATCCAGGTCAGACCGAAGCCGCCAAGTCTTTGGGTATGACCTACGGCCAGACGATGAGTCGCATCGTTCTGCCCCAGGCCGCACGGGTGATCATTCCGCCACTTGGCAACGAGTTCAACAACATGCTCAAGACCACGAGCCTGATCTTCGTACTTGGCGTCGTCGAGACGTACGACCATTACGTGATCCTGCAGGGCCTCAACTACCGACCATTCGAGGCCTATGCCGCGTGTGCGTTGTGGTTCCTTCTGCTGACGACGATCTGGGGCTTCATCCAGTCCCGCATTGAAGTGCGATTTTCGCGGGGCACCGCCACAGGTTCGTCTGCACTTCCCGGGCCCGGATGGCGAACACGGATATTCGGGGCGGCAGCCGGATCTACCGGGCTCGGAGGCCACTGATGACAGCTCCCAACATCAGCACCGACCTCCTCGGCGCGATCGGCGGCGTGCCACGGCCCGACGTCGACGTCGTCGTCGACGCTCGCGACGTCAACAAGTGGTTCGGTCGGCTACACGTCCTCAAGGACGTCTCGCTCCGCGTCAAGCGGCAGGAGACGGTCGTCGTGATCGGCCCCTCGGGCTCAGGTAAGACGACCTTCATCCGCTGCATCAACCACCTCGAGAAGATCCAGAGCGGCCGCATCTTCGTGAACGGCCATCTCATCGGCTATCGCGAAGCGGGCGGCGGCAAGAAATTGGTCGAGGACAAGGAGAAGAACATCGCAACCCAGCGCCAGGAGATCGGGATGGTCTTCCAGCGCTTCAATCTCTTTCCCCACATGACGGCCTTAGAGAACATCATCGAGGCGCCGATCCACGTTCGCGGGATGGCGAAGGACGAGGCCGTGGCGATGGGACGTGCGCTCCTGGAGCGCGTCGGCCTTGCCGCGAAGGAGAACGTCTACCCGAACCAGCTTTCCGGCGGACAGCAGCAGCGCATCGCGATCGCGCGCGCGCTTGCCATGAAGCCGGCCTTGATGCTCTTCGACGAGCCGACGTCCGCGCTGGACCCCGAGATGATCGGCGAGGTGCTGGAGGTCATGAAGGAGCTGGCCCGCGAGGGCATGACGATGATCGTCGTCAGCCACGAGATGGGCTTCGCGCGTGAGGTCGCCAACCGCGTCGTCATGATGGACGACGGCGTGGTCGTCGAGGAGGGCACGCCCGACCAGGTCTTCAGCGCGCCAAAGCAGGATAGAACGAAGGCATTCCTCTCCAAGATCCTGTAGCGGGTCGGTCCATGGGGCGGGCACGGGGCCGGCGGCGCGCCGGGCCCGAGAGACGGACGGGGCGGCGGACCCGCGAACGTGGCTCGGCCCGGGGCCCCGAACGGGCCGATCTTCCCGCGGCCCGCGAACGGGCCGATCTTCCCGCGGCCCGCGAACGGGACGATCTTCCCGCGACAGCAATCCCAGTAATCCTATGTGGCGATCTCGAGAAGCCGGCCGAGCCCAACCCCTCAGGATCGCGATCACGATGCCACTCTCGAACGCGGGCCAACTCGGAATTCGCCGCTCGCACGACGCCGAACCCGCCTGGGCCCGCCGCCGGCTCGCATACGATTACTGGTGTTGCTGTCGCGCAAGAACCAGATCCCCGCAAGGGGTTGACTGGGTTCGCGGCACCAACGGCGGACGTCAACCGTTCGCGCTGGGAGAGACGCCGCGAATACGTCCGCGTGGCGAGCCACTGCCGTTCGGACCACAGTTTCCTCGGGTAGGACCAGCACCTGACCCACGACGAAGGGACGCCAGCCGAAATCGGCCGCGACGGTCGCCGGCACAACGCGACGCTTGCGGTCAAACGTCGACAGGAGTTCCTGGACGTCCACCAGTTGGCTCTTGACCTCGATGATCAGCAGGGCGGCCTGGGACGCCAGCCACCCGACCACGTCCACCGACCCGCGCTCGCCTCGCACGTTGAACGAGTGCTCCACGCGAACTTCCCAACCGAGGTGGCGCAATCTCGCTACTACCGCGCCAACGAGTGAGGCATGTCGCTCGTCCAGCAGCCTGGGAAGCTCAGCGCCACGCCACCAGGCCTCAAAAGGGAGTCTGATGTCCAGCGCTCGAGCAACTGTGCGCACGGACGCGACGGTCAATGACTCGAGGTGACCTCGCTCGACCAACGACACGGTCGATTGGCTCACTCCGGCCAGGGTCGCAACATCACTCTGCCGCAGCCCGCGTCGCAGCCGAACCGCCCGGATGGCAGCCCCGACTCGCATGTCGTCCACAGGGTTAGGATCGCCGGTAGCAATTGGCCGCCGATCATCTGAGGATTGCGGGCCGGCGGCCGAAGCCGGGCGGAAGGCAGGCCTCAGTCAGGCCGGTAGATTACGCGGCCGTCGGTATCGATCGTCAGGCCACGGCGAGCAGGCTCCCCGACGATGCCCGGCGTGGCCGCCCCCGCCACTGCCAGTCCCGCCGCCCGGGCCGCGCGACGCGCCTCGGCATCGGGAACCTGGTCGCGGGCGTGGTAGCTGGAGCGGACGAGCGGCCCCGACTCGACATGCTTGAAGCCAAGCGCCAGCGCCTCGTCGCGCATCTCGGCGAACTCGTCGGGGTGGTAATAGCGCTCCACCGGCAGGTGCTCGGCCGAAGGGCGCAGGTACTGCCCAATGGTGAGGATGTCGCAATCGACCGCCCGCAGGTCCACGAACGTCTGGTGCAGCTCCGGTCGCGTCTCGCCCAAGCCGACCATGATCGACGACTTGGTGTGGACCGCCATCCCGGGGTTGAGCTCGCGGGCATACGCCTTGGCCCGAAGCAGAACCCCGAGCGATCGGTCGTAGCGGGCTCTCTTCCGAACCGGCTTCTGCAGCCTCGCGACCGTCTCGACGTTGTGGTTGAGGATGTCCGGCCCGGCCGCCATGACCGTCCGGAGCGGCTCCTCCTCGCCGTTGAAGTCGGGGATCAGCACCTCCACGCCCATGCCCGGACAGGCGACGCGCAGGCGGCGGATCGTCTCGGCGAATATCCCGGCGCCGCCGTCGTCGAGATCGTCGCGGGCCACGCTGGTCACGACGACATGCTCCAGACCCAGACCCCGGATCGCTTCCGCCACTCGTCGCGGCTCGTCGAGGTCGTGCACGAGCGGCTTGCCCGTCTTGACGGCGCAGAACCCGCAGGCCCGAGTGCAGGTGTCGCCGAGGATCATGATCGTGGCCGTGCGCTGGTCCCAGCACTCCCCCATGTTCGGGCAGTGGGCCTCCTCGCACACGGTGTTGAGCGTCAACCCGTGGAGGAGCCGCCGGACTTCCTGATAGGTCTCCCCCGATGGCATGCGGGCCTTGATCCACTCCGGATGCCGCCGCGGCGCGGTCGATCCGTCGGCCGCGGGCCCGAACGTCCCGCCGCCCATGGCGATGGTCGGCGGCAGCGCATGAGTCGACGCGAGATGGCGCGCCGCGTCAGTCGGCGGCAGCGCGCGCCGAGCGGAGTTGATTTCGGGCGAGTCGGACATTCGGGTCTCGGAAGCTTCGGCTGGTGTCGTCTAGTAGATGGGCGTGTCGGGGCCGACCGCTTCTAGCCAGCAGATCACGTCTCGGACGAAACGGCCGACCTGGGCGCCGTCGGTTGCCCTGTGATCGTAGCCGGCAACGAGATTCATCATCGACCGCACGGCGATCACCTCGCCTTCGGGCGTGTCTCGAACGACCGGCCGCTTGACGACGGCCTCGGTGGTGAGGATGCAGACCTCGGGAATGTTGATGATCGGCACGGTCAGGATCGAGCCGAACCAGCCGGTGTTGTCGACGGTGAAGGTGCCGCCCTGGAGGTCCTCGAGGCGGAGCTTGTTCGACCGCGCTCTCGCCGCGAGATCCTGGATGGCCCGGTTTATGCCGTTGATCGACAGCTGGTCGGCGTCGTGGATCACGGGGACGATCAGTCCGTTGTCGACGGCGATGGCGATGCCGATGTTGATGCGGCGCTTGCGCAAGAGACCGGCATCGGTGTAATGGGCGTTGAGGTCGGGGCTCCCGTGCAGGCCCTCGACAACGGCCTTGACGACGAACGGCAGGAAGCTCAGCCCGACACCCTCGCGAGCCTTGTACGCCTCCGCCTGAGACCCACGCAGCTTCACGACCGACGTCATGTCGGCTTCGAAAGTGCTGTGCGCCACCGGAACGGCTGCCGCGCGTGTCATCTGGACGGCGATGCCCCGGCGCATCTGGTTGTGCGGGACGAGGACCTCGTCCTGCCCGGGTTCCCATTGGGCCGACGGAACCGATGTTGAAGGGGCGGCCGGTGCCAGGCCCGGCGAATGGCTCGGGACCCCGAGAACGGGTGCCGGCTGGGAGGACGGCGAGGCGGCGGCCTGAGCGGCCGCAGCGGCGGCTCCGCGCCCCGCGGCCAATTCGGCGGCAGTAGCAGCTCCACGTCCCGTGGCGCCTGCGGCCGAGCCGCCGGTCCGCTGCGTCTCGACAAAACTCGTCACGTCCTCGCGGGTTATCCGGCCGGCGTGCCCGGTGCCGACGATCTGCTCGGGACCCAGCCCATGCTCGCGCATCAGCATCCGGACGGCCGGGGTCATGCGCGCATCGGGATCGCCGACGGCCATCACCGGCACGAGCGGCGCCGGCTCGGCAGGGGCGGGAGTGGCGGCAGTAGCCAAGCGCTCGGCAGTCGAGGGGGCCGCAGGAGTGGCGGCAGGAGCGGTGGCCACGGCCGGCGCTACGGGGGCCGCCTTTTCGGCGGCCGTGCCGGCTCCACGGGGAGTGGCCTGCGCCCCGGCGGCGCCGCTACCTTCTTCGATCTCCGCTATCTCGGCCGCGTACGGAACCGTCTGCCCTTCCTCGACCAGGATCTTGCGCAGGATTCCTTCGAACGGGGACGGGACCTCGGCGTTGACCTTGTCGGTGATGACCTCGAGGAGCGGCTCGTCCTTAGCCACGCTGTCGCCGGGCTGCTTGAGCCACTTGCCTATCGTCCCCTCGGCTACGCTCTCGCCGAGCTGCGGCATTGTCACCTTGGCCACGAGACTTGGTCCTCCACCGAATTGCGGCACATCGCGCCGGCAAAACCGGGCCGCGCCGCCGGTCGAACGACGCGGTAGGGACAGTTTGGCGCATCCGGGCGCGGGTGGGTTAGTTTCGCCGCCGAGCGGCGCGCCCTGCGATCTGGCGAGCCACTCCAGGGAACGCCACTGGAGTCGGCCGGCCGCGGCTCAAGCCAGCTCAGGCGTGCCAATCGCCTACGCCGATCGGCGGGATCCCGTTCTTGCGCGATATCGATCCGGGCAATCGTAGGCAACCTGGCGGCGGAGCAACGAAGAGTGCAGCGGCGATCGGGAGGCCAATTGCGTGTTGGTCACGCTGGACACACCGGGCTCCGGGTCTCTCCAGGACGATTCAGGCAACGGGCGAGGCCACCACTCACACATAGCATTGCTCGGACTACTATCGCGCGAGAACCAGGTTCCTTGGGCTCTAGCTGGGGCCGCACGTGGCGCCGAGAGAGTACGGCGTGGAGCAGATGCGACGGGCTACGCCTCCGCGCTTCCCAGTTGCCGGCCTCTAGGCGTTGATCTGCCGGCCCGCGACCGCCATCGACGCCTCGCCCACCACCTCGGCCAGGGTTGGGTGCGGGTGCGTAGCGGCGCCGATCTCCCAGGCCGTGGCTTCGAGCGTCATGCCCAGGGCCGCCTCCGCGATCAGGTCCGTCACACCCGGCCCGACCAGATGAACTCCCAGCACCTCGTCCGTCGCGGCGTCGGCGATCACCTTGGCGAAGCCTTCGGTCTCGCCGATGATCACGGCCTTCGCGTCCGCGCCGAAGTTGAAGACGCCCTTCTTGATCGCGATCCCGCGCTCGATGCACTGCTGCTCGGTCAGCCCGATCGACGCCACCTGGGGACGGGTGAAGGTCGCCCGAGGCTGGTGGTCGTAGTCGATTGGTTCCGGACCCTCGCCGGCGATCTCGTGGGCAGCGACGATCCCCTCGTGCGCCGCAACGTGGGCGAGCATCAACCCACCGATCACGTCGCCGATGGCGTAGACGTGGTCCTGCGCGGTGTGCATCCAGCCGTCGACCTTGATGAAGCCGCGGTCGAGCTCGACCTTCGTCACCTCGAGCCCGAGGTCTTCTACGTTCGGCGCCCGACCAGTCGCGACCAGCAGCTGGTCGACCTTGAGCTCGGCAGCCGTCCCACCTTCGGGCCCAACGACCAGCGAGACGCCGTCGTCCGTAACCTTGACCGAGGCCGTGTCGAAGCGGGCGTTGGTCATGACCGTCATGCCGCGCCGGGTGAAGCTGCGCTCGAGCGCCTGGCTCGCGTCCTTATCCTCGAGCGGGACGATGCCGGGCAGGTACTCGAGCAGCGTCACGGCGACGCCGAGGTCGTGATAGAACGACGCGAACTCGCTGCCGACAGCGCCAGCGCCGACGATGGCGATCGACTTCGGCAGGTCGCCCTTGGTCGTCACGTCGTCGGAGGTGATGATCCGCCGGCCGTCGGGCACCAGGCCCGGCAGGCTCTTGACGCGGCTGCCGGTGGCGATGATCACGTTCTTCGCCTGGATCAAGCTTTCGCCGCCGGCCCCGGGCTTTCCGTCCTCGCCGTTGAGGGCTATTCGGATCGTCGTAGGCCCGTCGAACCGCGCCCGCCCGGCGATCCAGGTCACCTTGTTCTTGTCGACCAGGCTCCGCAGCCCTGTCCACATCCGCTTCACAACCTGGTCGCGGCGCTTGGTTATGGCCTCGTAATCGAACCCGGGCTTGCCTTCGAGCACGATCCCGAACTCCTTGGCCTTCTTGAGACGCCCGAAGAACTCGGCCGACTCGAGGAGCGCCTTGGTCGGGATGCAGCCGACGTGGAGGCACGTGCCGCCGATCTTGCCCGAGTCGACGAGCGCGACGTTCATGCCCAGTTGGGCGGCGCGGAACGCCGCCGTGTATCCACCCGTGCCCGCGCCAAGGACGATCAGGTCGAATTCGGTGCTGGAGCCTGCGGCCATGGGAGTGGTGGCCTCGCGCTACGGGTGATGACGGGTGGACGACCGAAGCGTATTCGGACGGCCCCGAACGAGCAAACGATCCCCTGATGCCCGGCGCGCCGCGGAACGCGCGCCTGGATCGACGAAGGCGGAATCGAAACGACCCGGGCTGTGCGCCCGGGTCGTCGAGTTACGGGTCGTTGAGAAACGGATCAGTTGCCGCGTGCGGCGCGGAAGCAGTCGCTGCAGTAGACCGGCTTACCGTTGGTCGGGCGGAATGGGACCTCGGTGGCCCGACCGCACTTGCTGCATGTCGTCGGGAACATCTGCCGCGGGCCTCGCTCATACCCGCCGCCGAAGCCGCCGCTATGGCTCATGCCGCCTTCGGGCCGCGACGCCTTACGGGCGCTGCGACACGAGCTGCACCGTTTGGGTTCGGTGAAACCACGCTGAGCGTAGAAGTCCTGCTCGCTGGCGGTAAATACAAACTGCTGCCCGCAGTCGGCGCACACCAGAATCTTGTCCGTATACACGGGACCCTAGAACTCCTCTCAGTAGCCGCTCCCTCCGTGTCCTCGCGGCTGCGCGTGAGAGGCCCGGTCACGTGCTACGTGAACTCGCCCGCGGCCAGCCCGTGGGCTATGCGGCGGGATTGTACGTCCGAGGAAGTCGGGTGCATAGGGTCTTGTATGGCCGATATGTGGGCACCCGACGCCGACTGCCAGGGCGATCTTCGTTCGACGATGCGTTTGGTGTGAGGTCGACCGGCCGTTCAATCGGCAACGCACCGACCCGTCACACGTTCTATCTGTCTGCCCGTAACCAGGTCGGAACCGGCCGTGGCTCAACCGCGATCGGCCTCCTGCGGAATACCGATCGGGGCCACGAGAACGCGCCCTGCCATTGCGGATCCTCGTCGCGCCAGGAGCCCCGCCTTCGGCTTGTGGAAGGTGACCGTGACGTGGGCGTTGACGACCGGATCGGAGAGATCGCCACTCGTCAGGTCGACGGCCGTCGGCGTGTCCACGGCCAGAATCGGTATGCCGGCCCGTCGCGCCCGGCCGATCAACTCCACGGCGCTGCGAATCGGGTCTCGCAGCGGACCCTGCACGCCGGTGCCCAGCAGCGCGTCGACTACGACTGCGGCCTTCTCGATCCCCTGACCCAGGATCGTCACGTCCCTGGCGACCGGCGTGTGAATCCGCTCCACGTGATCCTCGGCCTCGAGGCGATCCCAGTTTCGAACCGCGTCCTTGCCAACGGGTCGACCCTCGGTCCCGACGAGGACTGCCACCACCTTCGCCCCCTGGCGCGACAGGTAGCGGGCCGCGACGAAGCCATCGCCGCCGTTGTTGCCCGGTCCGCACAGGACCAGGATCGGGCCCTTCTCCCACCGGGCGGTCAGAATCGCCAGGGCCTTCACGGCCGCTGCCACTGCACAACCTGCGTTCTCCATCAGACTCGCGCCTAGGACACCCATCGCCTGGGCCCTATGATCGGCGCCTCGCATCGCCTCGGCCCCGATCGGCGCCGACTCCATCGACCGGGCCCATCGGTGCGCGAGTTCGTCGAGGCTCATCCCGAAGAGCTCTGGGTCGGCCGACGGCAGTGGAGCGGGCACGTTTCGATCATCGGTCGAGGTGGCCGCTTTGGGCGCGGGCTTTGGCGCGGGCGCGGGCTTTGGCGCGGGCACGGGAACCCCGGGCCTCCCCGACTCTCCCGCCGAGGCCCCGGTCGCTCGCGGAGCGTTGCGTCGTGACGCTGGCATGAGCTACTCCTCGCCGGCCTAGCCGGTGTTCTGCAGACCGGCCGCCACACCGTTGACGGTGAGCTGGACGAGGCGGCGGAATCGTTCCCTGTCCGGGTGATCCGCGGGGAGCGCGCGAACCCTGGCCAGGAAGCGTACCTGGATATGCGACAGCGGGTCGATGTAGGGGCGGCGCAGCCTGATTGAACGTGCGATCAAGGGTTCGGACGAGAGCAGCTCTGTCCGGCCGGTGACTTTGCCCAGCTGACGGATCGAGCGCTCGTACTCGTCGATGATCCTGCCCCACAGCCGCTCGCCCTCGGCGTCGCCGGCGAGGTCGGCGTACAACCTAGCGATCTCTGGCTCGGAACGACCCAGGATCAACTCGGCGTTGTCGAGGGCGCTGGTCAGGAACGGCCAGTCGCGGTAGAGCTCGGCGATACGAGCGAGCGAACCTTCGCCGTGGGCCTTCTCGAACGCTTCGAGCGCCGAGCCCAGCCCGTACCAGGCCGGCAGCCCGATGCGGGCCTGCGACCAGGCGAAGACCCACGGGATCGCCCGCAGCGAGTCGATTCCGGAGGGTCGAGTCGAGCTGGCATCGGGTCGAATCGATGACGCCGGCGGGCTGATCCGGCGTGGCGACGAGCCCCCACCGCCCGAGCCGCCATCCGGAGCCGGCGTCTCGCCGGCAGATCCGCGTCTGGCCGGTCTCGAGCCAAGCGCCATGGTCGAAAGCTCGGCCAGGGGCGTAACCGCGCGGAAAAACCGTTCGAAACCCGGCTCGTCGTAGACAAGAGACCGGTATGCGTCGCGGGCCAGCGCGGCGAGCTCGTCCATCGCCGCCGACCCTCGTTGGTCGGCTTCGTCGACGCACTCGTCGTGCTCCTGCGTCGAGGCAACGACCGTTGCGCTACCGACCAGCCCCAGGTGGTGCTCGGCGATGTCCAGATTGGCGTAGTTGGCGGCCACCATCTCGCCCTGCTCGGTCATCTTGAAGCGGCCGTCGATCGAGCGCGGGGCCTGGGCCAGGATGGCTCGGTTCGTCGGACCTCCGCCCCGTCCGATGGCGCCTCCCCGGCCGTGGAAGAGGGTCAGCTCGATGCCGTGACGGCGAGCCACGTCCGCGAGGCGGGCCTGGGCCCGGTAGAGCATCCAGACCGCGGCCAGGAACCCGGATTCCTTGTTCGAGTCCGAATACCCGAGCATCACCTCCTGGCGGTCCCCGCGGGAGGCGAGGTGGCGCCGGTACCGCTCGTCGGACAGGAGCGCCTCGAGCAGCTCGCCTACACCGACAAGAGCGTCGCTGGATTCGAAGAGCGGCACGACGTCGAGCTCGGGCTTGCCCGGCGGCAGACCGTCGGTCGCAGCCGCGGGAATGGCCGGATCGGCGGCGATCTCGGCCAGATCCAGCAGGCGCAGCACGTCTGCGGGCGTTCGGGTGAAGCTGATCACGTAGCGATGGCACGCTTCCTCGCCGAAACGGCGCTGGATTGCCGCGGCCGCTCTGAAGGTCGCGATGACCTCGGCGACGGTCACGCCCGGCACGAGTTCGGTCTCGAGGCCGCTCGCTCGGCCGGCTTCGCCCCTCCCGCCGACTTCGCCCCTGTTGCCGACGCCGCCGCTCTTGTCCGCGCCGGCGCCGCCCCCGACGCTCGCGCCTGCGAGCGCGGCGAGTGCCGCCTCATGAACCTCGGCGTGCTGCCGCAGCTCGAGCGAGGCCAGGTGGAAGCCGAACGTCTCGACCTGCCAGCGAAAGTCCTGAACCTCGCCATAGGCGACCCTGGCGAGCCCGTCGGCGACGAGGCAGCGCTGCATTTCGACGAGCTCGAGCAGCAGTTGCTCGGGCCCCGTGTACCGACCGAGGATCGGGCCGCCCTCCTCGGTCAAGTACGCCCGAGCGCGGCGCAGCCGCTCCGCGATAGCGCCCAGCCGCCGCCGGTATGGCTCCTCCGGGTAGCGGCGAAGCATGTCGCGCATCGTCTCCGGGAGCTCCTCGGCGTCGCGCGCAAGCCTGGTTTCGAGCGCCGGTTGGATCTCGTCCCAAGGGACGTAGGCGGCAATCGTCGATAGGAGCCGTGTCGCGACCGCCTCGTAGCCGTGGAGAAGGTGGTCGGTGTGGATTCGCGGCACCTGTCGCGTCAGCTCGGCCGTGACCGTCGGATTGCCGTCCCGATCACCGCCGATCCACGAGCCCCAGCGCAGGAAGGCGTTCAGGCGTGCCGGCCGGGTCCCTGTGCGGCCGGCATCACTGGCCAGAACGCCATCGTCGGCCTCCGACGCCTCCTCGCCGCGGGCAAGATCCGACGCGGGGCCTTCGGCCCCGCCCTGCTCGATCGCCCGGTCTATCGCCCGGTCGAAAGCTCGGTAGACACGCGGGACGACCCGGAAGAGCGTCTCGTCGAAGAAGGTGAGGGCCGTCCTGACTTCGTCGATCGGGCTTGGCGCCTGCCAGCGAACCGCGGACGAGCGCCACAGAATGCTTATCTCCTCGCGCAGCCTCCGCCTTATGTCGGCGTCCTCGGTCGCCCCAAGCCGCGGATCGTCGAGCTGTTCGAGAAGCCGGTAGCACCGTCGCAGCGCGGTAAGCATCGTCCGGCGCCGGGCCTCGGTTGGATGCGCGGTCAGGACCGGCAAGATCCGCAGGCGGTTGAGCAGGGCCGAGATGCGCTCGCCCGACCAGCCGCGTTCGAGCAGCCAATCGATCGCCGCATCGGGTGTCCCTTCGACGGGAGCGCCCGTCGCCCGCTCGTCGCGTCGGAGGCGGCGTACCGCGTCGCGCTCCTCTGCCAGGTTGACCAGCTGGAAGTACAGGCTGAACGCCTTCGCCAGCGACTCGGCCCGCTCCACGTCCAACGAGTCGAGCTCGATGGCAAGCGCGCTCTCGGCAGCCTGGTCGCCGTTCTCCCGAAAGGCGATCGACCTCAGCCGGCAGCGCTCGACAAGTTCCAGAAGCGCCGGCCCTCCCTGTTCGGCGATCACCTGACCCAGGAGCGCGCCGAGCAGCTTGACCTCGCGGGAAAGCTGGTCGTGGGTTCCGGATGCCGGCGCTGGGATGGATGCGGCGGCGCCGGCCCCCTCGGCTGGCAGCGTCGAGTCCGAGAGGGCCCGGTCGGCTGACTTGCTGCGGGAACGAGTGACGGCCATGGCGCGAGAATACAGCGACGTCGAAACGGCCAGCCTCGGGCACGGCCGTTGACTCGGATTGAGCCCGGATTGAGCCCGGTGGGCGGCGCGGAAGGTCCATTCGCGGACGCTTTGGGAAGCCCCGCACGGGCCGCCGCGGATCGAGCAGGCACAGGTATCACGTCGGCGCTACCATTCCGCGCGATGACCGTCGAAGCGCTCCCCCGTCCTGCACGCGCCTCCGAAGCCTCCGATCCCGGCCCCGGCTCACTGACCGTTCTCTACGACGGCGACTGCGGCGTCTGTTGCGAGACCGTGCGGCAGCTGCGCCGTTGGGATCGGGTGGGCCGTTTCGAGTTCATGCCACTCCAGGCAGCGGCAGGGAGCGGGCGGCCCCTCCTCACGGAGCTGGCCGCGCAAGGACATCTCGGCGACGCCGTCCATGTGGTCGACGAATCGACCGGCCACGTGGTCTCCGGCGGCCACGCCGCCCTGGCGATCCTCGACGCGCTGCCGGGTGGCTGGCTTCTCCGGCCGTGGGCCTCCCTACCGCCGACCGCGGCTGCCGCCGACGTCGTCTATCGCGTCGCTGCCCGGCACCGCGACCGGCTGGCTTGGGTGATGGGCCTGCGTGACGACGTCAGCTGCCCGATCCGGCCGTCCACGCCGCGCGACCCGGAGGACGGACCGCCGAACTAGATCCGCCAGGCGGGCACGTCCGCGGGTCCGGGATCGGCCGCCGCGCCTCGCCACGGGGCCGGCGCCGCGGGCCGGCAACGACCCGACGGGGTAGGTACGGTCGGGCCGTTCGTCACCCCTCAGTACGACCTAGTCCGATGCCGCCGTGGCGGTCCTTCGTCGTAACCTCCCTCAATGACGAGCGTCCCGTCCCACGTTACCCCTCTACGCCTCGTGCAGCCTGCGGCCGTAGATCTCGGGCGCGCGGCGATGCTCCTCACCGAATGCGCCAACGCCTGGCTCGGCGCTCCGGTGGCGGCCGGGCGGCCCGGGTTCCGTCGCTTCCTGACCGACCTCACCCTGCCGCTGCGAGAGCATTCGCCAAGCCTGGTATTCAAGAAGACAGCCTACGTCGATCTCGGTGACCTGCGGCAAACCCCAGATGGCTGCGAGCTCGAGATCGGCTGGCAATCGTCGTCTCTGGCGCCGCTCTTCCCGGTCTTCGCCGGACATCTCAGCCTGACTCCGACCGGTCTTCGGCTCGAGGGCTTCTACGCTCCTCCGGGTGGCGACATCGGGGCCGTGCTGGACAAGGCGTTCCTGAGCATCGCCGCCAGAGGCACCGCTCGCTGGTTCCTCGAGAGGACGGCCGAGGCCATCGCGGCCGATCCCGGCGAGCTCCGCGGGGACGAAGAGCCTCGGTCAGGGAGCGGAGCGTAAGGCCCTGTTGCCCGCGATGCGGACCTCAGCGGCCGGCAGTCCCGGCGTCCCGGACACAGAGCCGAGCGCAAGGGGCCATTTGCTACGGAGTTCGAACCTTTCCCCCTCTCGAATCGCAACCCTCTGCGGAGTATGGTGAATTGGTACCGCAGATCCGCTCGCATGAACCGTGGTCGAGTGGAAGGGAGGTTCCCGTGCCAGAACCAACCACCATCGAGGGGGTTCTCCGAGCACTGGTCGAAGCCGTAGAAGCACGCGAGGCCGCCGAGCCTGACCTGCCCGAATGGGAGGCCAACGCGAGGGTTCGCGCCGCAGAAGCAAGCCTTCTAAAGCTGTACCGCCTATCCGACCACGCCCACTTCAACCGCGCTCCCGTCGGGATCGAGATAGCCCACTCGCGGGTCGAAGCGACAGCAGTCGAGGTCGCCTGAACCGTCGCCGCTCCGACCGGCTGCCCCGCGGCGGGGCTGCCAGCGACGCGTTCACTGTGCCCGCATCGACCATGCGAATAGTCCAGCTGCCGCCGGCCGGCGCCATCTCCGGCAGCGCAGCAGGAGGCGTCCACCGGGTGGTACCGTCTCGGACGTGAGTGAAGAACGATCCTGGCGCGTCGAGTCCAAGTGGTGGCTGTCGTCGTTCGCCGCCCTGATGGCGGTTCTGCTGGTCTTTCGCGCGCTGGCCACGGTCTATTCGTTCGTGTTCACCAGCACGTCGCAGCGGACCCTCGCCGGCGTCTCCGACCAGTACAGCGCCGCGATCGGCGTCGAACTCTTCTGGCCGGTCGCAGTGCTCCTGGTCTTCTACCCGTTCCTTGCCGCCGCCGCAGTCGGCTTTCGGCTACTGGTGCCCACCTTTGCCGGTGCGCCGCCGCGCGCCGTTGCCGCCGTCGTGACGACGTGGCCGGTCGCCCTCGGCGGCTTCCTGATCAGCTCGGACATGGGGATAGCGATCTTCTTCGCCGCCGTTGGCCTGGCGTGGGCGCTGACGATGCCGCTGCCGAAGGAGACGTTGCTCACCGTCGATCCGGTCAGGGGCGGCGCAATCTTGGGCCTGGCGTTCGGAGCCTTCGCCATTTGGGACGGCATGCTGGTGGCGATCATCTGGTGTGCATGGCGTCTCTACAGGAACAACTCGGCCGAGGTGGCCGCAACCGCACTGTGCGCTGCCATCGTGCCGGGCTTGCTGATCCTCAACGAGTTGCCCACGTCGTCGACTGACGTCCAGGCTCTCTACCTCGTCGCCGAGGTCCTGATCCTGGCCTGCCTCGCCCTCGCAGGCTTTGCCCTGTCACGACGGCCCCGCATCGACGCGAGATCGCCCGACGAGAGCGAAGACCAAGCGCGACGTATCGACGAGACGGCAGAGGCCTAAGCCGCCGGTATCCGGTGCCCCGGCGCCGGTGCCGGTGCCGGTCGCCAGGCGCTCCGGTGGCGGCCCCGCCCTCGTCACCCGCCCGGCACCCCCGCCCTCGTCACCCGCCGCCGTCGTCACCCGCCCGGCACTCCCCGCCGTCGTCACCCGCCCGGCACTCCCCGTCCTCGTCACCCGCCGCCCGGCACTCCCCACCGCGGCACCGTCCCTCAGCCGTTTACCCGCGAAGTCCCTGTGTGCACGTCGAACCCGGCGAGCTGCTTGCCGTCGAGCAGCCACAGGGTGCCAGCGGCGGCAAAGAACCATTCTGGGTCGTCATTGGAGGGGCGAACCTTGAGCTGGTAGGACACGCCGTAGCCGTAGCCTGAGGTGGCCTCGAAGCGGCGCATCGTCTTGTCCGAGCTGTACTGCCAGAACTCATGATCGAGGGTCACGATCGACTTGCCCGGATAGCCCAAGACCGCCTGCGTCGTACCATCGGTATTGAGCCATACCAGGGTCGTGGTGCCGGCAGATGCGCCTGCGGAGCCACTCATCATCCAGCACTGCCCCTCAACCAGGGTCGGGCCGTATGTCACGGCCGGATCGAGCAACGATTGGCCGATATCCGTGCCGCTTCCCGGATCGATCTCTGCCAGCGTCGCCCCACCCGAGCCGGGCGTGAACGACCACAACGAGCCGCAGCCAAGCCGCGGCTCTCCGTCGCCAAACCAGGGCGTGGTCGACAGGATGTCGCCCGTTGATGGGTCGAGCTGCTGAAGGTTGCCGCCCGACGCAACCCATACCCCGTCCGAGGTCGCCCCCAGGAGATACGTCGCCGCCAGCGCGTTCGTGATGCTCCCGGTGGCCAGGTCGATTCGATAGGTCGCGGCCGCCGACCAGCAGGACGCGCCACACGACTTTGTGTCGGCCGGCCACGAGGAAACCCAGAGGCCCGAGTCGACCACTGCACGGCGGACGCCCTTGGCGAATGCCGATCCGCCATAGACCGTCCCGATCTTCCCGTCCGCGGGGTTCACGGAGACGCCACCGTTCGGACCCGTCAAGTACATGAGCGTGCCGTCGTCGGGTGGTTGGTCCCTGTCGGCGATCGCGATATCCATTGGCAAGTTGATCAGGATGCCGACGTCAGCAGACTGGAGCGTCACGGATTCCCCCGGGTTGGCGGAAAACGGTGCGTTGGTTACGGCGACCGGGCCGGTCGGGGTCGGACTGGGACGCGGCGTAGGCGAAGGGGCCGGCATCAGAGACGACGAGACGAGGGCATACACCAGGACGATCGCGCCGATTACGCCCACGGCCGAAAGGACCGCGACGTCGGCGACGAACCTCGAGCTGCGAGGCGGCCGAGCCGGCCTGCTGTGGCGGGTCTTCCGGTTCTGTGACCTGTAGTCGAGGAGTGGCTCCTCCCCCACTCGACCCACGCGATCCGCCGGCTCGAGTGGCCGTCCCAGCGCATCTCGCTGATCGGCGAGCGGCTCACGGTGAGAGAGCCCGTAGCGGTTCCAGTCCTCGCGGGCGACGTCGTCGGTGGACGGCTCGTCTTGCTCCGTGTCGTTCGGATCTCGGAAGCTCACACCAGGACCTCTTCAAGCCCGCGGCGTCTGGCCTGCCGTCCCGAGGAGTGACCGCCGACCAGCCGGGCCATTACCGCCGCCTCGCCCGCTACCGTACTGCGCTCGACAAGCGTCTCCGGTACAAGGAGGGTCGCACAACGCGGGCACGATCGCTACCCGTTGCCGCCACGTCATCGTTGGGCGTGGAAGCGGTCCTGGGACCGAAATTGCGCAACACCGATCCGGGTAATGGTACGCAGGCCAGGCCTGGGTCTCCAAGGGCCGGCCGGGACCTCGCCTCGATCCACGGATTGGCGCACGCTCGCCGGCCGAGGCTTCCGGCTTCTGTTCGCGCGCTCAACCGGTGACCGGGGCCGTCTCCCCTGCATAGCATTGCCGGGAGTGCTGTCGCGCAAGATCTGGGCCGGGCGTCCGCTCGGGACGCGGCGCGAACCGGGGCGTCGGGTCGGGACGCGGCGCGAACCGGGGCGTCGGGTCGGGACGCGGCGCGAACCGGGGCGTCGGGTCGGGACGCGGCGCGAACCGGGGCGTCCGCTCGGGACGCGGCGCGAACCGGGGCGTCCGCTCGGGACGCGGCGCGAACCGGGGCGTCCGCTCGGGACGCGGCGCGAACCGGGGCGTCGGGTCGGGACGCGGCGCGAAAGCTGGCACCGGCGCGCGATCAGCCGCCGGCGGGCGTCACCGAATCGGAAGTAGCACCGCTCCGATGCCCACCGCAAGGCCGATTGCCAGGCTCGCCAGGCCGATCTCCAGCGACCGGCGCCGGTCACGCGACCGCGCGCCCGGGTCGCCGACCGACTGGACGGAGCCGAGCGCCCCAAAGTTGAAGACACCTTTCGACCCGAAACCCGCGCAGAAGTGGAGCCAGGCCTGCAGGTAGCCCGATGCGGCCCCCCCGGCAGTGACCACCAGCACGAGTCTGGTCCAATGTGGAGCCTGGATGGTGAGCAGGAGGGCGAACATGAGGACCGAGGCGATCAGCCCGGCATGGCCCGCTCTTCGACGCCGGGCGATCTCTGCGGGTCCGATGTTGCAGACGCCCGGCTGGTACGTGGTGTCGGCGATCGGTGAGACGTTTCGACTGCCAATCATCTGTTGCGACCTCAACTTTCCTGGTCCGATGCTACGCCGGGCGCCCGCGCGAGTCGCTGGACGACCGCCCGGGACCGCCAGGCGCTCCCCTCGCAGACCCGAAACAGGTTCTTCTGCGGATGGAACTGACCGTACAATCGGAGACGGCTCGCCTGCAGAGATGTCGATGGCGTGGAGGCGAGTCGCCAGGCCGGATTGCTCGGGGCCGACGTCCCGGAGGTTCAACCAGTGGTCTTCAATCGAAAGCCGCCCACAGACGAAGCAGCGCGGCACGAGATGCAGTCCGATCTCGTGGAGAAGCTGCTCGAGGCCGACGACGTCGAGCGCAAACGGCTGCTCCTCGTCGCGCTGCAGACCGGACAGGTCAAGAAGAGCGAGACGGCGGATCTCCTGCGTCTGGTCGAGCGACTCTCGTCGGTCTCGGGCCGCCATCCCCAGTCGTAGTCGTCAAAGGCTCGCTGAGGCCGATTCTCGAATCGATCGGCCCTCGGCTTGACTCAGGAAACCTGGGCGGTGAGCCGGTTGAGGAACTCCTTGACCGTGCCGGCAAACCGGTTCCGTGACGCCATCCCCAGCCCCGGACCGACGGCCCGATCCGCGTCCGCGATCAGCCGATCCGCCAGGGTGGTGATGTCGCCGATCACCTTGGCGGTCGGGAACCGCTCGATGACCGACTTGCCCTCGTCGGCGGCGCGGACGAAGAGCATGCCCGCCGACCGCACTCGGCCTATCGACGGGAGTGCAACTACCCTCTCTACGTCCGCCCCGGCGACTCCGCTATTGGCGCGATTGATCACAAGGGACAGCCGGTCGCGGAGCTGCAGCTCGACTGCAACTTCACGGAACTGGACCGCGGCCCGAATGCACGGGAGGTCGGGAGTGACCGGGATCAGGATCCTGTCGGCCAGCGCAAACAGGGCCTGGTTGAGCGGTCCGTAGTCCGGATGCATGTCCAGGATCAACCAGTCGTAGGACTCGCGAGCGGCCCTGATCGCGTCCGCAACTCGCCGCGGCTCGAGCGTCTCAGTGTGGAGCGGCGACTCGGCCATCACGAGGACGCTCAGGCCGCCGCTGTGGACCGAAGCCACCTCCATCACAGACGCGTTCTCGCCCGTGCCGTCGGTTTCCTTCCAGGCTCGCGCGAGGGTTCGGGGATGATCTATGCCGAGCGACGTCGCGATGTGACCCGTTATCGTGTCGCAGTCGACGAGCAGGACTTTCTGGCCCCGACGCATCTGCATCGCGGCGCCCACGTTGATCGTGATGGTGGTCTTGCCGACCCCGCCCTTGGGGTTGAAAACGATCAGGATCTTCCCCGGCTTCGGCCCGTTCCCGGTCCGACCGTCATCGGGGTAGCCCATCGTCTCGAGGGCGGGCGTGCCGGCACCGCCGGCGAGAATCAAATCGGTCGACTCAGGGGCAGGGACGTTCTCGACCCGAATGAGCATCGCCTCCACCCGCCAGCGCAACGATTCTGCGGAATAAGGGCGTGAGAAGTACTCGTCTTTGACATGGCCGCGACCCACCAGGCCCATTCGGCCGAGTGCGCGAGGCGGCATTAGGAGCAGGGCCGGAATGTTGCGTTCGCCCTCGTGGAGGACCTCATACATCTCGAGGGCGCCGTCGAAGTCGGTTTCACCGTCCAGGATGGCCACCCGGATATTCGCGCGGCCCTTGAGCAGCCGGTCGAGCTGCTTTGGCGAATTGACTGCCACGGCGTCATAGCCGGCATCGGCGAGTTGGGCGCGGAGCGCCTCGAACTCGGGCGGCGGCAACGCGATTGCAACGGCCGATCGTGGCACAGTTCCTGGATCCTCCCCCCGACAGACGCGGAAGTACTGGCTCTACTGTAGTCGGTTCGTCCCAAAAATCGACCTCAGGGTGCCTCCACGCACCGCAAGTACCGCTCTCCGAGCCGTCGGGGTTACTGGCCTCGCGTTCGCCGATGTCTCAGGCGACGCGGAGCACAGGCGCCGCGGAGTGAAGCCCGAGCTGTCCCCTACTCCATCGGTTCGAGCACGAAGACCGGGATCTGGCGGTCCGTCTTGGCCTGGTAGTTCGCGTAGTCGGGAAACGCTTCGACCGCGCGCCCCCACCAGATGGCCTTCTCCTCGCCCGTGACCTCGCGCGCGGTGTAGTCGCGTTTGGTCGCCCCGTCCTGCAGCTCGACGTGCGGGTTCTTCTTGAGGTTGTGATACCAGACCGGATTCCTCGGAGCGCCGCCGAGCGACGCGACCACCGCGTACAGGCCCTCGCGCTCGACGCGCATGAGCGCTGTCTTGCGGAGCTTGCCAGTCTTGGCGCCGACGGAGGTCAGCACGATCACGGGCCTGCCGCGCATCAGGCCACCCTGCTCGCCGTTGGTCGACTCGTAGAGCTCGGCCTGATCGCGGGCCCAACTGGCTGTGCTCGGTTCGTATTCTCCGGTGAGCGGCATGGTCCTGTTCCTCCGCTGTTCGCGCCAGTCCACGGAGTATGGAGGCGCGGGACCGATCAGGCGGTCGACGGATCGAGGGGGTCAGGGGGTCAGCCGAACCGGGACCGGGAGCCCTTGCACGACCTCGAGCACGGCGCGGTCACCGAGGGGCGCGGCGAGCTCGACCTCGGCAGTGCGGCGGGCGCCGACAGACGTACACATCACAGGGAGGGGCGGTGCTCCGTCACGATGACCACGACTGCCGTTTGGGACTCGACCGCCTCGGCCGTGTAGTCGGCGCCGCACGGCTGACCGCCCGGCCCGGGCGCCCCTACGAAGGAGACCGTGGGCCGCCGCCCGCCGATGGTTCCGGTCGCCGAGTCGATCGAGATGCCGACAGGCGGGTTGGTCGAATCCCAGGCCGGCGGGACGACCGCGACGCGGTCGGCGATCGCGACCTGGGTCACCCGGACGGCCGTGCCCTGCACGGTGAACTCCCACACCGGTGCATCCGCGGGGCCGCGGCTTGTGTCGACCGACCCACTGGTCAGCCGGGCTCCGGTGATCTGCAACGGCACGCAATCGGGGCAGGACCCCTCGCCGGCGGCTTTCACGTCCGACAGAGCCCGCTGCGCGGAGATCAGCCGAACCGTCTTCGTGCTACCGTCCGGCCAGCGCACGTCGCCATCAGGCGGCGTGTCCGCAGGCAGGGTGACGGCTGCCTCGACCAGGCCGGACATCAGGGCAAGCTTGTTGTTGCTGCCAACCGCCTCTTCCGAATCCCCGACCTGAGCGGTCAGCTCGCCCACGAGAACGACGCCGGATTGCCCGCTGCCTGCTGCGACCGCGTCGGCCCATCTGGTCAGGTCCGCCTGAGCCTCCCGGTGGAGCCTCGACGAGTCGCCATTCAACGGTACAAGCTCGAGGATCGCACAGCTGGACACTACGGCCGCGAGTGCAATTGCCGCGGCGATACCGATCCGCCGAAGCTGTCCGGCCAACTGTCGGTCCCTCCTTCCGCTCGGCAACCGTTCGAAGTTGGACGGCAGACCGCTGATGCCGAGACGTGTGCCTCAGGTGCCGCGTGAGCGCCTGTCGGCTGGGATCGGGGCAGAGCCAGAACCGCGCCCGGGCACCCCCTGCCGCATCGCCTTTGGCTTCGCGGTGGGAGTGACGTCGACGATGTAGCCGTCGGCCAGCAGTTTGGCGTAGCGGCCGCGCTGGACGGACGGGCCGCGCCCCTCTGAGAGCTGATCAGGGTTCTTCTTCGTAGTCACGTCGTTCCCCGGCAGTGGCCGGTATTGCGGAGATGATCCGAATCGTAGACCCGGTCTCGACGGTTGTCACTCTCAGCAGCCGGCCCGCTCGAGACACGCCGACCGTCGTCCATCGCTCCTCACCTACTGAATGAGTCTGGTCCCGAACTGACGTTGCAAGCGGATCGAGGATGGCTTCGACCGCGTCGTAAAAGCTGACGCCGTGTCTTCGTGCCTGAGGTGCGAAGGCTGAGTGGCGATCCCGCGGATTGTCTGGGACGAAATCAAGGAGACGGCGAACCGTCGTTCGATCGTCTTGCTAGATGAGAGCAGAGGGCGATCACCCGACGCTTACCAGGGGTCCAGCAACCGCCGCGGCACCCCATGTCGCCTGCGACTCGCCAACTCCCCGATCGGCTGACCCGGCGTGCGGTCGGACGCGTGATCCCGGTAGCCGAGAGCTTGATTCGGCGGCAAGATGACGGCGTGACGGACCGAGAAACTCATGCGGATCGAAGCCGGGATTCGGGCGCCGGACGGCACCGGGTCGTCATCGTAGGCGGAGGATTCGCCGGGCTGTATGCGGCCCGGGAGCTCGGCAAGGAGCCGGCGGTCGAGCTAACGCTCGTCGACCGGCGCAACTACCACCTCTTCCAGCCTCTGCTCTATCAGGTTGCAACCGGCGCCCTGTCGCCGGGCGACATCGCGCAACCCCTGCGCGCCATCCTGCGCCGCAATCAGAACACACGCGTTCTCCTCGGCGAGGCGGTCGGGCTCGATCCAGTCGCCCGCCGGATCGAACTGAACGACGGCGGAACCGTCGACTACGACACGCTCATCGTTGCCACCGGCGCGCGGCATGCCTATTTCGGCCACGACGAATGGGCGCCGCTGGCGCCCGGGCTCAAGACAGTGGAGGACGCCACCGAGATCCGGCGTCGCATCCTCATCGCCTACGAGGCCGCTGAGCGCGAGGCGGACCCGGCCCGACGGGCCGAGTGGATGACGTTCGTGGTGGTCGGAGCGGGCCCGACTGGAGCCGAACTTGCCGGGGCTCTCGGCGAGATCTCGCGCGACACGCTGCGCCGCGACTTCCGGTCCATCCACCCCGCCGATGCCAGAGTGCTCCTCGTCGAGGCGCTCGATCGAGTCCTGCCGACATACCCCGAAACGCTGTCGGGTTCGGCCAAACGCCAGCTCGAACGCCTGGGCGTGACCGTTCGGACATCGACCAGGGTGACGGCGATCGACGACAGCGGGATCGACGTCGTCGTTGGCGGCGGAGGCTCGGACCGCACGGAGCGGATCCCGGCGCGAACCATCCTCTGGGCGGCGGGCGTACACGCATCGAGCTTCGGCCGCAAGGTCGCCGAGGCGCTCGGCGTCGAGACCGATCGGGCGGGTCGGGTGCCAGTCGGTGCCGACCTCACCGTGGCGGGTCATCGCGAGGTGATGATTCTGGGCGACCTCGCCGTCGCCACGCGTCAGGGCGGGAAGGTTGTGCCGGGCGTCGCGCCGGCCGCGATCCAGGAGGGCACCTACGCGGCGAAGTCGATCCGGCGGCGCCTGCGCGGCGATGCGCCCGAACCGTTCCGCTATCGGGACCGCGGCGACGTCGCGGTCATCGGGCGGCTATCCGGCGTGGCCGATATCCGCTGGCTCGGCCGGTTCGGCCAGATGAGCGGCTTTCTGGCATGGGGGATGTGGCTCGGGGTCCACATCGTCTATCTCATCGGTTTCGCCAACCGGCTGGTCGTGATCATCCGCTGGGCCTGGAGCTTCCTGACGCACGGCCGCGGCACCCGATTGATCACCGGCGAGCCTCACCTGCCCCCGATCAAGCAGCCCGAACGGCTGGACTGACCGGCCTGTCAGTTCAGCCGGCGCAAGATCCAAACCCTGCGCTGGAATCAATACGGGGTCGCGAGGATGACCCGCGGCCCCGTGATTGTTCAGTTTGATCGTGGCCGATCTCCGGCCGCGGAAAAGCGGACTATCGGGAGAAGCGTCGCCGGCGCCGAGCGACCAGGAAGGTCAGCCCGAAGAACGCATTCGCGTGACGGAACCACACCGCTCGCACCGGGTCAATGTGCGGCGCGACACAGGCTCACCTGGCGGTTCTGACACGGGTTGCTCGCGACCGACTCGTCAAGCCCGCTCGTACACCGCCACGTACCAGAGCCCACGCGTCTCGCTGGCGCGCCGGTCGAACCCCGCAGAACGAAGCGTTCGATCGATCCGATCCAGGTGGTGGACGAACGTCGCGCACGGGCGCCCGCGCAATCCATTCCAGCCGTTGTCGAGCCGACGGCTCATCCGCGCCGCCAGCCCGCGCCAGCCGTGGGAATTCGGGACCGAGAAAGCGTAGTAGCGTCGGGCGGCCGGCATCGAATTGGCGAGGAGTTTGTCGGCATCCGGGTAACAGCAGATGACCCGATCGAGCACGACCCAGTCGTGCGGGTCGAGCGGCACCTCCGCCCCGTCGCCGACTGCCAGTGTCGTCCGGTCGGCCAACCCCCAGGCAGCAAACCGATCGCGGGCAATCTCGATGCTGGCGCGTGAGAGTTCGAGCCCGCTGGCACCCGCGGCGCCCGCGCGCAGCAGCTCGGCCATCAAGCCGCCCCGGCCGCAACCGAGCTCAAGGACCGTCCGACCGGTCGGATCGCCGAGAAGCCGTAGAAGCGACCGAGTCGTCGCATGGAGCGACGAACCCGCGCTCGAGCCGGAACGGTTGACCTTCGAGTCGAAGTGGAGGCCGATGCGCGCGCCGATCGACGTACCCGGCTCGCAGGCGCAACCCGAGCCATCCATGTCGCCATTGGCTTCCCGAAATCGATCGCTCATCGAGCCACTTTCAGCGCGGGCCGGCCGGCACTTCTGAACCGAAGAAGGAGCGCGATCCGTCCCCAGCCAGCTGCTTGAAGATGCCGAAGATCTCGTCCGGCGTGTATTGGGCATCCGTGTCCAGCCACCACGTCAACATGCCCAGATAGGCACTGACGATGAACTGCGTCGCGGCGGCGAGGGCGCGCTCGTCGCCACGCCAGGCCGGGAAGCACGCCTGGACGTGGTCCCGGACCAGCTTCGACAGCGGTTCCGGGAGCAACCTCCTGACGGTTTCGGCGCCCTGCCTCCCGATCATCGCCTTGAACGTTCGGCGATAGGTTGAGGCGGCCTCGAAGGCCCCTCGGAAGGGCTCGAGGAACTCGGCCGGGCCCGGCGGCTGACCGTTCTCCGGGTCGCCAGCCATCGCACCCCAGGTCGGATGCAGGGCCTCGAATTCGCTGACGAGCAGGTCGTCCTTGTCGCGGTAGTGGGCGTAGAAGGTGGACCGGCCCACGTCGGCACGGTCGAGGATGTCCTGGATGGTGACACGGTCGTAACCGCGCTCAAGGGTCAGCTCCACGAGCGCGTCGCGCAGGAGCTGCCGTGTCCGGCGCACCCGCCTGTCGGTCGTCGCCTCGGCCATCGCTCGGTCGCCTCCGTTCCGGGACATTTCGTCTCGCTCGTCCGGTTCCAGACGAATCCACCCGACTTGGTTGTTGACTTGCCGCCCGCAGGATACCAAATATCGAACACGCACTTCAATACCGAACGCGATGTTCGGTAACGATCCAACGGAGGCCGAATGGGACCGATGATCCAGGTGACTGGCATAAGCAAACGATACGGAGCCACGGTGGCGCTCGAAGGCGTAACCTTCAGCGCTCCGTCAGGAGCCGTCACCGGCTTCCTGGGTCCGAACGGGGCCGGCAAGACCACCACTCTGCGCATCCTCCTGGGGCTGGCCCGGCCGGATACCGGAACTGCATTGATCGACGGCAAACGCTACGCCGACCTGCCGTCTCCCCGACGCATGGTAGGAGCGGTGATCGATTCGATGGGCTTCGAGCCGGGTCGCAGCGGTCGCAACCACCTGCGGGTAGTCGCCCGAGCCGCTGGGATCGGCAAGGCCCGGGTCGACGAGGTTCTGGAGTTCGTCGACCTGACCGGCGCGGCCGACCGATCTGCCGGCGGTTACTCGCAAGGCATGCGGCAGCGGCTGGCGCTCGCCTGCGCGCTGCTCGGCGACCCTGCGGTGTTGCTGCTCGACGAGCCCGCGAACGGGCTCGACCCGGCCGGTATGGCCTGGCTGCGGCGCCTCCTCTCCGACTGGGCGGCCGAGGGCCGGACAGTGCTCTTCTCGAGCCACGTTCTGACCGAGGTCGAGTTCGTGGCGGATCGCATCGTGATCATCGACCACGGCCGCGTCGTGCGCGAGGGCGCGGCACAGAACCTGTATGGATCCGAGCGTGCCGTCGTGGTTCGCACCAGCGACGGCGTCTCTCTCGAACGGCTGGCCGCGGCCGAAGGCTGGGAAGTCCGCCGGGACGGTTCTGACCGTCTGGTGATCCGCGGCGCCACCTCCGCGGTGGTTGGCTCCGCCGTCGCAAAGGCCGGCATCGCTCTGAGCGAGCTCTCGTCCGAAGTCTCGGCCCGGCAGCTCGAGGAGCTCTTCCTGGATCTCACCATGACGGAGCATCAGGCATGAATGACTTGCTCGCCGCCGAAGTGTTGAAGCTGCGAACCACGCGGACGGTCGGCCTGCTGCTCGCGGGCATGGTCGGTCTCACCGCTCTGGCGGTCACCGGGGCGGTCATGCTGGCCGCAAACGCCAACCTGGACCTCCAGTCGGACCACGGGGTCCGGACGGTGCTGCACGTGAGCGCCAGCGGCGCCCTGTTCGTATTGGTGCTCGGGGCGATGATCTCCGCCGGCGAGTACCGCCACCGGACCGCCACCGACACCTTTCTGACCACGCCGCAGCGGTGGCGGGTGGTGGCCGCAAATCTGGTGACGGCGGCCGGCGCCGGAGTCGTGTTTGGGGCGCTCGCGGCCGGTTCGGCCGTCGCCATCGCCAGCCACGTCTACGCCCTCAAGGGCTACTCCTTCCCGCTCAGCTCGTCGGAAGCCTGGCAGATCCTCGGCGGAGCGGTCCTCTACGCAGCGCTTTTGGGTGCGCTGGGCGCCGCCACGGGAAGCCTGGTGCGCAACCAGGTCGGCGTCATCGTCGGCTGGCTCGTCTGGCTGCTCCTCGCGGAGAACATCGTCGTCGGCCTCGTGCCGGACCTCGGACGGTGGCTGCCGGGCGCGGCGGGACGAGGCCTGGTACTCGACCCGAACGGCGATTTCCTCTCGCAGCCGGTCGCGGCCGTGGTTCTGGCCACGTATGCCATCGCCATCGCCCTCGCCGCAATCGTGATCGAACGTCGACGGGACGCCTGAGGCCCGCCAGACCCACTTCCCACTCGACCCGCGGCCCTCTCCACCCGCGGCCCTCGCGAGCCGCGGCCCCCTCGAAGAACAAGGAGAAGTCATGGTTCGCAGGAACAAGCTCGCATTCGCACTCGCAGTCATCGGGGCGGTGACGATCGCCGCCCACCTCACGCTCGGCGCAGCCGGGGTCATGACCGCCACCCAGTGGCAGAGCGGGGCCCTGATCGGGCTGGTACTGCTCGCTGCCGGCGGCTTGAGGGCAGTGATGGCTCATTGACTCGAAGCGGCGTCTTCGCGTCCTCGATGAATTCGTCGCCGGCAGCGACCCGGGACCGCTACCCTCGTGCTCCTCCGCGGGCGTGGCCCCACATCGCCGCCTTGGAGGCAAGGAGGAGGTCGAACATGATCGCCCGGATCTGGCGAGGGGCGGTTCGGTCTGAGGATCGAGTCGCCTACGTCGACTACATCGAGGAAACGGGGATCCCAGGTTATGAGCGGGTGCCGGGGAATGCCGGCGCGTGGGTCTTGAGCCGGGACCTGGGTGATGGGCGAACCGAGATCGTGACGCTGAGCTTCTGGGAATCGGAGGCGGCTATTCGAGGCTTCGCCGGCGACCAGATCGATCAAGCAGTCTTCTACCCGGAGGACAATCGGTATCTGGTTGAGCGGGATCTGACCGTGACCCACTACCAGGTCGGCTAGATCCCCGGGCCATGTCAACGCGACGGCAATCGAAGACCCAGCGGACGTGCCCTGGTGTCGCGGCTCGGTTACTTGGCCGGGAACCCGGTGGCTAGAATGCGGGCCAGCTTGTCGATCTCGCCGGCCTCGAGAACCTGCGTCCGGGTGATCAGCTTCCGCAGCGAACGTGGGTCCTCCAGCTGAACCCCCCGGAAGGAGTCTGGCGGAAACAGCAGCGGCCAATCGACACCGATGAAGCACAGCACGGGTGTGATCACAACCTTGTGCCCGACGGACACGAGCAGCGTCTCGACCGCTTTGACCTGCCAACTCATGTTGTCGGCGAGGTGCGAGCAGTCTCGACCGCCGACGTAGAGGCGTTCGTCCGTGCGGAAGAAGCCGCCCTTGTCCCGGATCCGGAGACGGCCGTCATAGCGCTTGGCGTCGACGACGAAGATACCGGCCGGAGCGATCACGAGATGGTCGATGTTCCCGCGGGTACCCGGGACCCTTCGATCGTTGAGCACCACGATGTCCAGCAGATCGGCGAGCGCGTCGGCCAGCTCCCTCTCCCCACGCGCTCCCTTTGCCCAGGCGTGAGTCGACTGCGGCTCGTTCGTGAGGCCGAGGATGATCCCGCCGAGGCGTTTGCCGAATCTCTCCCTGACCCGAGCCTCCCGTTTGGCAGCTCGGCGGTCGTGCTCGCGCTGAGCCGAACCGCCGGCAGTCCCACCATCGATCGCGGCCGCCTCCATGACGATGGGATTGTCGGGGCAAGCCACGCAGCGGACGGTCTTCGAGACAGCGTGATACAAGGCCTCGGCCCCCTGAGGCAGCGATGAGCCACAGGCAACGCACGTGCCGGCGTACTTGAGATTGATTCTCTTCAGCTCGGCACGAGTCGGCTGAAGCGCAGATGCCGCTGCGGCATCGAGTCTTGGCATGCCAGGCGAGTCCGTCACCGTGGTCTGAGGATTGTCTCAACGTCCGATGCCAAGGCTCAGCGCACCTTCTGGCGCTCGAACTCGAGCATGGAAAGCTCTCGGTCAAAGTAATCGAGAGCCTGGCGAGCTAGCCACAAGCGGCGACTTTGATCTGGCCACGTCTCTTGGCCGCGCGGGCTGAATGGTAGGAAAAGGTTGCCGATCGACGCCGCGACCTGGCCGTGCGCAGTGTCGAGGTCAGCCAACTCATACGGCGGCAACAGCATCTGATCCGGCCCAGCCAATCGGTCTGCTTCGTCCCCCAGACGGGCGAGCTCAGCCTCGTCCGTGGACGAGAGGGACCCGCGTTCTATCAATTGCCGTGCGTCCACGACGAGGGACTTCGCCTCCTTCACGTACCCGTCCAGCTCCCTGAGATACGCGCCCTTTGTTGCCGTGTGTGAGCTGCGGTATTCCACCATCCAATCGTGCAACTGGGCCCAGTCGATTTGGAGTTGCGGGTCAAACACCGAAACCTCTCCGATTCGAGAGGGGCGGTACTCCGGTTTTACCGAGTCGGCGACCCAGAGCGCTCGGGCAATCCAGTTCGTCATCAGCTGGTCGGTAACGTCTGAGTAGACGAAGAGCCAGACGACATCCGCGAGCCGCTTCCCGTGCGTCCGCTCCACCAGCTCGTTCCTGGTGTAGTCGGATGCTCGTATCTGAGCCACCGCTTTCACAACGAGCTGCTCTGCGGCTTGCCGAGTCAATCCCTGCGCCACCAGGATATTGGCGCTGTAGCGCTTCGCCAGCGCGAAGCTGTTGTCGCTGAGCGAAAGCACGTGGAACGAATCGGCGCCGCCAGAAAGCGGCGGGGCAGCGCGGTTGGAGTACCCACAGGCACAGTTGGTCCCTGTAATCCAAGAGCCATCGTTCGGGCAAAGCTGGCCGTAGACCACCAGCAATCTGGCCAGATCTCCGCGGTCAAGGATCATCCAGTCAACACCAGCAGCATCTGCCAGCCACGCTAGCCGTTGCTTCACGTCGTCCTGGATGTCGCCAACGGCCGCGAGAACGACTAACCCAACGCCCGGTAGCTGGAAAGCTCGAATGAGCTGGTCGGCGACATCTCTGGCTGCCACCTTCTTCCATGCCCTGCCCTTGATCACGACTGCACTCAGCCGTGGCTGGCCGGCGACTGACAGATGCACAGTCACGAGGTCCGCAATCTCCGTCGGACCGTGGGGAGTCTCGTCCGTCTCGCCGATAATGCGGCTGAGCGCTGGTTCGAGCTGGAGCTTCTCATCTGCCGAGCGCAGACTGTCTATGACGTGAGGCTCGATCTCGGGCGCTTCGGCGATGAGACGGAACGCTTCCAGCCCCTCCGGCCGCCGCATCCGCTCTTTGGGGACGGACTGTTCAGTCACGTGCTATGCCCTCGCGCTGCGGGGGTCAGTTCGGCGTGCTTGTACTCGGCGGCGTCCGTGTTGTTGCGGAGCGCGTCGGCGGCCTGCCAGAGCTTGGCCTCCAGGCCGTTGGTAGCGCTGGCTTCGGGCGAACTAGAGCCGGCCGGTCGCGGGCCGGAGGCGCGGCTGGTTCGGGCGGCGCGTGGGCTCAATCTACGACCCCCAAGTTCGGCTACCTATGTGGCCGCGCCACAAGGACGGAGCGCGGTATACCCGGACTTGTCCAGCCTACTGCGTGGGACCGACCTGATGGTCGCGCATTTGTACGCAAACACAACGTGAGTCTCGCGTCTCGAATTGGCGGTCGAAGCACAACCGGCAGAGTGGAGCCTACGGCGTCAACGTCACTGACACAGGCATGCCCTGCGCCACCTCGAGCACGGTGCGATTGCCGAGCGGGGAAGATAGCGTCACGTCTGCCGTACGCCACGCGCCGACGGCGGTGCAGCCCAGCGAGAACCCGAACCGGGGATGCTCTGTCACGATCACGACCACTGCAGTCGAGGATTCGACCGCCTGGGCCGTGTAGTCGGCTCCGCACGATCCGCCGGCATCCTTGGGCGCCCCGACGAACGTGACCGTCAGTGCGAGCCCGCCGGCAGTGCCCGTCGCCGACCAGATGGAGATAAGTGGCATCGAGTTGTTCGGGTCGAAAGCCGGCGGCACGACCTTGACGAGGTGCGCGACCGCGAGGTGCGCGATCTTGACATCCGTGCCCTCGAGTGTGAACTCCCAGGCGGGCGCCGCCGCGAGGCCGCGAGCGGTCTGGAAGTCTGCGGTCGTCAGCGTCGCTCCGGTGACCTTCAGCGGCACGCAGTCCTGGCATGGCCCGGAGCCCTCGGCCTTCACATCCGCCAGAGCCTGCTGCGCGGAAATCAGGCCCACCGTCCGAGTGTCTCCATCCTGCCATCGAACCTGGCCGTCCGCCGGCGTGTCGGAGGGAAGGCTGACCGCACCTTGGAAGTCGCCGGCCATCCACGCGATCTTGTCGTTGTCACCGACCTGCGGATCCGGGCCCCAGGAGTCGCCGACCATGAGTGTCAATTGACCGACCGCGACGAAGGCAGACTCGCCCCCGGCCGCCGCGACCGCCTGGTCCCATCTGGCCAGATCCGCCTGTGCCAGCTGCTGAACCTTCACCGGGTCGCCGTTTTGTGTCGCCGGTCTGGAGCACGCCGACAACCCGGCCGCAACCACGACGGCCGCGCCGATCCAGCCCACTGCGGCCAGAACCCCTGACCGCCGCGGCCTCCCCTTCATGTCTGTCCCCTCCTCCGGCGCTGATCCCCTCAGTCTATGTACGCGGCGTCGTCAGCGTGGGACCACCCATGGGGGCAGCGGCGACTCGCGCCCACCGACTCCCCCCCCCACGGAGTACAGTCGACTCGCGTCCGGATAGTGAGTGGGGTGAGTGTGGAAGGGCGTATCCGCTCCAATTGCGGCGGCCGGGTTAGCGCCGGTGATTCGGCATGCCGCCACTGCGGCACGGTCTTCACCGCGGTGATCAGATCGAAAGGAAGTCTACCCAACGCCCTGTTCCGGGCCTTTCTCGTCGCCTGGTCGATCACCCTGCCGACGCTGTGCCTGTGGCGAACGGTCACCGCTCCGGATGGCTGGGGCACCCTCTTCGCGTGGTTCACAAACCAGCTCTACTTCGAACCGTGGCTCACGGTGCTAATCGCGCTGGCCGTGCTGACCTGGGTCACCGAAGAGCGACGATGACCGATGCCCCCGCGGAACCGACATGTCCCAAGTGCGGTACCGCCATGGTCCGACGCCGGAGACGCACGGACGGGGCCGAGTTCTGGGGTTGCCTGCGATATCCGGCCTGTCACGGCACGCGTGAGCTGGCGGTCGTCGAAACAGCCAGGCCGACGCTCGAGGCGCCCGAGGCCGAAGCCTCCGAGAAGCCTGGCCTCGAACCGCCGCTGCAGACCTCGATAGCCGGCGGGTCTGCGAGAGCCGAGTTCGAACGAAGGCGCGACCGCGACCGAGAGGCGCTTCGGAAAGGGCGGCCGATAATCCTGGCCATCGCGGCAACCTTCGCCGTCGTCGGCCTCTTGCTGGCGGCCTTTGGGCCGGTGCCCTCTGGACCACTCGGTCCGAGCTACCGGATGCTGTGGCTGGTCGTCCCGCTGGTGGCCGTCTCGGCGACACTCGGCGCGCTCGTGCTGCCAAGAACCACGATCGCCTGGCGAACCGGAGCTCTGGGCGAGGAACGCACGGGCGAGCTCCTGCGGCCGCTCGAGGCGCAGGGCTTCCGCGTCATCCACGACCGCCTTATACCTCGATCCCAGGCCAACATCGACCACATCGTGGTAGGGCCACCCGGCGTGTTCATCGTCGAGACCAAGAACTACGGGGGCAAGCTCAGAGTTCGTCACGGCGAGGTCTGGGTTGCCGGGCGCCGCAGGACCGAGATCGTGGACCAGGCGAAGCGCGAAGCCGCGGCCGTCGCCATCGTCGTCTCGCCGGTTCCCGTCACTCCCCTCCTCTGCATCCACCGCGCCGACCTGAGCTGGTTCAAGATGGAAGCCGATGGGGTGCGGATCGTCGCCCCCAGGGAGATGGTCAAGTTGCTGCGCAAGGCGCCGAACCAGCTGACGCCGGACGAGGTGACCCGTCTGGCCGCCCAGATCGAGAAGTCGCTCGCGCCGGCATTCGGCGGTAAGTGAGGGGCAATCGAAGGAGCGTAGGATCCGAACGCGGGCGCACAGAGAGGACGAAGCCGCAGGTGAGGGTCTACGAGAAGAGGCGGATCCTGGTCGTCGTCAAGACCTCCACCTGGTTGTCGGCAATCTGGCGAAACGTCACCAGACGTTCGTGATCATCGGGCTCGTCCGCCCGCCCCGGTCGAAGGTGGACAGCGGAGACATCCAGCAGACCCTGGATCTCATGGGCAAGCAGCGACCGGTGGCAGGCCTCGGGGTCGGCCTCGAAGCAGAGGAGGCAGACACGCTCGGAGGCGACAAGGGGGACGAGCCGCTCGAGTTCTTCCCGGACGAGGGCTAGCCGCTCGCGGTAGCCGGCCGCGAAGCCGGCCCAATCCTCGGCGGCCATTGCACGCAGCGGTTTCGGGGCACCCAGGGCACGGACCGACACGTAGCGGATGCCGGCCTCGTCCAGCGCCGAAGCCAGTGCCCGCGGCCGGAACTCCACGCGCCGCGACATGGGCGTCTCACGAGTGTCTACGAGAACCGACACGCGGGCGGCCGCCAGCGAAGCGACCACCTGTTCGAGCTTCGCGCCCTGATATCCGATCGTGAAGAGCGTGGCCGACATGCGTGGAGTGTAGCTCGGACTGAAAGAGGCGACCTAGCGTCGGCCGGCCTGTCTCGGTCGGCCTTCGGCATCCAACGACGCAGCCGATCCCCCGAGGCGACCCTGCCTCCGGACAGCGCCCGCGCACCTGGGCCTGCCCCCCCGAGCCCTCGGTAACTGGCGGATAAGAGGCGGTCCGTAGAGTCGGTGGCGTGTTCGATTGGGATCCGCAGAAGGCGCGCTCGACACTTCGCCGACGCAACATCGGGTTTGAGGAAGCCGCCAGCGTTCTGGACGACTGGCGCCAGGTCACCCTTGAAGATGTCGAGCACTCGATCAACGAGCAGCGCTGGAGAACGATCGGACTCTCGGATCGAGCACGAGTCCTCGCAGTGACATGGACGGTTCGAGAGGGTAGAGTGCGCGTGATCTCCGCACGGCGCGCCTCGAAGCGCGAACGAAATGTCTACGAACACTGACGCCAGTCGCCTCACCGCCTCGGAAGCGGCCTCGGCCCTTCAGGATCCCCTCGGCCTGACCGGCGCCCCGGTGGCGGACGGTTCCCCTCCCGAACGTGGCTGGATGGCTGGCCGTCTGGTCGATGGCTTCGAATTGGTCGTTGACGGACAAGCCGCAGCGTGGAGTCCGCCGCGGTGGCTTCGTGCGCTGGAAGCCCAAGGATATGACCGATCGGTCGACGGCGAACCCTTCTTCGTCGTTTCGCACATCAGCGAAGGGGAACTTCGAAGATTCGCGACGGTCAGGGACGCGCTCCGATACGGTCGATCGCTGATCCTCCGTCGTCGCAGGCCGGTCCATCCCGATTCCATCTCGATCGACTGTCGGACGACGTCCGGACTCGTCGAGCCGGTCGTCTGGGGTCGCGCTCTCCTCGGAATGGCTCGGGGCGCACTCGACGCAGATCCGATCACGGTCGTCGGGGCCCCAGCGGACTGAACGACGGACGTGCGCACCAACAGAAAACCAGTCGCATGCAGAGTCGATCCCGCGCCCGGCCCGGGCGGACCCTCGGCCTCGTCATGGAATGGGCGGCCGAACACCAGGCCGAACTCGCTGAGGACTGGCGCCTGGCCTCGTCCGGTGAACCGATCGTTAAGGATCGCACCCCCCTCGAAGAATAGCCGGGCGATGTTGACCCTTCGATCCGTTGAGGCGCTGGACGACTACTGGCTCCGCCTGAAGCTATCCGACGGAACTATGATCGAACGGAATGTCCGCGAGCTGCTGTTGGGCCCGGTCTTCGAAGGCTTGCGGACGGACTACTCCCAATTCGGGAAGGCCCTCGTTCGACACGGAACGGTCGAATGGCCCGGCGACCTTGACCTGGCGCCGGAGATCCTCATCTGGAACGGCCCAGTGCCCCAACGCATTTCCGAACCACCCCCGGCGCGCCTCGTCCTCCGCCACCCGACGGCGCAGCCGATTCGCTGAGGCAGCCGCGACTCCCCTTATCCCGGCCCAGCTACGCCGCCGCCCAATGTTCCGAGAGGACTTTTGCCTGCTCCAGGACGGTGATCGTGGCTTTGGCCTGCTTGTCTGGTGGGTAGCCGTGCTTGCGGAGACAACGCTTCACCAAGACGCGGAGATGGGCCTGGACGTTTTCGCGGACGGTCCAGTCGATGGTGACGTTGGCCTTGACGGTGGCGACAAGCTCGCGGGCGATGTCGCGGAGGGTTTCGTCACCGAGAATGGCTACGGCGGAGTCGTTGGTTTCCAGGGCGTCGTAGAAAGCGAGCTCGTCCTCGGTGAGGCCGAGCGCCTCGCCGCGAGCGTCGGCAGCACGCATGTCCTTGGCGAGGCCGATTAGCGCCTCGATGACCTGCGCCGTTTCGATGGCGCGGTTCTGGTAGCGGCGGACGGCTTCGTCGAGCATCTTCTCGAAGGAGCGGGCCTCGACCACGTTGCGGCGCGAGCGGGACTTGATCTCGCCCTTCAGGAGCTTTGCCAGCAGCTCCACGGCCAGGTTCTTCTGGGGCATGTCGTGGACTTCGGCGAGGAAATCGTCCGAGAGGATCGAGATGTCCGGCTTCTTCAGACCGGCAGCGGCGAAGATGTCGATGATCTCGTCCGAAGCGACCGCACGCGAGACGATCTGGCGGATGGCGAAGTCGAGATCCTCGCGCGCGCCGGACCCGCCATCGGCACCCTTCCGAAGGACGGAGCGAACGGCCTGGAAGAAGGCCACGTCGTCGAGGATCGCCATCGCTTCGTCCGACGGCACGGCCAGCGCGAACGCCCGCGACAGCGAGTAGACCGCGTCCTGCAGCCGCTGCTTCCCGTCGGCCTGGGCAAGGATGTGCTCCTGTGCCCTGGGCAGCACGGACACTCGCTCGGCCGCCAACCCCCGCGAGAACGCGCTCCAATCGAAGCCATGGAATAAGCCGCGGCAGACCTCGTACTCGCGCCGCATCAGCCCGATCGCCTCGGCCTGAGAATGCTCCACCTTCCCCCGGCCGCCGCTCTCCGTGTAGGCCGCCAGCGCCTTGCGCAGCTCGTCGGCCAGGCCCAGGTAGTCCACCACCAGGCCGCCCGGCTTGTCGCGGAAGACTCGGTTCACGCGCGCGATCGCTTGCATCAGCCCGTGGCCATGCATCGGCTTGTCGATGTACATCGTGTGGAGGCTCGGCGCGTCGAAGCCGGTCAGCCACATGTCGCGGACGATGACGATGCGGAACTGGTCAGCCGGATCGCGGAAGCGCCGCGCCAGCGCCTCGCGCCGCGACTTGCTCCGGATGTGCCCCTGCCAGTCGAGAGGATCGGAGGCAGAGCCGGTCATGACGACCTTGATCGCGCCGGCGTCGTCGCCCTCCCCTGCCCACTCCGGCCGCAGCGCCACGATCTCTCGGTACAGCTCCACGCAGATCCGCCGGCTCATACAGACCACCATGGCCTTGCCGTCCATGACTTCGAGTCGCTTCTCGAAATGGTCGACCAGGTCGGCCGCAACGAGCCGAAGCCGCTTCTCCGAGCCGACGACGGCGGCCAGCTGCGCCCATTTCGACTTGAGGCCTTCCTTCCGTTCGACCTCCTCGCCTTCGGTGACCTCCTCGAAGTCGGGATCGATCTTCGGCCGTTCGGCCTCGGATAGCTCCAGCTTCGCCAGCCGGCCTTCGTAGTAGATCGGCACCGTGGCGCCGTCTTCGACCGCGCGCTGGATGTCGTGGATGCTGATGTAGTCGCCGAAGACCGCCCGCGTGTTCGCGTCCGCCTTCTCGATCGGCGTGCCGGTGAAGCCAACGAAGCTGGCCCCCGGCAGGGCGTCGCGCATGTGGCGGGCGAAGCCGTCGATGAAGTCGTACTGGCTGCGGTGGGCCTCGTCGGCGATGACGACGATGTTGCGCCGGTCCGAAAGCACGGCGTT